>Ga0209344_10004886_pt1 | contig 11939 bp, 7 predicted proteins | sample Cruoilmetagenom6_FD_187293 | JGI IMG/M metagenome (GOLD analysis project Ga0209344, IMG submission 187293) | Oil polluted marine microbial communities from Coal Oil Point, Santa Barbara, California, USA - Santa Barbara Oil Seep Sample 6 (SPAdes)... | ecosystem: Environmental > Aquatic > Marine >...
GAAAAGGGTCACACATCCGATGATCCCGAGGGTCGAAAACTTCATCACGAGCCTCCTTGTTGTTGAGCTTGACCTCAGGATAGAGAGGCGGAGGCTTCACCGGTATCACGGGAATCCGCCATATTGGTCTTGTGTCTGAGTTATGAGTTGAGAGAGTCTGAATTCTCAATTCTCAATTCTTAATCTTTCATCGCAGACAGCTCATCCGACACGGGTCAAGGACACGAGGTTCCGGCCTCGAACGGATAGCCGTTCCCATCGTTGTTGGGGGCATTCACGATCCGGCTCCTCACGGTCATCCGGGCCCAACAACGCGCGGGAGGGACAATCACGGGCAACCGCACCACTGAGTACCAAGTCGGGGGCGCGTGCTGAGCAGTGTCTTCGTATTGCGATGTCGCGGGTATCCCCTTTCCTCAGGTTGGTCCAACCGCGAATGGTGTCGACTGCGCCTTGGCCGCGCACCCTAAAGGGCGCGCCTACGTCTATCCCCCTTTCTACCAGCAACTTTGTCAGCTGTAGGCGGGTCCTTTAGGGCCCGCGGCCATACTGCTAACGGTCAGATTCCCGACCAACCTGAGCGAAGGGGATATCCGTGCTGCGATGTTGCGATGGCGTTGTGATGTAACTCAAAACTAAGAACTACCACCGGCGGCGGCGGGTTATCGTCGCCGTAGTAAACTTGGTTTGATCACGTGAATCTCATAAACCGTGCCATGCTTCGTCGACCTCTTGTCTGGTTGATCAACGCCTTGGCGGTCGCTGCCGCGGTTGGCATGGTTGCGGCATCGGACGGAAGCGAAGGGTTTTTGCGCTTCGAAAGACTGGACTCGCCCGAGCCGCCGCATCGATCGATCTACGCCCTCCATCAGGACGTCGACGGGTACCTGTGGATCGGGACCCCGGACGGTCTGGCCCGTTATGACGGCACAGAGATGCGGAAGTTTCGCCACGATCCGGATGACCCGCAGTCGCTCTCCAACAGCAGCGTCAACGTCATCTTCGAGGACAGCCGCGGGCGGTTCTGGGTGGGGACCGAAAACGGTCTCAATATCCTGGACCGGAGGCGGTTTTCCTTCATCCGTATGCCGACCCCCGGCCATCCCGAAGGCGCCGGCGCCTGGTTCCACTGCGCCTTCGAGGACCGGGAGGGGGGCCTTTGGTTCGGAACCGACGACGGGCTGCTCCACTGGGACGCGGCCACCGAGAGCCTCCGTCTGCTGAGACACGAAGCGGGCAACCCGAAATCTCTCACCGATCCTGGGGTGGTCGGGATCCAGCAGGATCGCGCGGGCAATTTGTGGATCGCCACCACCGCACGGAGGAGCCACAGCTTGCATCGTCTCTCACCACAGGGCGATGTCGCGGATCGATTCCCGATGAAGGGTCCGGTCTCACGTCAGTATTCCTTTCTGATCGACTCCGAGGATCGCTTCTGGACCCACCCGTCGGGGCCGATGCGCTTCGACCCCGTGAGTGAGACCTTCAGCGACCGCCCCGAGATGGGCCCTTGTCTCGAAGCCAGGGCGACCGTACAAAGCGCCGACGGGAGTGTGTGGACAGCCTGCGACGACGGTCTGTACCACTACCACCCTGGAACCGGTGAGATCGTCCGCCACCTCATCGTGGAAGCCCCTGGAACATGGTTGGAGAACTACGGGCGGTCCCTTCTCGAGGACTCCTCAGGCACCCTGTGGGTGGGGACCGAAGGCGGTCTGTTCAGGCTCGACCCGCATGCCAAGGCGTTTTCCCATATCCGGAGGAACCCGACGAACCCGGACAGTCTCAGCGCGAATGCGGTGTCGGCAATCTCCGAGGCGCCCGACGGTGGTCTCTGGGTGGCGACCTACGGGGGAGGGTTGAACCGTGTCGAGGGTACCACCGGAAAGGTCCATCGGTTCTGCGTGGATGAGGTGCGGAACGAGAGGTGCACCGGCGGCGTCATCTGGCATCTGCACACAGCCGCCGACGGAATGCTGTGGATCGGCGGCGATGAGCTGTGGAGCCTGGACCCTGTCGGTGAAACGCTGACCCTCCACAGCCCCCGGGGTGTGATCCAGGAGTACATCCTGTTCATCGTGGAAGACACCGATGGGGTGCTGTGGCTCGGAGGACTCGGAGGTCGTCTCTACCGCTACACCATCTCCACGGGTGAGTTCGAGACCATCGACTTCGACTTCAAACACCACCACCAGGGGACCGACAACCGTTTCGACTCGCTCCTGCTCGATGGCGACACGCTCTTCATCGGAATGGGTGACGCGCTGGGCGCCTACGACATCAGAAGCGGCAGCTTTGTCGAGTCCATGCTCGAGACGCCCGAGGGCGCCGGTCTGAGCGGCTTGGGAACCTGGGCGATTCACCGAGGCTCGGATGGAGATCTCTGGCTCGGCACCTCGGTCGGTCTGATCCGACACACCCCGGGCGATGGCCGGTTCCACCTGCTGACGACCCACGACGGGCTGCCGGGTTCGGCGGTCTACAGCATCCTGGAGGACGAGCGCGGGCTGATGTGGCTGGGCACCAACCAGGGCCTGGTGCGCTTCGACCGACGCCAGCCCGAAGGTGAGCAGTTTCGCACCTTCACGACGGCCGACGGAACCGGCAACATGGAGTTCAACCGCCACGCGGCTCTTCGCACGAACGACGGCGCCATGACCTTCGGCGGCATGGACGGCCTGACCGGTTTTCATCCGGCGGAGATCCGTGACAACCCATTCATCCCTCCGATCCACATCATTGAGATCGAGATCTCAAGCCGGGAAGGGATACGCGTGGTCGACCCTTATGGGCTCGATCGTCTGGTGCTGGCCCCCGGCGACACGACCGTCGGTTTTCGATTCGCGGCCCTGAGCTTCACCACACCGGAGCTCAACAATTACTCGTATCGAATGGACGGCTTCGACACCGCGTGGACCGATGCCGGGACGAGACGCACCACGAGGTACACCAACCTTCCGCCCGGAAACTATCGATTCAGGGTCAGGGGTTCAAACAACGACGGCGTCTGGAATGACGAAGGTACCTCCCTCGAAGTGATTGTTCACCCAACCCTGTGGGAGACCTGGTGGTTTCGACCGATGGTCGTTCTCATCTTGGTGGGCACAACATGGGGCGCCTACCGTTTCCGGGCCAGCAAGAAACGCGAGATGGAGCGGCTTCGCATCCGTATTGCCGGCGATCTTCACGACGATTTGTCGAGCGATCTCAGCGGTATCGCGGTGGTGGCCGATATGCTCAGGCAGACAGATGGCCTCGGCGTCGCGGAACTCTCAGACCTCGGCACTATTCGCGACGCCTCGCTGCAGATGGCCGACGGGCTGCGCGACATCGTCTGGTACATCGACCCCGATCACGACAGCCTCGCGGCCACGGTTCGTCGCATGAGGAGCGTCGCATCGACCATGCTGCGGGGCACTGACCACGTCTTTCATGTCGACATCCCCGAGCGTGACCTGCCGCTGAGGGTGAACACCCGCCGCAACGTGTTTCTGATCTTCAAGGAAGCCGTACACAACATCGTTCGCCACGCAGACGCAACCCGGGTGGAGATCGGAATCGCGGTCTCCGGCCATCAGCTGCAATTGCAGATCGACGACGACGGACGAGGCTTTGACCCGGAAACCATCGGGGACGGTCACGGTCTGCCGAGCATGCACCGGCGGGCCGAGGACATCGGCGGTCTGCTCGAGATCCGGAGCGCCCCAGGCGCCGGCGCCGAGCTGCGTCTCACCCTGAAAATGGCGCATTCACGTGATGGTCGAGGTGAGAGATCCGGCCCTATGGTGGAACGAGTCCACTCCGAGGACTGAAAGGGCGATAAATGGTCAGAGTGCAGGAGAAGGCCGATGTCTGGGTGGTTGAGGACAAGGCCATCTTTCGCAACGCCTTGAAATCACTCCTCACCAAGACACCCGACCTGAGCTGCTCGGTTGCGGTGGATTCCTGCGAGCGGGCCCTCGACGCCCTCGAACTCGGCGGCGCGCCGGACATCGTCTTGATGGACATCGGTCTGCCGGGCATCGACGGCATCGAGGGAACCCGACGCATCAAGGCGCTCTCGCCCACCACTCGCGTCATCATTCTCACCGTTCACGAGGAAAGCCAGAGCATCTTCGACGCCATCTGCGCGGGAGCGTCGGGCTACCTGCTGAAACCATCGGCGGCGGAAGACATCGCCCACGCCGTGCGCGACGTGCAGCAGGGCGCAGCCCCCATCAACGCCTTCATCGCCGGTAAAATGCTCGAGATGTTCGCGCGCCTGGCCGAGCCCCGTTCCGCGGCCGACGACTACGGCCTGACCGCCCGCGAGCTGGAGATTCTGGAGCTGCTGGTGGAGAGCCTCACCGTTGGGCAGATTGCCGAACGCCTCGGGGTCAGCTTCCACACCATCGACAGCCACACCCGAAACATCTACGCCAAACTCCATGTCCGGACGCGAACGGCTGCCGTCGCCAAGACCCTGAAAGAACGCCTGATCTAGGAGCCTGTGGGGAATAGATTGGCGGCGTCTTTCGAATGCCATGAAGGCCCTTTTTTGTTGGATTCCCGGCCCATACTCAAAGTACTGCTCCAAGAATCCACCGCAAAGGGCACGTAACGGCAACCCGAAATCCATCCACCATCAATCCCCTACAGGCTCCTAGGTCAATTCGCCGCCCTCGCCACAAAACGCGCGCAAGACCCGAGAAAGTTTTCAACGTTTCTCCCGGCACCGTTTCAGTCTCGGCTCAGGGCGCCCGGCAATCTTCACTGTGGTGCGCCATCGAATTTGCGTAGTAGGCGAGCAGGGCCTGCTCCTCTGGTACCACGCTATACAGACCGTCGTGCTCCTCGACGATGTGACGCAGGGTCAGCATGCGCAGACCGACGTCGATGCTGTACTCGCGGTCTTGACGGGGGATGTAAATGCGCACGCCGCGCGACTCGAGATCGGCCATGAGACTCTGCGCCGCAGCTTTGATTTCGAGCTCGGTCTGAGCTCTCGATGCGTCCTGAAAAACGGTGGCCACCACCGAAACCGGCACCACCGGGATGATGGACGACAGCGCAGCCATAAGCTCGTCCGCGACCTCGCCGACGACCACAAAGCGGTCAACCCTGGAGAACTCGGCCGGCCGTAGCTCCCGCTCACGGCAGTAGCGACGCATCGAAAGCGGCGTGCCGAAGTTGACGCAGGCGTAGCCGAAGCGATGCCAGCGGCCGGTGAACATCTGGCCGAAGTTGCGCAGCGCGAAACCGGCGGTGGTGACCGCCGACCGCAGGGCAGCCGGCCGCGACGCGCCCTCGTCGAGATCGAGCAGCAGGGTGCGGTCCTCGAGCACCCGGTCGTAGTTGACGCCAACCGGAACAAAGACCAGATCCCGCTCCCCTTCGGGATCGAAGGAGCGGAGCATGTAGTCGAGCAGGCCCTTCTTCGGCTCGCGCAAAGCGCCGTCCAGGGTCAGACCGCCCTCCGGGAACATTGCCTGGGTGACACCGCCGGCGGTGGCCATGTGGATGTAGCGGGCGAGCACCCGGCGGTAGAGCAGGTTGCCTGAGCTGCGGCGCACAAAATAGGCCCCCATGGACCGGATGAGCGCCTGCAGCGGCCACACCCGCGCCCACTCGCCGACCGCATAGCTGAGCGCTGTACGGGAGGCGGCCAGATAGCCGACGAGCACGTAGTCCATGTTGCTCCGGTGATTCATGACGAAGACCACGGTGGACTTGGGCTCGATCGCGGCCAGGCCTTCCTCATCGGAAAAGCCGAGGCGGACCCGGTACAACAGCTGGGCGGACCGGCGCGCCATCCACGCGCCGATGCGGAAATAAAAATACGCGTTGAAACCCGGCACGATCTCCCGTGCGTAGCGCTCGACCGTCGCCATCACGACCTCGCGCGGCATGTCGTTCTCGCGGGAATGCGCCTCGGCCGCCTCCATCACCTGTTGGTCGTACAGCAGGCGGTCGATGAGGACCTCTCGCTTGGTCAGACGGAAGGGTTCGATCTTGATATCCAGGTGCTGACCGACCTCCTCCAGCACCCGGGTTACCCGGCGGCGGAAGAACCAGCGCACACTCGGCACCAACAACCGATCGAGCACCGACAACGCGGCAAGCACGATCAGAAGCACCAACAACCAGAATGGGACGTTCACTGACACTGAGATCGATTCTCGCACGGCCAGGCTATCGCTATCGACGACCTCCGCCGCCGCCGGAACCGCGGCGGGAGCCCGAGGAACCGCTGCCACTCGATCTCGATCCGGTGAAGGAGCCCGAGCCGGAACCGTTGAGATTCCAAGAGCGAGATTGCAAACGTAGGATGTCACCCGAGCCTTTGTCCCCGGATTTTCCCTTGGCTTGTCCTTTGGCATTTTCCTTGGAACCGGCCTTGCCTACATTTGCGGGATTGCCCTCAACGGAACCCTGACCCGACTCAGTTTTGGCGCCCATCTGGCCGGGTGAACCATTCCCCGTGCCGTCCTGGGGTTTGACGCCCTGGTTTCCGGTGCCGTCGCCGGGTCCGAGCTTGCGGGCATATTCCGAGCCCTGTTGGGGATCGTTCTTTCCGTTACCGGCGGCGTTTTGTCCACTACCGACGGCGAGCTGGTTGGGCGAACCGTTTCCGGTGCCATCCTGGGGCTTGACGCCCTGGTTTCCGGTGCCGTCGCCCGGTCCCAACTGGCGGGTGTGGGTGTCCGTCTTCTGCTCCGCCGTCCCCTTGGCCGGACCCTGCTCATCACCGTTTCTCGTCTGAGTCTGGGTCTCGGTGGCGGTCTGCTCTCCAGTTTCTTCCTGCGCCGCTACCATGCCGGCCGAAGCGAGGAGCAAAGCTGCCCCGCCGATGATTGTCGTCGAAATTCTTCCGTATCTACCCATGATCTTCTCCTTGTCTATGAGCGAGTGGACTTGTATCGGTCATCTCTCTCAGGTCGACTTTGGACGTCGCACATTCCATGCCAGGTTTCGAGGCTCATGCACATTCATAGAAGATACTGGTAACTGTTCTCGATTCAGTGGATGGGTGCGGGTTGATGGGCTTGGTGTTGTGCGAAGGAATGGGTCGAATTGCCCCAACCCTGTGTCGGTCTGTCTCGTGTTACTTGCCTGATTGCCGGAGGTGTGTGTGCTGGTGTGCTGAGAATCGTGCAGCATCTGCAGGCCATCTGTGAGACGCGATTCGCCGGCCGCAGTAGACACATGGTGAAACTAGCGGTCAGTCGACGATTTTCACCAGGACGTCGAGGTTCCCCTGGAGGGCCTCGCGGAGGGCGTCGTCCTTTTCTGCCTGCACGGCGGCGCTCAAGTCGTCGATGGCGGGGGTGTACTCCGCCTCTTCGAGGACCGCTCCCGCCAGGCGGCGGACGCCGGGGTCGTCGTCCCGGAGGAGCCCTTCCGCCCACCGCAGAGCCGGCCGCGAGCGCATCTCCACGAGAGCTCTCAGTGCGCTGATCTTCTTCTCGGGATCGTCTCCGACAAGTTCCCAGAAGAGCGTTCTTTCTTCGTCCGACCGCTCGGCGTCGAAGAGAATCTCCCGCGTCTCCCGCGACGGGCGGACGACCTGCGGGGAGTAGCCGGCGGGCCTTTGGTTCGCGACCATGCGCGCCATCCGGGGAATCATCCAACGCATCCCGGGAGTCGACTCGGGGTGACCGACACAGGCTGAGACCCTGCCCTCGCCGGCGTCGTTCACCAGCAGGGCGGTCTTGCCGGGAGTCACCCCGGGCGACGACCCGCCACCGAGGTGGATGTCGCTGACGATTGTCGCGAGCTCGTCATAGGGAGGGAGCTCCGAGGCCGGCGAGCGCACCAGTACTGGCCCGTCGTAGTACTGCAGAAAGGTCTGCTCGTCGGGGCCGATTTCAGGAAAGCGCTCCCGCCCGTCGTCGGTGAAGGCGACCTCCATCAGGCCCCTGCCCCGGTTGTAGTGGGCGCGATCGATGACATCGGCGGAGATCAGCCTCAACGACCACTTGTAGGCGGGTGTGCTCGACAGCAGGTAGCCGCCGGCACAGATGCCGACCACGCCCTTGCCCTCTTCGAGGACCCACCGCCGCACCTTCTCCCTGGCAAGACCGCCCATGCTGGAGGCCTGCTTGCTACCGCTGCCGCCGGGGAAGACGAGCACGTCGAGCCGGTCGAGCACACCGGTCATCAGCTCCGCCGCCCGCACCGTCACCGGGGTGATTCCGGGATCGATTTCGAGGGCGGCCATGGTTTCGGTGACGCAGGTCGGGCTGGCGCCGTGATCGGCGTAGACCCCGACCGTGAGGGGCTGGGGTTCCGGGATCTGGTCGGTTTGCGGCCCCCGAACCGCGCTCAATGCCAGGAGGACTCGGCTCGCCATGGCGTCCTGGAACGCCCGGTACTCCGCCGCACTGTGGGCGCTGTCGAGGAATTCGGTTGTCAGCCGCAGGATCTCGGCCTCCTCGTCGTCGAGAACGGCTCGGAACCCACCTTCTCGGTTCACCAACGGGGTCAGGTTGAGGTACTCGATCTTGTGGCCGTCGCTGAAGGGCCTCAGAGTCTTCTTGATGCGCAGGCTCTCGGCCCACATGGCCGCGTCGGGCTCTCCCAGCGCCATCGCGTCCGGGCTGGAACGAGCCTCCACCCACAGCGGAACGGCCACGGCGGTCAGCGGTTCGCCCGGCAGCACCCACATGGTCGCCACCGAGTCCGGCACGCCGGGCCGCCGGCCCTGGATCACCACGGTCGCCGAGGTGTGGTACTTGTCGATGCTGTCCCGGGTGGAGATCCAGACCGGTTCCCCGGCGGGGACCTCGGCCATCTCGTCCCAGCTCGGCCGGTCCAGCAGGGGGTGGCCGATGTCGCGGGAGAATTCCGTGAGAATGGTCTCGAAGGGCACCTTGGCGTCGCCGAGATCGTCGAAGAGGGCCGCGGCTCGCTCGAAACGGAGATAGCCGGCGCCCTCACCCGGCTCGCCGGAACGCGCGAAGTTGGTATTTACCAGGTACCCCGTGGTTGCATCCGCCGCCTCCAGCCGGGTGAATCCGTGGTTGTGAGCCTCGAAGATGGCCGCGCCGCCCGAGCCGTCGATGACGCCGAAATTGGCCAGCGTGCCCAGGTGGTCTCCTCTGTTGGCCTCGAGGTAGGACGCGAAATCCCCCACCGTACGGCAGGTTCTGAGCGCATCCGCCATGATCGTTCCCTCGAGGTCCGTCGCCTCGCCGGCGATCTCGGGGAGGTTGTAGGCGACGGTGTTCATGACGGCGAAGCCCTCGGAGTTCAGACCGGCGAAGCAACGTCGGCCCGAGGGATCGTCCCCGTTGGCCAGGCACAGGTAGGCGAACGGTTTCTCATCGACGAAGACGACGCGGTTCGACAAGGTGTCGGTGTCGCGGTTTTTCCACAGAACGGGAGCGCCGGACACCGTGGCGGTGGGTCCGAGAACCGCCGTCGTGCACTCATCCCTTTGGGCGAGAGCCGGGGCGGCCGGCGCCATCATCGCAAACAGGGCGGTCACGGCGATTCTGCGGGCGGTCTGATTCAAGATCACATCTCCTCCAAGGCCACACCAATGCGGCGCCGAAGGGGCGGCATGGCTCGAGCCTTCCTCGCGGCTCCGAGCTCATTGTATTCGCGCCACCCCTTGGCGCCGAGGAGTCTTGGAGAAGTGCGAGCTAAGAGGTCACTACCCTGTCGGCTTGGTCTCCCTCTTCCCGAGCGATCGCGCGGCGCTGTTCGTGCGGGCAGTCGGCACCGGCCGGACACTCCGTCTCGAGGTTGGCAGCCGTCGCGGTCGGCTCGGTCACCGGCGCCGCGACGGACTTCTTGCGCGAGTACGTAAGGCGGCGCACGAAGAATACAAACCCGATCAGGAAGGTGATCACCAACAGGTACTCGATACCTTTGGTTTCGAAGATATTAACGTAGTGCATGGATTCCATCATGGCGTAGCCTCCACGGCCCTTTTCAGGCTGCCTGGCGGTCAGACTCGTCTTGCTCGGCGGTCCAGAAAGGTGCTTCACGCAGCACCGGCATCCGGTTGACGATCCAGCGGAAGACCCAGATTTCAGTGAAGATCACCATCAGAGTGATCACGATCTCCGCAAATGACGGGTAGTAAGGGTTGGCCGAGGTCCAGTTGAAGGCGATGATCGAGACATTCAACCGGTTGAGGATGATGCCGATGAGGGTCGCGATCGCTGCGATCTTGACCAGGGTTACGTTCCGGGTCGTCACCGCACGGGCAAAGAGGAGGCACGGCACGAGGACGAAACCGATGACCTCGAGCGTGTACCACCAGAACCAGGGATCGCCGATATAGCTCCAGTGCTTGCCGTGGACAAAGATCAGGACCTTGAAGAAGAAATAGAGGAACATGGCCACCGTGGCGCCCTTGGCTAGACCGAGGACGATCTCGTCGAAGGATCCGTGGCGCTTGGGGTCGATCTGGTCTGAAAAGACACGATGGCTGATCGAGCCCTCGAAGATGATCATCGACAGGCCGGCGAAGACCGACGACACCAGAAAGAGAATGGGCAGGAACTCGGTGTACCACAGGGGATGAATCTTGGACTTGGCGAGCAGGAAGAGAGCACCGAGACCGGACTGGTGGAGGGTCGAAAGGGTGACACCGAAGATCACCGTGCCGAGGGTGAGGCCGGCGAGGATCTTTCGGACTCTGCGCAGACCCAGCCACTCGGCAACCACCGGTGAGAACTCGATGAACTCGGCGAACATGTAGAGCATGAAGTGCCACGCGACCAGGAAGAGGATCGAGTTGTAGCCGAAGGAGTTGCCGATGATCGGGTTGATGATGTTCCACGGCCGGCCGAGGTCGAGCACGAGGGCGCCTGCGTAGAACATGTAGGCGAGGAGGCCGTTGAGGACGGTCGCCCTGACGATGGGATGGTACTTCTCGGCCTTCATGATGTAGACCATGAAGGTGACGACATACGCTCCTCCCGCAAAGGCTACCCCGGTGACGACGTCGAACCCGATCCAGAACCCCCATGGGGTCTCCTGGGAGAGATTGGTGACGGCCCCGAGGCCGTAGGCGAAACGGATCACAACCAGCACCGCGCCGAGGAGCATGATCGGCAGGGAAATGATATTGAAGGGGGTGAGAAGCTTGCCCTTGGGCCGCATCTCCGAACGCAGAAAACGGAGGAATCCACCCACCTCGCTCATGACTTCAGCCCGGGTGGTCATTCGTGCCCCCCTTCACCGTCACCGGTTCTTCGGGAAAGGTGTTCCAGCGCCACCATGAAGGTCGGCGCGAGGAGGAAGACCACCGGCACGCTGTAGAGGAACCCCTTGGTGTACTCGGGGTACGGCTCGGTGCCGAGATCGGTGCGGAAACCGAGCTGGTCGAAGGGAACCGGCGACAGATAGAGCCATCCGGTCCCACCGACCTCATGCTGGCCGTAGATGTGGTGGACGTACCTCTCGGGGTGGTTGTAGATGCGGACCCGTGCGATCTCCATGAGCTGCTTTTTCCTGCCGAACATCAGCGCATCGACCGGACAGGCGGCGACGCAGGCCGGAACTTCGCCCTCCTGCAATCGATCCCAGCACTGGATGCACTTTTGAATCTTGGGGTTGATGCTGTCGTACTCGAACTTGGGGATTTCGAATGGGCACGAGACCATGCAATAGCGGCAGCCCATGCACTTGTCCTCACGCCAGATGACCGGACCCTCCTGAGTCTTGTACATGGCGTTGGTCAAGCACGCCGCGGCACAGGCCGGCTGCCAGCAGTGCATGCACTGCTTCTTGGCGTAGACGGTTCCCTTGTCGGTCTCGTAGCGGTTGACCACCGTCCACTGGTCGGTGCTGGTCTTGCGTTCCATCTCCAGGGCGCCGTCATTGACGACATCGGGCACCGGCAGACCGTGGGCCTCGGCGCACGCGACCTCGCAGGCCCTGCACCCGATACAGCGGGTGGTGTCGGTGAGGCAGCCGATAAACTCATCATGAGACGGTTCCTG
>Ga0209344_10004887_pt1 | contig 11937 bp, 9 predicted proteins | sample Cruoilmetagenom6_FD_187293 | JGI IMG/M metagenome (GOLD analysis project Ga0209344, IMG submission 187293) | Oil polluted marine microbial communities from Coal Oil Point, Santa Barbara, California, USA - Santa Barbara Oil Seep Sample 6 (SPAdes)... | ecosystem: Environmental > Aquatic > Marine >...
TCCAGCGGCCGGCAGTGCTCCGGGTCCAGTTCGACCACGGCAAAGGGGTAGCCGCGCTGGCGAAGGATGTCGACCACGGAGTGACCCATGCGACCGTGGCCGCAGACGACGATGTGATTTTTGAGCTTCTTCATGAGCTTGAGTTCCCTCCGGATACCGAGCATACGGCGCAGATCGGTTTCGAGCATGGCTCGGGCGAACTCGGTTGCGATGTACAGGATCACACCGATGCCCACGAACGCGAGGATCATGGTGAAGAAGCGACCACCGAGCGAGAGGGGAAAGACTTCCTTGAAGCCTATCGTGGTCACCGTGATGGCGGTCATGTAGAGGGCATCGAAAGGGGTCATCCCTTCGATGAGCACATAACCGAGGGTGCCGCCCCCCAGGACCATTAGCCCGAAGATGGTGGATTTGAGGATGGCCTGGAGCTTTTGGGAATGCACACTGAAATCCTAACCCATAGAGGCCGCCGAATGCTACCATTTGATCGATCGTCAAAAGAGATGGAGGCGGAATGGTCGAAGCGGAAGGACGCAGTTTCCCTTTTGAGGGTGTGGAGGCGCTGACTCCCGAGATCCTCGAGACCTTCGAATATGAGTATGCGGGCCGCGATGCTGTGGTTGAGATCGCCACCGACGAGTGGAGCTGCGTGTGCCCCTTCTCCGGGCTGCCCGACTTCGGCGCCGTCAGGGTGCGATATCTGCCGTCGGATGTCTGCATCGAGCTCAAGTCCTACAAGTACTACCTGACCAGCTACCGCAACGTGGGCATCTATCAGGAGCATGCCGCCAACCGGGTCCTCGATGATCTCGTCGCCTGCTGCAAGCCGAAGTGGATGGAGGTTGTCCTCGACTATCGGTTGCGGGGCGGGATTCACACCATCGTCACCGTGGAGCACGGGGAGCGAGTCAAACGTAAGTAAGTCGTGAGTCGTAAGTCGCGCACCGGGGTGTCTAACGACTTCGTTCGGCAACTCTCGAAATCTCGGCGGTTTGTTTGAAGCACGAAGGTCACAAAGAACCACCAAGAAGCGACAAGGTCGATTCTTTTTCATCGCAGGGTTGTCCGAATCCCTCATGATCGCAGGGAGGTCGGGTCTGTGATGGGATTCTTCTTGGATCTTTGTGCTGATTGTGTTTCGATCGCATGTGGAGGATGCCTGAATCGATGCACGCAGTCGATGGGCCTTCGAGGACCGCCGACTACCGACTCACGACTGACGACTCACGCTGCGATGAAAACGCCATCGCGACTGTCGCTCCGAGGATGATCGCTCCTCCCATCAGAGCCCACATCGTCGGTGTCTCTCCGTGGACCAGCCACGCCCACACCGGGCTGAGGACGGGTTCCACGAGCAGGATTAGGGAGGTTTCGAGGGCCGGCACACGAGAGACGCCACGAACCAGGAAGGCGTACGCGACACCAATCTGGACGACACCGAGGAAAATCACCATGGCCCAGTCGGTTGGGGTCGATGACGATACCGGTAGGGCCATGGGAAGGGCGACGAGGGCGGCGATGAGATTGCCGCAGCACACGGCGGATGTGGCGGGACCGATGTCATCAGAGTCTCGACCGAGCCATCTCAGACCCATGATGCAGAGACCGTAGCAGAGCCCGATAGCCATCCCGAAGATGTTTCCCGCGATCGGGTCGGGAGCTGTCGAACTCACCGGTTGGCTTCCGATGAAGAAGAAAACCATGCCCACCGCAATGGTCGCCATGAGGAGCAGCTGCCGGAGTTGGGTCTTTTCGCCGAGCAGCCACGGTCCGAGGAGGAGGACGTAGAGTGGCGCCGATCCCTGGAGAAAGATGGCGTTTGCGGCGGTTGTGAGCTTGTTGGCGAGAACGAACGAGATCATCGTTCCTGCATAGGCGATTCCGACCATCCATGTTCGCCAAGTCCAGCCCCGACGCGAAGCAGGGACAAGAACGAGAATTGCCAGGACCGCCACAGCCGAACGAAAGCTGGCTACCTGCCAGCCGCTCAGGGTGCACGCCTTGACCGCGGCCCCCCCGGTGGAAAAAAGGATCGCCGCCACGAGCACCAGAAGACGGTCGCGGCTCGTGGCGGAGAAGGTGTCGGTTGTCATCAGGAGGAATGATACTTGGAGCCTTCTCGCTTTCGTAAGTCGTGAGTCGTGAGTCGTAAGTCGTGAGTCGTGAGTCGTAAGTCGTGAGTCGTGAGTCGTAAGTCGTAAGTCGTGAGTCGTAAGACGTAGGGATATTCTTGGTTTCCGGAAGAGGGCACGGATTTCGTACAAGTGATTGTTGAATTTGGCTGCGCCATATCTCGGAGAGGCAGCGCGTTGTTCGTCGGAGGCGCCAACGACTCACGACTCACGACTTACGTCTGACGGCCGGAGTCTGCGGTGCCGGCCTGTGATACCATCTGCGCGATGGAACTTCGTTTCCAGATGCACCAGCCACTGTCTTCCCTGATGGGGAGATTTTTTTTGTCGTGAAGGAGATCTGAGATGGCGGAGGAAAAACAGAAAACGGCGACCGTCGTGCAGATCATGGACGGTGCCGCGGTCGGGCGCACCATCACTCGGATGGCGGCGGAGATCGTGGAAACCGATGGCGAGGATGTGATGCTCGTCGGGATCCACACCCGCGGGGTTCCGCTGGCCGATCGGTTGGCGTCGGCGCTCGAGGAGGCAACCGGTTCGCGGCCGACGGTGGGCAGTCTCGACATCACTCTCTACCGCGACGACGTCGGTCCATGGAGACCGGCTCACACCCAGCCGGTCCTCAAGAAGACGGTTCTCCCGATCTCAATCGAGGACACGGTGATCTATCTCGTCGACGATGTCCTCTACACGGGGCGGACCGTTCGCGCGGCGCTTGACACACTCCTCGACTACGGTCGGCCGAGAGCCATCCGGTTGGCGGTGCTGATCGATCGCGGTCACCGGGAACTCCCCGTCGCCGCTAATGTCGTCGGCAAGTTGGTCGCGACGTCGAGGCGCGAAGATGTCCAGGTTCGATTGCGCCCCGCCGATGACCAAGACGGTGTCTGGATCGGAAGGGAGGCCTCCGATGGCAGTTGAACGGGCCGAAAGGCTCGCCTCCAAGGATGTGGTCGGCATTGCGCCTCTGAGTCCGGGGGAGATCCAACTCGTCCTCGACACCGCCGAAGAGCTCCTCGAGGTGGCCCGGAGGCCGATCAAGAAGGTGCCCGCTCTCCGTGGCATGACGGTGGTCAACCTCTTCATGGAACCCTCGACTCGGACCCGGTTCTCGTTCGAGGTTGCCGAGAAGAGGCTCTCCGCCGACACTCTCAACTTCTCGGCCTCGGCGTCCTCGGTCACCAAGGGCGAGACCCTCTTCGACACCGCGCGCAACCTCATGGCCATGGCGCCTGACTTCATCGTCATCCGCCACCCCAACTCAGGCGCGCCGCACCGATTGGCGAACGAGGTCCCAGCTTCCATCATCAACGCCGGAGACGGGGTCAACGAGCACCCGACGCAAGCCCTGCTCGACGCATTCACCATGCGCCAACACTGCGGTCGCCTCGATGGACTCAAGGTGGTCATCGCCGGTGACATCCGCCACTCGAGGGTGGCGCGGTCAAACGCATTCCTGTTGACGAAGATGGGCGCCGAGGTCCGTTTTGTCGCCCCGGCATCTTTGTTGCCCGTCGATGTCGAGGACCTCGGAGTCAAGGCCTACCGCCGGATCGAACCGGCTCTCGATGGGGCCGATGTGGTGATGATGTTGCGTATCCAACTCGAACGCCAGAAGAAGATCAACTTCCCATCCATGCGCGAGTACTACGATTTCTTCGCCCTGACCGAGGAACGACTGGCTCTGGCCGCTCCGGGCGCCAAGGTCATGCATCCGGGCCCGATGAATCGTGGAGTCGAGATCGACTCCCGGGTGGCCGATGGCAAACAGTCGGTGATCCTCGAACAGGTGACCAACGGTGTCGCCATCCGCATGGCCATTCTCTATCTGCTTGCCGGAGGACGCAGTGACGCGCCTACTGATTCGTAACGGACGTGTGGTCGACCCATCGCAGGGTCTCGACGAAGGCATGGATCTTCTCATCGAGGACGGGTGCGTCGCGGCCTTGGGAGATCGGATCGAAGCGCCGGCGGATACCGAGATTCTCGATGTGGCGGATCTCGTGGTGGCGCCCGGCTTCATCGACCTCCACACCCATCTGCGCGAACCCGGATTCGAGTACAAGGAGACCATCGCCACCGGTCTGCGGGCCGCTGCTGCGGGAGGCTTCACCGCCGTCTGCGCCATGGCCGACACCGACCCGGTGAACGATGATCCTGCCGTGACGCGGTTCATCCTCGAAAAGGCGGAAGAGGTCGGGGCAAGTCGGCTCTATCCCGTTGGGGCCATATCAGAGGGTCGAGATGGAGAGGCGCTGGCCGAGATCGGTGAAATGGTCAATGAAGGTGCGGTGGCGATCTCCGATGCCGACCGGCCGGCGAGCAACCCCCAGCTTCTGAGGCGCGTGCTCGAGTACGCTCGGAGTTTCGACGTGCCGGTTGTCGCCTACCCGAAGGACCTGAATCTCGCCGATAACGGAGTGATGAACGAGAGCACCGTGTCGACCCGGATCGGTCTACGAGGCCTGCCTGCCGCGGCCGAAGAGGTCATGGTCGCCCGCGATATCTTGATCGCCGAATCGGTGAGCGGACGGCTTCACCTGAGCCACCTCTCGACAAGCACCAGCCTCGATCTCGTTCGGACCGCAAAACGGAAGGGCTTCGAAGTCAGCTGTGATGTGACCCCTCACCATTTCGTGCTCACCGACGAAGATGTCGCGGCGGCCACCTACGATCCGAATTGGAAGACCTATCCGCCGTTCAGGTCGGGTTCCGATGTCGAGGGCGTACTCCAGGCGATCTACGACGGTACGGTGGATGCTATCGCCAGCGATCACTCGCCCCACCACGCTGACGAGAAGGAACTCGATTTCGCCGACGCACCATTCGGCATTGTCGGTCTCGAGACCGCTGTCGGACTGGCCATTGATCGACTCGTCCACGGCAAGGTCATCGGTATCTCCCAGCTGGTCCGCTTGTTCTCCACCGGGCCTGCCGAAGTGTTCAACCTTCCGGGGGGAAGCCTGCGCGAGGGCGAGGTCGCCGATCTGACCCTTCTCGATATGCGCAAGCGCTGGACGGTGGACCCGGCGAAGTTCCGGTCGAAAGCGCGGAACACGCCGTTTGCGGGTCGGCAGCTCAGAGGAGCGCCGGTGATGACGATCGTGGGCGGAAAGATGGTCTGGCGGGCGGCATCGTAAGTCGTGAATCGTAAGTCGTAAATCGTGGGCGTCTGCCAGCCGCTACAAACTGGTTCATCGGAAAACCCTCGTTTCGGAAGAAGTGTTCGCTGACACAATGTCTTCGTGCACTTCCAGAAGCGAGGGAACGACTTACGACCCACGACTTACGATTCACGGTCTTCACCCTCCTGTGCTATCCTTCCGGTCCCGTGCGCTTCCCGGCGACGCGGTAGAGAGTGCGAGGCCTGCCATGACCGAGAATTCCAACACTGTCAATGAGTTCGAACTGGCGCTCCAGGAGAGTCTGGATGCCGAAACCGCCAAGGTCGGCGATCTGATCGAAGGCACGATCGTGGCCGTTCACGGTGACGCCGTCCTGGTCGACATCGCCGGCAAGTCCGAGGCCGTCCTTCCCCGGGATGAGCTGGAAGACCTGGGCATCGGTGATCCGGTGGAAGTGGTCGTTACCGGAGTGGGCGAGGAGATTCGCGTCTCCCGTCGGATGGCCGTCGAGTTCCAACTCAAAGAGAAACTCGGCGAGGCCGTCGAATCAGGCGAGCCCGTCGAGGGCAAGGTGGTCGGGCGCCGCAAGGGTGGCTTCGACATCACCATGGCCGGCGTCCGGGGTTTCTGCCCCATGTCCCACATCAGCGATATTCGCGGTGAAGACCTGGACAGTCACCTGGGTCAGACATACACCTTCAAGGTGCTCGAGTTCGAACCCGAGAAACGCAAACTCGTGGTCTCGCGTGCGGCTCTGATTCGGGCGGAGAAAGAAAAACTCCGCGCCGTGGCATGGGAGAAACTCGAAGCCGGTGCAGTGATGGAAGGAACCGTCGGATCGCTGACCGATTTTGGTGCATTTGTCGATCTGGGCGGGGTGGACGGACTCGTTCACGTGACCGAAATCGCCCACCATCGGGTCAACAAGCCTTCGGATGTCCTGACCCTCGGTCAGCAGGTCGAGGTCAAGGTCCTCGATCTCGATCAGGAGAAGAACCGAATCTCGCTGAGCATCAAACAGCTCCAGAAGGACCCTTGGGATGATCTGGAGGAGCGGTTTCCGAGTCGCAGCGCCTTCTCCGGCACCGTCGTCAGGAGCACTGATTTCGGTGTCTTTGTAGAACTCGAGCCCGGTCTCGACGGGTTGATGCACGTCAGCCAGCTCCCCCCGGGCGTCGAGATTTCATCGGACGAACTTGCCGTCGGTTCCACCGTCCAGGGCTGGATCCGCGACATCGATGTGAGCAATCACCGCATCGGTCTCACCATGCGGCGTCTACCCGATCGCGACCCCTGGGAGCGGATCGAGATGCGGTACCAGGAAGGCCAGGTCGTGGAAGGGATCGTCGAGAACGGCGCGGATTTTGGCGTCTTCGTCGAGCTCGAGCCAGGACTCAGTGGTCTGATTCCGATTTCTGAGCTCGGGGTCGAGCGTGACACCGATCCGCGAACGGTCTTCTCTCCGGGGGAGACGATCAAGGTCAAGCTCATGGTCCTCGACCCGAACCGGCAGCGCATCAGCCTCTCGGTCAAGGCCTACAACCGCGATCAGGAGCGGCAGGAGTACGCCGGACACATGAACACCGGAAGCTCCGAACCCTCCATGACCGGTTTCGGCGCCCAGCTTCAGGCGGCGCTGACTCCCGTCAAAGAGAAGAAGAAACCGGCGAAGAAAGCGGCAAAGGCAAAGGCCAAACCGAAAGCCAAGCCCAAAGCAAAGGCTGAGGCCGAGACCAAACCCAAGGCGAAGCCGAAACCCAAGGCGAAGCCGAAAGCCAAGGCCGAAGCCAAACCCAAGGCGAAGCCGAAAGCCAAGGCCGAGGTCAAACCCAAGGCGAAGGCGAAGCCCAAAGCCAAACCCAAGGCAAAGACCGAAGAGTAGTCGCTAGACACAGCAAAAAAACCGACCCGCCCATTTGGGCGGGTCTTTTTGTTGTCGGGCTTGGAGGCGACGCCCGGATTCGAACCGGGGATAAGGGCTTTGCAGGCCCCTGCCTTACCACTTGGCCACGTCGCCAGGGAGGGTGATTCTATGCCAGGGTTCTGTGAGGGTCAAGCGAGTCAATCAGCCCCGGCCTTCTGGTCCGCCTTCGGCATCCCAGCGTCGCCGGATCAGCGTGGTCGCACGAAGGAAACGGGGAGGGCTGCGACCACGCTGTCCGGGCGCCGGCGGCCTCCCTCCGAACCGGGAGAGGTGCACCGGAACGCTCCACCGCGAGGGTTGCCCGGTATGACATTGTGCGGGGGGACGAGCAGCCGGCAGGTCGTTGCCGGCACAATGTCAAACCCGGCACGCCCCGGTGGAGGCCATAACCCTTCAGACCCGGGGGCGGTCGTGGTAGGCCCCGGTGAGCGCCATGTCTCCAGTCTTTCGGGAGCACGTGGGATTGGCCTCGACCGGACGTGCCGTCCTTGATCAATGTTCGGCCCCGCGGGGTGCTTCGGTTGGGCGGGAAGCAACGCCGATCATTGTCTAGGGGGGCAATCTCGGGCAACCGCGATGATTGAACCATGTCGGGGTCGCGCTGAGGCAGGATCATCCGGCACGGGCACGGGCATCAACAAGACATGTCACCCTGAGCGAGCGAGTGCCGCCGAGCGAGTCGAAGGGTCTCCCTAATAGAACCAAGCGGTTTTTCGAGAGCAACGCGTCTCCTATCCTGTGGGGAAGGTGACATCATTGACGTGAGGCCACTGTCGCCGCGATTGACCCCGCCGGGCACAAAGATGTAAGTTCCTTCAAACTCAAATGGAGGCAGCCCATTGAAAGATGTAGCGATTGCCGAGATCGACGACCAACCAACGATCCTGCATCAATGGTCCGCGAGGAAGATGCAGCCGGTCGTCCTGGTATACGTGGCCGCAGTCTTTCTCGTATTCATCGTGCTGTCTTTCTTCGTCTTCCACTCGATGACCGCGGTCATGGCGCTTGCGATGACAGGCGTTGCCGCCACCGTTCCCCTGGTTCCTTCGGTGCTCATGCGAACCGAATACCGATTGACCGAAGGAGGGCTGGAGCGACGACCGCTCAACCGCGACGATCCTCAGGCATATGAGAGTGTTTTCCGGTTTGAAGAACTCGGTCATGTGGAACCGATTGAACACGGTTTTAAGTTCTACTTACCGTTTGACGCACCGACCGCTCTGAGACGATTTTGGATGAAGCACATTTCGGACGAGTTCTCCGGCGAGGTCCATGTCGAGAAGCAGGATCAGGAGAAGGTGGTGAACCTCCTCGCAGAGCAGGGAGTGGCCATCCTTTGAAACCGTGATGGCAATCGCAGTCATGGCCCGGGTCTCGGCTCATGGCGAAGAGTGCCTTGCCGGATGTGATGAGGTCGAGCGATGGCGGCAGCTACCGAAGATATTCGACGAGTTCTTTCCAACTGAGGTCCGGATCGGGCATCGGTATCGGGTTATCCCCAAAGAAATCCTCGCGAGTGTCTTCGGTTGGTCCGTAGAGATTCAGCATGCCTCCCTGGCTGGCGAGACCGTCGACGAAGTGAACGCCTGCTTCGAGGATGCATGGGTCGTGGCCCATGGAATCGGGATACACGGTGTGTGCCCAGATGCGGCTTTGGACTACGGACTTGAAGGTCTCCTGGTCCTCGATGACCTTCCACAGGATGGAAATGGCCATTTCGATTCGCCGGCGACCTTCCGGTGGCTCCAGTTTCGGCCAAAGCTCAGGGAACGCCGTCATCCCCGCCGCAAGGAACTCGGGGTCGGTCGAATGGATGGCGACCACCTCTCCGTTGACCTCGAATCGAGCCTCACTCCCTTTGGATTCGCGATTGATCTCATCTGCGATGGCGAGCTTCTCCTCGTCGTTGTCTGCGTCCAGCATGTCGCGGATCTTCTGGGATGTCTCGTTCCAGTCGTCGGAGTCGCTCGGCTGGAGGGTATATGAGGCATACGCTCCAGAGATGTCGTCGGTGATGGTGAACAGCATGTTGCCGGTTTGAGAGTCGAAAATGTATGTGAGGACGACCGGGAGTTCGTCCAGAACCACCCAGGCCTGCGAGACGATCCGGGTTCTTCCCTTCAGCGCCTTCAGAAGGTCGAGCATCAACATCGCCTGCTCTCTTTGGTCGGCTTCGGGGAAATCCGATTCGATCCGTTCGACCAGTGCTTCGTAATCCTTGCGCTCGTCCCTGGACATTCCATTGGTGGCGTTCTGCTGGGCAAGCACGACCAGCACCCTCGCGTTCTCGACCCCGCATCGCTGCTTGACGTTGAGCCTCTCACCGCCGATGACGATTTCGGCGGTCGCCCATTCGATCTGCATCGGTGGACTCATCAGCGCGGCGGAGGTCAGGGCGATCGTGGCGAGGAGTGACATGTGTGTTTCCCCCTGGTGTCTTTCATGGTGACACGTTTCATTTTTGCACGGACTCTTCAGCAATAGGCCCGCTACCTGTGTTCCCTGCAAAAAAAACGCCGGCCCATGGCCGGCGCACTTGATGGTGTTATGGAGCGGGAGACGGGATTTGAACCCGCGACATCGACCTTGGCAAGGTCGCACTCTACCGCTGAGTTACTCCCGCTCAGCTCCCCTTTCGGGGAGCCGGAAATGTACCAACCCTTTGGGCCGGTGTCAACCGTCTCGCGGCGAGAGAACTCAGTCGTCGGCCTTGGTCTTGAAGTCCTTGCCGATCCATCCCCTGGCGAGGACAAGCAGCACGGTCGAGAGCATGGCGATACAGGCCGAGATCAGCCACAATTTCTCGGGGTTCTTGAACCCTTCTGCCGGGACGTATTTCGCGATCAGCGTTCCTGAATACAACGGGACGACCATTTTTGTCAGGAACCAGGGGAACTGGGCGACGCCCATGTAGACACCTGTGCGTCCTTCGGGGGCGATTTCGGCGGCGTACTGCAGGAATCGCGGTTGCCACATGGCTTCACCGATGGTCATGATCAAAAGGTAGGCGAAGAGCAGCCAGCCATTGGTCCCGAACGCCAGAAAGAATGCCGGCGCCGCCATGATGAACGTTCCGGCGATCATCATGTTGTAGACCTTCTTCTTCTGCGTCATGGCTGCGACGATGGGTGCGAAGATGAAGATCAGAATCGGGTTGAAGTTGGCCGCGATCTCGAAGTACTCGCCGATCCACCCGGAGTAGGAGCGGTTGATGTAGACCGGCAGCACCAACCAGTTGTAGGCGAAGAGGGTCTGGACCGGGATCAGAGCGAAGATGAAGAAGGTGAACTTTGGATCGGTGAATGGGTGATGGACCACCCAGTCCACGATGTTTTCCCAAAGACCGACCGGTTTCGATGCGGTTTCGGTGGTTTCTTTGGTTTCCCCATCGGCTGCCCGCTCGGCGTTCTGGTCCTTCTTGGCAGCCTTGATCGCTTCGGTTTCCGCCTTTGCAGTGGCAAGGGCGTTTGCGACGGTCTTCTTGTTGAGGAAGGTGATCGTGACAAAGAGTGCTGCAACCGTCATGGCTGCATAGACCCAGAAGACACCGCCGATTCCGATGCCGAGGTAATCGTCATCGCGGAGAAGAAAGGCGAAACTTGGCAGCCAGCCACCGAGGTTCATCAGCGCGTAGAGCATCGCGAAGGCCATACCGGCGGTCTTTGGGTTGGTGAATTGCTTGACCGCGGTGTAGGCGGCAGGCTGGTACATGCCGTAGCCGATCACGATCAGCGCGATTCCGGCCATGGTCGCGAGGTGAAGAGTCGACCACATCCCCGCCGGCTCGAAGGTGTAACCAGCTCCGGCGATCAGAATCCGGCCACCGAGCAGGAAGAAGAAGGCCCAAATCAGAGCTCGTCGGACTCCGAACTTATCGGCCACGAACCCGAGGAAGAACATGGACAGGGTGATCCCAGCGGTCAGTACTCCCACCATGAACCCTGCGGGGACATCCGGGTTGGGGACACCGGTGAATACGTAGTCCGAGAAATAGAGAGCTAAGTAGCTGAGAACTCCGAAATAGGCGGTTCCTTCGAGCACATAGGCCAGATTCACACCCCAGAGGGCCCGGGGAGAGTGGATCAGATCAACAAAGGGCTGGACGATCTGCTTCAGCGGGTTTTTCGGGGCATCGGTCGTAGCGGGCTCAGCCATGCAATCTCCTCGTCGGGCGAAGTTGGGTCATTGTACATGTTGGCGGCCGGTGGGTTTCGGAGGCTCAGGTTTGGAAGCGCATACGAAGCACGCGGGCCGGGTGCCTGGTTGTGTTTCGTGCGAGAGGCTGCCAGACACCCCTCCCATCGCGCTCAAGCCAACGCGAAATGGTGATGGCCCTGACCTCGATGTCCCGGAACCCCGGCCTTCTGGGATGCCGGGTTGCACCCGGCGGCCCAGCGTCGCACCATCGGCGCGGTCGCGCGGGGGGAAGATTGAAGGACTGCGACCACGCCGATGGCACGCCGGCGGCCTCCTTCCGAACCGGTAGAGGTGCATTGGGACGTTCTGCCGCGAGGGTTGCCCGGCATGACATTGTGCGGGACGAGACGCGCTCCCGCAGGGGCCGTGCCGGCACAATGATCAAGCCCGGCACGCCCCGGTGGGCGCCATTGGATCGAAGACTCGGGGGTGAAATCCGCCGGCATGTCACCTTGAGCGAGTGAGTCCGCGAACGAGTCGAAAGGTCCCCACCGGAATGGGAGCGCGTAACTCGCAACGGACCGCCTCGTTGAATCGGGGGACCTTTCGACTCCGC
>Ga0209344_10004888_pt1 | contig 11936 bp, 8 predicted proteins | sample Cruoilmetagenom6_FD_187293 | JGI IMG/M metagenome (GOLD analysis project Ga0209344, IMG submission 187293) | Oil polluted marine microbial communities from Coal Oil Point, Santa Barbara, California, USA - Santa Barbara Oil Seep Sample 6 (SPAdes)... | ecosystem: Environmental > Aquatic > Marine >...
TAAACAGTTTCCACAACACCTATTTCAAGAAAATGATTTCCAGCACCCAGGGTACCAAGTTGGCTTTTTCCCCTTTCAAGGGCCCTTGGACTTATTGCATCAGGATCAGCATTTGTCATACAACCCCCATCTTCCATGTATGTCAGGTCAGATTCTTTGCCATATCCTTTTTTTACAGCCCATTTGGCTCCCATTAAAAGAACTTTCTTTTCTTCTTTATCAGAAAGTTTAATGTTGCCTTTGGCTCCTAGTCCGGAAGGAATATTCTGATAAAAGGCACTGATAATATCAGCAACTTTTGATTTGATATCTTTTTCTTCAAGATCTGTTGCAGCCAAACGTACACCACAGTTGATATCATATCCAACTCCACCAGGTGATATTATCCCAGTTTCCCAGTCAAAGGCTGCAACACCTCCGATGGGGAAACCGTATCCAGTATGAATATCAGGCATTGCATAAGATGCTTTGATAATTCCAGGTAAAGATGCAACATTTGCCACCTGTTTTAAAGCATTTTCTTTTTCAATAAACTTTTTTAAATAATCGTCTGCATATACAATTCCAGGAACAAGCATACCACCGGTTTTAGGCAGCTCCCAACTATATTGATCAATTTTAGTCAATTTCATTGTAATTATCCATTTCTTTTGATTTAAAGATCGACTATCTGGCAAATTTTTATCCTATAACGTGAATCTTCAAATCTGCTGTATGATCAATCTGTTTATATAACAAATATTTTTTTAATATTCATTTTGATAAATTGTATAATTTCATTTAAAAATATTTTACATTGATAAAAGTTCAAAAATAGTTTTTATAGTAAAAAATAGCAATTTTTTACACGATGTTCAAAGGTTTGCATTTCAGATAGCAATCTGACAAAAACATTTTTAAATCTTGCAAAACTCATTTTAAATGAAAAAATATTCTGCCAGCTATATCAAGGTATTTTATTAAAAAACCTGATCATTGAGTTGTACTATAACAAAATTTAAAAATAACCAAAACAAAATATCAATTATAATTTAAACCTTATTATTTATGGAATAATTTAAGTTAAATGAAAAAAAAAATATTAGAAATACTCTACAAGTCCGCATTGTGTGCATATGAAAAAAAAGCGCTGCCATCAAAAAATTTTCCAGACATAGAAATTGAAGAACCAAAACTTAAGCAGCATGGTGATTATTCAACAAATATCGCAATGGTTATGGCATCTTTGCAAAAAATGGCTCCGAGAAAAATCGCTCAGGCCATTATCAAACACATTGATGACCCTGAAAAAATAATTGTAGATATTCAAATTGAAGGGCCAGGTTTTATTAATTTTTTCATCAATAAATCATCATGGTATCCTGTCTTACAAAAAATTCATAAAGAGGATACAAAATACGGTGCTTCAAAAGAAGGTAACAATAAAAAATTTCAGGTTGAATTTGTAAGTGCAAATCCTACAGGGCCTTTGCACGTGGGACATGGTCGCTGCGCTGCTGTTGGAGATAGTGTTGCAAATATATTACTGTTTTGCGGTTATAATGTTGAAAAAGAATATTATACAAATGATTCTGGACGCCAGATAAATACATTGGGCCGCTCTGTTTTAATGCGTTATAAAGAGCTTTTTAAATCAGATGTTATTTTCCCTGATGATTGCTATCAAGGTAGCTATATCCGTGATTTGGCAATAAAGATAAAGAAAATAAATGAAAAAGATCTTTTAACTTCAGATGAAGATAAAGCTGTTTCTTATTGCGCTCATTTTGCAGCAGATAATATTCTTGCTGATATAAAAAACGATCTTAACTCATTTGGAGTTGATTTTGACAATTGGTTCAGCGAGCAAAGCCTTTTTGATCTTGGTAAAGTTGATTCTGCAATTGCAAATTTTTATGATAAAAATTTTATTTATTTAAAAGATGGAGCAAAATGGTTTAAAACCAAAGATTTTGGTGATGAAAAGGATCGTGTTGTTGTTAGAAAAAACGGTCAAACCACATATTTCGCATCAGATATCGCTTATCATATGAATAAGTTTGAACGAAAATTTGAAAAAATCATTAATGTATGGGGGGCAGATCATCATGGCTATATACCACGTGTTTCAGCTTCAATTAAAGCACAGGGTATAGAAACCAACCGGTTTAATGTTATTCTGGTACAACTTGTAAATCTTTTAAGGGATGGAAAACAAGTTGCCATGTCCACAAGAGCTGGCGAATTTGTTACATTAAAAGATCTCATTAAGGAAGTTGGATCTGATGCTGCAAGATTTATTTTTTTAACGCACCACCATGAAAGCCCTTTAGATTTTGATATTGAAATTGCAAAAAGAAAAACAAATGATAATCCAGTTTACTATGTCCAATACGTTCATGCCAGGATATCCAGTATTATTCGCAAAAGCAGGGAAAAAAACATTGATAATATTATTTTTGAAAATGAAACTTTGGAAAAACTTGTAGAACCTGAAGAAATTGATCTTATTAAAAATATGGCTCGTTTCCCAGAAGTTATTAAAGCAAGTGCAAAACTTATGGAACCTCATCGTATTCCCTACTATTTAATAGACCTTGCTTCATTATTTCATTCTTACTACAATAAACATAAAGTATTAAGTGATGACTTTGCTTTGACAAAAGGACGTTTATATCTTATTCTGGCTGTAAAAAAAGTTATACGTAATGGTTTGAACTTGTTAGGCGTTTCAGCTCCTGAAAAAATGTAAATCCTAAAAGTCGTTTAAAAATTTTTTTTATAATCTACAAATTGTACTGCAAAATAAGCGAATTATATGAAACGGCCTTTACCAAATAAAAAGGAAAAGAAAAAAAAAATATCCATAAAACCATACAAAAAACTTTCCTTTTGGTTTTTAGTATCCTTTTTAGTTTCTGCTGGAATGTTTGCTATGGGAATTCTTGTAGGAAGAGACATGGTACCTGTTCATTTTGATACTAAAAAGCTGAAAAAAGATTTTGCTTATTTAAAAAAAAATGCATTGGAAGAAGATAAAAAAAAGCAGAATCCTGATCTTATATTTTATGACACACTTAAAAGTACAAAGGATGAAAAAAAAAAATTCATTAAAAAAAAAGTTCCTGAAAAAAACAATTTAAATGATAAGATACTAAAGAAAAATGTTCCTTTAAAAAGTCTGGATAATAACAAAAATAATGGTAAAGTCAATGATAACAGATTTACTATTCAAGTGGCTTCTGTAAGAAAACAAGCTAAAGCTCAAACAATAATTAACATACTGAAAAAAAAAGGATATTCTGCATATACTGTCCATTGGGAAAATCCTGCTAATAAAATAACCTGGCGCAGGATCAGAATAGGATTTTATAAAAACAAGACTGAAGCTGAAAGAATAATTAAAAAATTAAAACAGGAAGAATTCAAACCATTATTGATAAAAATCCAATAAACTTCATTTATTCAGGTGTAACTTTAGGTATTGCATTAGAAAAATATCTGTCTTTTTAAACTATTTATTATTTATAAGGATAACCTAATGAGTCTTTCAAAAAATGATGTTATTCATGTGGCTAATCTTGCCTATCTTAACCTTGAAGAAAAAACAGTGGACAAGTTTGCTGCTCAAATAGGAAAGATAATAGATTATGTAGATACATTAAACCGTGTGGATACTACAAATGTAATACCTACGTTTCATGCTATTTCCCTTACAAATGCATTTAGGGAAGATACTGAAAAAAAGCATCTTCAAAGAAAAACAGCTCTTGAAAATGCTCCTGAAAAAGAAAATGGTCATTTTGTAGTTCCAAAAGTAATAGGATAAAACTTAGGAGCAACTTTGATATGAAGCTGTATGAACTTACTATTTTAAAAGCACACGAACTGTTAAAACAAAAAAAAATATCTTCTCTTGAACTAACCAGGTCAATTTATGATCGAATAAAAAAGGTTGACAAGAAAGTTGGCGCATATATCACAAAGGCTGAAAAACTTGCTGTGCTGCAGGCAAAAGAGGCAGACAAGGCAATCATAAAAGGCGATATTTCGTATCTTACAGGAATTCCCATTGCTGTAAAAGATCTTATTTGCACAAAAAGTATTTATACAACCTGTGCTTCAAAAATGCTTGAAAAATTTGTGCCGTCCTATGATGCAACAGTAATTAAAAAACTAAAAAAAGCTGGTGCTGTAATTATCGGAAAGGTTAACATGGATGAATTTGCAATGGGATCATCTACCGAAAATTCAGGATTACAACTCACACGCAATCCTTGGGATTTAAGCTGTATACCCGGAGGTTCCAGCGGAGGATCTGCTGCTGCTGTATGCGCTGACATGTGCCTTGGAGCATTGGGCTCTGATACAGGAGGTTCCATAAGACAACCAGCCTCACACTGCGGTGTTGTTGGAATGAAACCCACATATGGAAGAGTCTCCAGGTATGGACTTATAGCTTTTGCTTCATCTCTGGATCAAATTGGACCACTTGCAAAAAATGTTAAAGATTGCGCAATATTATTAAATCAAATCTCTGGCCATGATCCATCTGATTCCACATCTGCGCCGGAAAATGTACCTGATTATCTGGCAGCCTGTGAAGATGGGCTTAAAAATATCACAATTGGCATACCTAAAGAATTTAATTCATCTCAGGGAGTTGATTCTGATGTTTCAATTACCATTAAAAATGCCATTAATATAATAAAAGACAAAGGTGCCCGATGCATTGAAGTTACAATACCTCATACAAAATATTCCATCGCCGCATATTATGTGATAGCTCCGGCAGAAGCCAGTTCAAACCTTGCCAGATATGATGGCGTAAAATATGGTTTCAGAGACAAAACAGACAGCAGCCTTTCTGAAATGTACAAAAATACAAGAACAAAAGGATTCGGTCCTGAAGTCCAGCGGCGTATTATTATAGGAACATACGCTCTTGCCGCAGGTTATTATGATGCCTATTATAAAAAAGCATCCCAGGTAAGAACACTTATTATTGAAGATTTTAAAAAAGCTTTTGAAAAATGTGATGTACTTTTATCTCCTGTTGCTCCGACCCCTGCATTTAAGATAGGAGAAAGGATTGACGATCCTCTTACAATGTATATGTCAGACATGTTTACTCTTTCAGCGAATCTTGCCGGCATACCAGGTATATCCGTTCCTTGCGGTTTTTCCCAAAACTCTCTTCCAATCGGACTGCAGATAATGGGGAAACATTTTGATGAGGAAAAAATTTTAAAAGTAGCTTATAATTTTGAACAGGCAACAAATTTCCATTTAAAAAAACCAGTTTGTTAAAGCAACAAATATTAACAATTAAGTTTTTTGTTTTCATATAGAAAACATTTTAGGAGATATAATGAGTATTTTCCCTGATGGTGAAGATCTGCGAAAAGCAGTTAAATGGATTTCCGATGAAAAAACAATGAACCCGGATACTAATTTAAACGATCTTGTTCACAAAGCATGCAAAAAGTTTGATTTATCTCCAAAAGATGCTGATTTTTTGCTAAGAAATATAAAAGATGATAACACCATAGCTAAATAATAAGAAAATAGATTTCGTGTCAAATATCAAAATACTACCGGAAATTATTTCTAACAAAATTGCAGCAGGCGAAGTTATTGAGCGACCAGCCTCTGCTGTCAAAGAGCTGGTTGAAAATGCACTGGATGCTAAAAGTACAAAAATATTGATAGAAGTTGAAAAGGGCGGCCGATTATTAATACGAATATCAGATAATGGAACAGGAATGGATCGTGATGATGCCATTTTATGCATAGAACGTTTTGCCACAAGTAAAATCAGAAATGATTTTGACCTTTTTTCCATAAACACATTAGGATTCAGAGGCGAGGCTCTTGCCAGCATCTCTTCTGTTTCAAAATTTACTCTTGTAACAAATAATGATACATCAAAGCCAGGAACTAAAATTGTTATTGCAGGTGGCATAATAAAACAAGTTCTGGATATTGGCTCACCAGTAGGCACAATGATAACTGTAGAAAATCTGTTTTATAATATTCCTGCAAGACGTAAATTTTTAAAAACAGTCTCAACAGAGCTAAACCATATTAAAGAAACTGTTTCCAGCATAGCAGCAGGATGGCCAAATGTTAATTTCAAACTGCAACATAACGGAAAAACATTAAATAACTGGGCTGTAACATCTGATCATGTTGAAAGAATCACAAGTATTCTTGGAAGCAGTGTTACAAATGAACTTATACAGATTAAATCCTGTGATAACTTAGTTTCAGGGTGGATATCTTCTCCCAGGGTTACCCGCAGCACAGCAAGGGGCATATATATTTTTGTAAATGGAAGGCTGATTCATGACAGAGTAATGCAGCATGCCTTGATTGAAGGATATAAGGAATCTTTGATGAAAGGGCAGTTTCCCCTGGCTGTACTTTTCCTGTCTGTTCCTTTTGATCAGGTTGATGTTAATGTTCACCCTAAAAAAAATGAGGTCAGGTTTGCTAATTCTTTAAAAGCATATGAATCAATAAAACAAACTGTTTTAAAGACACTTCGCATTTTTAACAAGCCTCATTTTACAAACCCGCAAGAATCATCATATGAAAAAAACAATACTATATCTTCTCTATCAAACAAGACAAATTTAAAAAAAACAGATGTTGTTTTTTCTGAGTATGTAAAAAGCAACACCAAAAAAATTCCCTTTAACCCGGATAGTACATACAGACAAAAAACTTTTTCTAATGAAGACAGTTTCCGTGATTTAAGAGTAATCGGTCAGCTTCATAACACATATATACTTTGTGAAAATGCAGAAGGACTGATTCTTATAGATCAGCATGCTGCTCATGAAAGAATATTGCTTGAACGATTCAAACAAAGTTTGAAGGATTCAAAAATAGCCGTACAAAAACTTCTGGTACCTGAAACAATTGAACTTGGATATAAAGAAGTTGATGTGATAACTGAACTGATCCCTGATTTTTCTAAACTTGGTTTTGACATAGAGCCTTTTGGAGGAAATACTTTTATAGTCAAATCAACTCCTCTGCTTCTTGCTGATAAGGAAATAAAACCAATTATTTTTGAAATGGTGGAAAAGATTGCAGAAATAGGCTTGCCTTTAAACCTGTCAAAAACTCTTGATAAGTGTATCGCGCTTATGTCATGTCATGGAGCTATCAAGGCTAAGCAACCTCTTTCTGAAAAACAGATTCAAAGTCTTCTATGTCAGCTGGATGAATGTGACAATCCATCTAACTGTTCCCACGGACGCCCCACATGGATTAAATTATCAACAAAATTTTTTGAAAAATCATTTAATAGAATCATTTAATAACTTTGGCTCATAATGAATTCCTGGTTATTGACGTGAAATGATGCACTCTGTTTTAAATATAAACCTTTGTTTGCGTTGTCCTTATGTCTCATGATGGGTATAGTGGAAGCTGTTTTGTCGAAGCAATGCAACCAACTGTAATAATTTTAAAATATTTAAAACCATCAAAAACCAATTTGTTTATTTAAGCAGATAAGATCTATAGTACCCGAAATATCTGAGCTGTGGTTGTAAATATGATATTTGACAATTTTTTCTTTTTAAAATATTATATTACTATAAAAAAAATCCCCATGTTTGATCAAAAAAATATAAACCATCTATTCAAATTCTGTTTTTTTAATATTTTATTATTTTGGCTATTTATCCTCAAACGATACATATATGCAAAATATAAGCTCAAAAAATACCGCTAAATCGTTGCTAAATAAATTTGTTAGCTTGAAAACTATTCCTCATATCGCGGTTCAGGCGTCAAAAATGATAAATGATGTTAATTCTACTGTAAGAGATCTGGAAGAAATAATAAAAATGGATCCTACTCTTGTTTTGCGTTTACTTCGTTTAGTCAACAGCTCTTATTACGGGCTCAGCAATAAAGTGGAAAGTATTACGAATGCAGTTGTGTATCTTGGAATAGAAAGTCTTCGTAATCTTATTATAGTGGATGCACTGAAAGATATTTTCAAAAAGAGTAAAGATGACGATTTGTTTTCCAGAACTCAGTTGTGGTTTCATTGTGCAGCTACTGCTATCTGTTCTCAGATGATCGCAGAATGTATTTTTGAACAAAAAGGAGATGATGCCTTTCTTTGTGGAATTTTACATGATGTGGGATTGATTGTTGAAGATCAGGTAGCAAACGAGTTGTTTGTTAAAACATATACATCATATCAGCCTGGTACAAAACTTTTTATCGAATATGAAAAAGAAATTATTGGTACAGATCACAGTATGATAGGATTTTTGCTTACACGTGAATGGAAACTTCCACCTGAAGTTCAAAATGGTATCAAACTTCACCATTCAACAAAGGCGATTAAGTCGTCAAATACCGTAGAAATTATTAAAATTGCAGAGTATTTGTTATCAAAATTACAAATTTTTGGAATTTCCGGAATTCCGCCGGTTCTTCCACAGGAAACACTTAAACACTTGCAAGATAATATAGAAGAATACAAAGTGTTGATTAGTAATTTGCCGACTGAAATAGTAAAAGCAAAAGAAATCTATATGCCCTCGGAGGAATGACATTGATCAACTCATTAGATATCGATACAATTTTCGATGATATCGATGATTGTAGAAATAAAATTGAGCAGTTTATCAGTTTTTTTGAAAAACGTATGCCCAGGGCATGTTTTATAATTGCTACAGATAAAGGAGAAGTTAGAACGTTTGGAATAAAAAATAAATTTTCTGAAAAAAATTTAGATTGCATGGTTTCATCTGCAAAAAAACAGAGCGGCTTACACAAAACAAATTTTGCAGATATGTATGCTGTCCATGTTGACAAGCTAAATTCTGTGTTAATATTTCTTATACCTGAGGATATCTGCCAATCAAATGATTATTTCCAAAACAATATTTTGCTCTTGATCGAACTTTTTATTTCTCAGATCTCTTTTGATGAAGAGCTGAGAAATAAAGAAATATTTAAAGCCCAGTTTGAACGAAAGTATAATGTATCCCAGAATAAATTTTATGAGATATTAAAAAAAAATCATGAAGCAGATAAGATTATTCAGCAACAGCAGTTGAATTATTCAAAAGAATTAAAACAGGAAATAGAACATCAGACATCTGATCTTGTTGCAGCAAATCAAAAACTTAAAAATGCAATCGAGAAAGCTAAGAAAATGGCGTTGAAAGCTACGATGGCCAATAAGGCTAAAAGTGAATTTCTTGCCAAAATGAGTCATGAAATAAGAACACCTATGAATGGTATAATTGGTATGGTTGATCTTTTGCAAGATACTGATTTGTTAGAAGAGCAAAAAGACTATTTAGATACCGTAGAAAAAAGTGCCGATTATCTTTTAAATATTCTTAATGATATTCTCGATTATTCCAAAATTGAAGCAGGTAAATTAGAATTTGAAATTATTGCTTTTGATTTAAGGTTATTAGTTAAAGATATATTTAAATTATTATTTCAAGATGCCCGTTCAAAATGTTTGAAGTTTTCCACCATTCTCGACGATAATATTCCATCAACTATACAGGGTGACCCTTTTCGGCTTAGGCAGGTTTTGATGAATCTTTGCAGTAATGCATTAAAGTTTACAGAAAAAGGTACAATAAAGGTAAATGTATTTGTTAAGGAAGTAAGAGATAATCAGATTGAAATAATATTTGAAGTTGAAGATACAGGTATTGGAATATTAAAAGATCGTGTAGATACTCTTTTCAAATCATTTTCACAGGTTGATTCGTCAACAACGCGAAAGTATGGTGGTACGGGTCTTGGGCTGAGTATTTCAAAGCAGCTGGTTAACATGATGGGCGGAAAAATTAGCGTTGAAAGTGAGTATGGAAAAGGAACTAAAATTTGGTTTACATCAGTATTTGGTGTGTCAGCAAAAAATGCTGATGTAATGTCAGACAATGTAAAAAAAGAGAGTCTTAATATACAAAAAACAATTTGCCGGAAAAATATAAAAATACTCTTGGCAGAAGACAACAAGATGAATCAGAAGGTTGCAAAAAGGATGCTGACAAAAATGGGGCATACTGTTACAATAGCCAATAATGGCACAGAGGCCGTAACATTATTTAAAGGCAATGAATTTGACCTTATATTAATGGATGGTCATATGCCTGAGATGGACGGGATTGAAGCTACAAAAAAAATACGGGAACTTGAACAGTCATTACTGGATAATAAAAAAAATAAAAATAACATTTTAATTATTGCTCTTACCGCAGATGCAACTAAAGGTGCAAGAGAACACTTTATTGAGGCAGGTATGAACGATTACCTCTCCAAACCTGTAAAAAAAGAAAATTTTGTCACCATGTTTGAAAAATGGAAAACATAGGGACTACCAAAAAATCAAATCAATTTCATCAGGATTTGTTCGGCTTCCATTCAATCATTGAAAAAATAACCAATTATTTTTTGATTCAAATTCAAGTTTTCCTGCCAATGCCTTAAAAAAACCCCTCCTGGAGTAAAGCCTTTTTAAAAATTAAAATGCTCAACCGAATATCACCTTTAAAAGCTGTTCAATCCCCAAATCGGGGAAGTGCAGGGGGTGTCCCCCTGCATTTGAGGGGTAGGCAGTTATGAAAAGCGGTTGTATTTACAAAGATAAAGCATACCATTAAAAAATCTAGTTTTGGCAACCTAAATTTGACCCACCTGCAACTGACTTCTGATAAGATATAGACCGTCACATAAATAATTTCAGCAATAGACTGAGCTATAATAAAATTTAAAAACCTCTGAAACTCGCTGCGCTCAAACAGTCAGAGTTTTTTAAATTTCACCATAGCTCAGTTTTGCCATCTGGTTTTATGAAATTTATTATCTGAACACCTATAGATTTCAATATAATGAAAACTTATTATCAGAGGAGAAAGGAGAATACTAACAGTGGATTAATATGAGTACATTCGGATTGCATACAGAGTTTATGGCAAAAAAATCAGAGAAATAACAAGGGAGACTGGACATTCAAAAAAAACACAGTAAAAAAAATTATAGATAATGAATACATAGAATACACTTCAGTCTTGAAATTTTTCACATGTTTTAACAACATTTGATTGTATAGTTGTGAGAACAAAATGATTTATTTGAGATATTGAAACTTCTTTTTTTATTTTCTGTTGACAAGTAGTTATAAGAAGTGAGATATTAAAATCATTATTCATAAAATTAAAAAATATGAGTGCAGTTGGTTAGAAGAATATACACATAACGTCTCAAAAATACTGAGTATAGTTAAATAGTGTCCGTCCATAAATGAAGATTTTGTTCAAGATTAGGGCATGCGCAAAAAAATAACCTCAGAAATACACTGCTGTATTTCGAGAATTATTTTTGAGCATAACGCAAATACTGGACAAAAAGACCATTTGTGGATGGACATTAAGCTTTGTAAAAGAGATAATGGCACATATATCTATTTTTATACTTCTACAACCTTAAAAGTCTTATTGTGACTAAAGTTTGGCTTGTATCAAAAAGCATTTACCAAAGCATTTTTGATAAATGCGTGCCAGATCAAGTTGCTGTGTTACGATGATATGTGGCAAAAAAACTGTGGATAAGAGAGATAGGTTTATTCTGATAATTATCTACCAAACAGTCTGAAGGTAAAAAAGTTAATGGAACGCTGACAGGCTGTATGGGTTTTGACAATTTTTGTGTACATCTCAAATTGAATTATATCCGGAGGAAAATAAATGAGCCTAAAATCAAAACTGGGTTCAGGTGATTTTGCTATTTTGGCAGAAATTGAGCCCCCCAAAGGGGTTGACGTGTCAAAGATGATCAATAATGCTGTGAGAGTAAAAGGTAAAGTAGATGCGTTTGTAGTAAATGAAATGAGTAATGCTGTAATGAAAATGAGTTCTCTGGGCGGTGCTATGCTCCTTAACTTACAAGGGATGGAA
>Ga0209344_10004889_pt1 | contig 11930 bp, 8 predicted proteins | sample Cruoilmetagenom6_FD_187293 | JGI IMG/M metagenome (GOLD analysis project Ga0209344, IMG submission 187293) | Oil polluted marine microbial communities from Coal Oil Point, Santa Barbara, California, USA - Santa Barbara Oil Seep Sample 6 (SPAdes)... | ecosystem: Environmental > Aquatic > Marine >...
GCCGCCTTCGCGGCCCGTACCGCTCATCTTGAAGCCGCCGAAGGGCGATGTGGTGCTGGTCGAGCGGTAGTTGTTCACCCAGATCGTGCCCGCGCGCACGCGCTCGGTCATTCGGATGCCGAGCGCCAGATTCTGGGTCCAGACACCAGCGGCCAGCCCGAAATCCACGTCATTGGCGATGCGCACGGCGTCGTCCTCGTCGTCAAACGGAATCACGCAGAGAACGGGGCCGAATACCTCTTCCTGCGCGATGCGCATGTCGTTGGTCACATCCGCGAAAATCGTCGGTTCGTAGAACAAGCCGTTGGGATAGCCTTCGACCTGCGCCCGTTTGCCGCCACGCACCAGCCGCGCGCCTTCGTCCAGTGCGATCTGCACGTATTCCTCGATCTTTGCCATCTGCGGCGCGGTCGAGATCGGCGCGATCTGGGTCTCGGGATCGCTAGGGTGGCCGAACTTGATATCCTTGAGGAAATCATCCAGCCGCGCCAGAAAATCGTCATGGATCGAGCGTTGCAGCAACAGACGTGATCCGGCCACGCAGGTCTGGCCCGAGGCGGCGAATATCCCCGCCACAGCCCCTTTGACCGCCTGCTCCATATCCGCGTCTTCAAAGATGATGTTAGGCGATTTGCCGCCCAGCTCCATCGTCACCCGCTTCATCGAGCGCGCGGCCTGTTCGTTGATCATCTGCCCCGCGACGGGCCCGCCGGTAAAGGCGATGCGCTCCACCAGAGGGTGCGACACCAGCGCCTCGCCCATCTCGTTGCCAAAGCCCGTGACGACGTTGACAACGCCCTTGGGGAAGCCCGCCAGTTCGACCAGCTTCACGAATTCCAGCAGCGACGCTGAGGTGTATTCAGACGGTTTCAGCACCACGGTGTTGCCCGCCGCCAGTGCCGGGGCCAGCTTCAGCGACGTCAGCGGCAGCGGCGAATTCCACGGCATGATGCAGGCCACGACGCCCAAAGGCTCGTAACGGGTGAAGTTGAACACGCCGGGCTTGTCCGAGGGGATGGTATCGCCCTGGATCTTGTCCGCGAGGCCACCGTAGTAATAATAATAGTTGGCCATGTAACGCATCTGCATGCGCAGTTCCGAAATCAGCTTGCCATTATCCTTCATCTCGATGGCGGCGAGCCAATCGGCGTTTTCGGTAATCAGATCGCCCAGCCGGCGCATCATGGCACCGCGTGCCGAAGCAGAAATGCCGCGCCATGCGGGGTCCTCGAACGCATCGGCCGCCGCGCGGCAGGCCGCGTCCACGTCCTTGTCTGTACCACGTGCGATCTCGGCCCAGACCTCGCCCGAAACCGGATCGGAGGTATCGAAATACACGCCAGAGGACGGTGCGCTGAACGCCCCCGCGATATAATGATCATAGCGCGGGCGACCGCTTGCCCCGGTGGGGGTGGGCTGGATTTGCTGCGTTCCCGGCTGGGGAAAAAGCGACGTCATTGCTATCAGTCTCCGTTTGATGTGTTGGACGGGCCCTTGCCCGCAAAGGCGCGCATCTGCTGCGCGGACCAGCTGACCGGCACGATGTCTCCGGGCGTGAATTCCGTCCCGGTTTCGCTGACCGGATGACGCGCGACGAGCGTGCCTACCCCATCAACCACAAGGCTCAGCCGCACATGATCGCCGTGATAGACAACCTCGGCGATCCGCCCGTCAAAGCGGTTGGCCGCGCCGTCCTCATGGCTCAACCGGATGCATTCGGGCCGCACCATCAGCGTCACCGTGTCGGCAACCTGCACCGTGCCCCCAGCCAGCGCCGCACGGACCGTCGGGCCGCCGGGCGTGATCTGCACGGACACATCATGGCCCTGTGCGGTCTGCACGGTGCCATCGAGCCGGTTGTTCTCGCCCATGAAAGAGGCAACGAAGGTGCTTTGCGGGCGTGCATAGACATCGCGGGGCGACCCGATCTGCTGGATGCGGCCCTCGTCAAAGACGGCGATCCGGTCCGACATGGTCAGCGCCTCGGACTGGTCATGCGTGACATAGAGCATCGCGATGCCCAGTTCCTCGTGCAGGCGCTTGATCTCAAGTTGCATATGTTCGCGCAGCTGTTTGTCCAGCGCGCCAAGTGGTTCGTCCATCAGCACCATGCGCGGCTCGAAGACCAGCGCGCGTGCCAGTGCCACGCGCTGTTGCTGGCCACCCGAAAGCTGCGTGGGCATCCGATCCTTCAGCGCATCCAGCTTGACCATGCCAAGGGTGCGCTGCACGCGCGTCTCGATATCCGCAGCACTTTCGCGCCGCATCCGCAGCGGAAAGGCCAGATTCTCGGCCACCGTCATATGCGGAAAAAGCGCGTAGTTCTGGAACACGATGCCGAAATCACGCTTGTAGGTCGGCACGTTGTTGAGCGGTGCGCCATCAAACAGGATCGTGCCCCGTGTCGGCGCCTCGAACCCTGCCAGCATCATCAGCGTCGTTGTCTTGCCCGATCCCGAGGGCCCAAGCAGCGTCAGAAACTCGCCCTGCTCGATCTGCAGATTGAGCGCGTCGACCACCTTGGTCGATCCGTCATAAACCTTGTCCACGTTGTCGAACACGACAAGCGGCGCAGCGCCATGCTTGGTCATTGTTTCACCTTCCCGGCTGTCAGCCGCTCGCCTCGCCGCCGAACGGCCTCGCTGATGAATAGCAGGATGAACGACAGCAGGATCATGATCACCGCCGCCGCCGTGATGGTCGGGCTGATGAATTCACGCAGGCCCGCGAACATCTGGCGCGGCAGTGTGAATTCACCCGGGCTGGTGATGAAGATCGCGATCACCAGCTCGTCAAAGGATGTGGCAAAGGCAAAGATCGCCCCCGCCGCGACGCCCGGCATGATCAGCGGCAGCACCACCTCGCGAAACGCCGTCACGGGACGCGCGCCCAGCGACAGCGCGCCGCGCATCAGGTTGGGGTCGAATGTTTGAAGCGACGCCAGCACCGTGATCAGCACGTAGGGTGTCGCGATGATCGTATGCGCCACGATCAGCCCCCACAGCGAATTGGCCAGCCCTACCACCGAGAACGCCAGATACATCGACGCCGCCGTGACAATCAGCGGCACCACCATTGGCAGCGACAACAGCGCCAGCACCACAGTCTTGCCGCGGAAATTGGTCAGGTTGATCCCGTAGGCCGCTGTAGTGCCCAGCACCGTGGCGATGATCATCGTCGCGATTCCCACGATAAAGCTGTTCTTGGTCGCATCCAGCCAGCGCTCGGTCAGAAAGAAATCCTCGTACCAACGCAGCGAATAGCCCGGCACCGGCAGTGTCAGAATCTCGCCCGACGAAAACGAAAGCGGAAAGATCACCAATAATGGAGCCACAAGGAAGAACAGGACCGCCCAGGCGAAGACTGTAACAAAGATGCGTGTCATGTCAGCCCGCCTTCAAAGAGCCGAGGCCGGGCACGAAGCGCCGGGCGATCAGGATCAGCGCACCGGTAAAGACCAGCAGCAACAGCGACAGCGCCGCCACCATGCCGAAATTGATCGACTGGTTGGTGAAGAACGCGATGTAGTAGCTGATCATCTGGTCCTGCAACCCGCCGACCAGCGCGGGCGTCACGTAGAACCCGACCGACAGCATGAAGACGATGACCGCGCCTGCCGCAACGCCGGGCATGGTGAGCGGCAGATAGACCAGCAGGAACTGCCGCCAGGGCGGTGCCCCCAAAGATGCCGCCGCGCGCAGCATCGACGTGCCCTGCCGTTTCATCACGCTGTAGAGCGGGAGGATCTGGAAGGGCAGCAACACATGCACCATCGCTACATAGACCGCAAAGCGGGTGAAAATCAGTTGCAGCGGCTCGCTTGTGATCTGTGCGGCCTGAAGCCCCGCGTTGATCGGTCCCTCGCGCTGAAGCAGGATGAACCATGCCGTGGTGCGCACCAGGATCGAGGTCCAGAACGGCACCAGTACCAGCAGCATCGCGTAGCTGGCCGCGCGATTGCTGAGCGAGGAGATGTAATAGGCCGTTGGATAGGCGAGGACCACGCAGATCACAGTGACCCAGATGCTGATCCAGAAAGTCCGCTTGAACAGATCGAGGAAAATCGCCGTCCCGGGGGGCACCGCTTCGATGCGGCCATCGGGCGTGAATTGCAGATCGACGGCGCGCAGCAGGAAACTGGCGGTGAACGGGTTTGAATTGTTCTTGATCAATTGCCAGATTTCGGGCGTTGCCAGTTCAGGCACCGTCACCGGCAGAGATTGCGCATAGGGTGGTTCAAGACTGCCCAGCGCGCGGCGGGTCTGCATCAGGACCGAGCGAGCGCCGTTCATCTCGAAATTCAGCCGCCGCGTCATGGCGCCGAATTCGCGGCCCCGGCGGCTCTCTTCGATATCGTCGGCCAGCGCGTCCCAGGCGGAATCGGGCGGCATGCCCTGCCCGTTCCAGGCGTCCAGCACCATCACGGTGCGCGGCAGCGCGGCTGTCACTTCGGGGTTCTTCACCGCCTTTACCATCGTATAGCCGATGGGCAGGATAAACCCCGCCACCACAAGCGCGAGCAAGGGGGCGATCAGCAACCAGGATATGCGGCTCTTCTTGGACATTGTTCGCTTTCGACGAAGAGGTGATCATCCCTGCGCCCCGGCAGGGAGGGGTCGGGGCGCAGGGTCAGGGGCGATGCTTACTGCGCCGCCCAGGAAGTGAACTTTGCCTGAAGCTCATCACCATGTGCGATCCAGAACTCGGTGCTGATGAACAGGCCCTCGTCGGAATGGTTCAGAACCATGCCCGGATTGGCTGCCTGCAGCGCCGGATCGGCGTTGACCTCGGCATTCGCAGGCGAAATCGGCCAGACGGCAGCCTGAGCGCGCAGCGGCTCGGGGCTGGTGATCCATTCGACCATTTTCATCGCCTCATCCATCATCGGCGAACCGGACACGACCGCCCAGTAATCGATGGAGTAAAGCAGCGTGCTCCAGTTCAGTTGGTAGTCGGCGCCTTCGCCATTGGCCCTGATGATACGACCGGTATAGGCAAACGCGTAGTCAACCTCGCCACTGCCCACCAGTTGCAGGGGCTGCGCGCCGGATTTCCACCAGACCAGATGATCCTTGATCTCGTCGAGTTTGGCAAAGGCGCGTTCCACGCCCTCATCGGTTGCCAGAACGTCATAGACGTCCGCCTTGGCCACGCCGTCCGCCATCAGGGCGGCTTCCAGCGTCATCTTGGGGCCTGTGCGCAAAGCCCGCACGCCGGGGAATGCCTCTACGTCCCAGAATTCTGCATAGGTGGTCGGCCCGTTCGGATGCTTGGCCTTGTCAAAGAACATCGCAGCGCCCCAGCCGGTGCCGCCGACACCGCATTCGTGGGTCGCGCCCTCGATGAACTTGGACCCATCGACGACTTCGTAATCGATCGGCGCGAAAATGCCGTCTTCGCAGCCGCGCACCAGTTCAGGCGCTTCGACCATGATGATGTCATAGGTGACGTTGCCGGTTTCGACCATGCCGTAGAGCTTGGCCATCTCGCCGTTATAAACATCGTCGCTGACCGCGGTGCCGCTGGCGGCCTCATAGCCTTCGAACAGGTGCTCGCGGGCGCTGTCCTGATATCCGCCGCCAAAGCCGACGATCGTCAGGTCGCGCGCGACCGATACATTGGGCAGCGTCAGCGCCATCAGCGCGGCAGCCGCCAGGGTGAGTGTCTTTTTCATCGTATTCCTCCGTTGCTGGTCTGTGTGTAGTTTAGTTTTCTTCTCTTCTCGTCGGTTCGGACACCTGGCCGACGGCCTCGGACGTGATGCTGCGGATCCGTTCCCAGAGCGGATCGCCGCATGCCGTATGCTCAGGCAGGGCGGCGCGCAACGCATCCGGCACCGGCAACCCCGAAAGCGCGGTCATCACGACAGCCGAACACAGGTTCGACGGCAAGAACGGCGCGGGCGATCCGGTGTTGAGCGCGGCCAGCGCGGCCAACGTGTTGGCACCGGTACCGCTGATAATCACCGCATCGACGGCGCGGGCATCGATATGGGCGGCGGCGGCCTGAATGTCGTCAGGGGTCAACTCGTAGGCGCGAAACTCTTTCGAGATCGAATGGATCTGCACGATCTCCAGCCCGGCATCGGCCCAATAGGCCTGTGCCTTCTCGGTCAGTTCCTTCGGATAAGGAGAAATCATCGCGATGCGCCGCGCGCCCAGCGCCTGCAAGACGATGGCGATGGCAAGGCTCGCAGTCACGACGGGTGCCCCGGCCTGCGCCGAGAGGGCACGGCACATATCGCGATCACCGGCCTGCAGCAGGCTGTAGGAGGAACCGGTCATCGCAATCGTGACCGCATCAAGACTGAGCGAGCCGAAGGCGCGCAATGTCTCGGGGTAAGCCTTCAGGTAAAGCGCGTTGCGCTCATAGAGCGTCGTCCCCGGAAATACCGGCAGGCGCGCGGTATGCACCGCCGCATTCTCGGGCATCAGCACGCGCATTTCCGGCTCTACCGCCGGGTTCGCCGGGGGCACGATCACGCCAAGGCGGCACATCGCGTTGATATCACCCATGCTAAACCTCCCCCCGGATCACGGTGTCCGGGATGCCATCCAGCATATCGAACATCGCCTGTTTCACCAAAAATTCCGCCGCTTGATCAGGGTTTTGCGCCAATGCGGCGATGCGTTTCACCCGGTCCATGCCGGTGCCGATATTCTCGTCGGTGCGCGGGATCAGCACGTCGCGCGCAACCCGCGCACGCTCCCAAGCCGCGCGCTCCACCGGCGCGGTGCTGCTGGTGCGCAACGCCGCTGCCGTCGCGTGCCCCAGCGCAAAGGCGTCATGCAACCCGGCGTTCAGATTCATCCCGCCCTTGGTATTGGTCAGGTGCAGGGCATCGCCCGCCAGGAACACCCGCGGTCCCCCAGCCGACAGCGCCCCGCGGCGGCGTGCGTAATAGACATCACGCCCAGTCACATCGGCCAGCAGCTCGCCGACCGGCAGCAGGTTTTCCAGCCGCGCGGTGATCCAGGCATCGGTGATCGCCTCGGCCTCGGACATACCTGCCGGAACGCGTACCACCACGCGCCAGCAATCGGGCATTTCCAGCAGGCTGCAAGTGTCTTCGCCGGCATGCAGATAGGCAATTCCACCAAGGTCGGGGAACTGCGCACGCATGTCCCGATCCGTATAGAGCCGCAGCACCATGCCTGGATAGGGTTTTTCCACATAGCCGACCCGCAGCGCCTCGCGCACCGCCGACCCGGCGCCGTCGCAGCCGAACGCATAGGCCGCGTGCCGCTCGGTGCCGTCCTCGGTGGTTACGGTCACACCATCCGCGTCCTGATGTACGTCTCGTACGCCAGTATTGAACAACAACAGACCGCCTTCGCTGATGAACAGATCGGCAAGCAGGAGGGTCAGATCGCCCTGCTCGTAATGCAACCGGAACGGATTGCGGGCCCTGCCCTTCAACAGGTCGAAGGGCAGTTGCGCCAGCACCGCGCCATCGGGTGCAAGGTAGTCGACGTGATCGACCTGAACACCCTCGCGCCGCATCGGATCGAGGACACCCAGTGTCTCCAGCAGATCAAGCGTGGCGGCGTGAAAGGTCGAGGCCTTGGATTGCAGATTTACCGAGGCGCGCTTCTCCAGAACGGTGACGGCATGCCCGGCCCGCAACAAGATGAGAGCCAGCGCCAGACCGACCGGTCCCGCCCCGACAACGATAACATCCTGCTCATCACGCCACGTCATCAATAGCCCCTCCAGAGTTGATCAACCCTAGCACTCGCCCACAAAGTGTCAACACTTTTGGGGGAAGTCACCCGAAACAGCCAGAAGTTCGGCGATAAAAGTTCACACCGCTTACTTTCTGGGCATTTACCTCGCCAAAGTGTCAACACTGAATGCGCCATACCTTACCGCCCTACCCTTCGGCCTGCGGCTCTGGCAGCGCTTCAAGGTAGCGCGCCACCTCATCCGTGGGGATGACATCAGCATATTTGCAGTTGAGATCGAACAGGCTCATCGCGTGGCTGGATTCGAACCGGTCAAACGCCGCTTCCTCGGGAATCACCGTCTTGAAGTTATACGAATAGGCATCGACCGTCGTCGCCCGCAAACACCCCGAAGAGGTGCAGCCGGTCATGATCAGGGTGTCTACATCGAGGAAATTCAGATGACTCATGAACAGCGTGCCAAAGAAGGCCGATGGTTTGCGCTTGCCGATCAATATGTCCTGTGGACGCGGCGCCAGGGGGGCGACGGTCTGCGTGGCGTGGGTGCCCTCGACCGAGGTTTTCTCATGCCCCCGGTGGCTCTTGCCCGTTTGCACGCCGCTGTCGATCATGTCCGGGCGGCGCTCGGACTGGGTGTAGAAGATCGGGATGTCCTTGGCTCGCGCGATATGCATCAGCCGCTCGATATGCGGCACCGCCTCCCAGCCCACGGGACCGCAATGGGTGCGGTATTGCTTGACGCCCTCCGCGTGGCTCTGCCCCGGCCTGTCACCGCAGAAATTATATTGCACGTCGATGATGAAAAGTGCCGGGCGCTTGCCAAAGCCCGCGCGCTTGCCATAACCGGCCAGTTCGTAGATTTCGCGGTCATGTTCGGTCAGGAACTTGTCCCAGATACGTGTTGTCATGTCGGCTCCTTTCAGGGGGCGCGGTGCAGGTAGCGGCCCAGGCCGCCGATGCCTTCGGCAAGCTGGCCATTCTCGGCCATAACCTGCCCGCGCAAGATGGTGTGGGTGACGCTGCTGCGGAATGTCATGCCCTCGAAGGGCGAGTAGTCCGAATGCGAAGGGTAATTGGCGGCATCTACGCGGGTTTCGCCCTCGGGGTCGATCACCACCAGATCGGCGTCATGGCCCGGTGCGATACGCCCCTTGCCCTGAACCGAATATAGATCCGCCACGTTGGAGGACGTTGCCGCCGCGAGTGTCTCGATCGCGATGCCGCGCTTGTGGAAACCCTCGTGCATGGCGACCGGCAGGATCTGCGCGATGCCGGGAAAACCGGCTGTCGCCTGCCAGATATCCGGCCCCTTGGTGGCGCGTTTGCGCGGCACATGGTCCGATCCGATGGTGGTAATGTCGCCATTGCGCACCCCTTCCCACAGACCATCCACATCCGCCTGACTACGCAAGGGCGGATTGACCTTGCCCAGATTGCTGATGCCGCTGTCCTTGGTCAGCGACAGGTAGTGAATGCAGGTTTCCACATGGATGGGAGCACGGCCCGGATGGCGCAACCGCCGCACCAGATCGAGGCTTTCGACGGTGGACATATGCACGATGTTCACCGGGCATTCCGTCTTTTCCCCGAAATAGGCCACGCGAAAGACGTTCTCGGTCTCCAGAAATCCGGGTGACTGTTCATCCCAAACCGGCAGGTCGTCGCGCCCGGCGGCCTTCAGGGGTTCGCGAAATACCGGGATCACCTCGGTATTCTCGCAATGCACGCCAACAACGCCGCCCTTGATCCGAGCGCCGGCCTGAAGCGCGCGAAACAACAGCGCATCGTCCACTTCGCCAAAGCCCTTGGCGGCCCCGGTCGCCCCTTTGTACATCAGGTACACCTTGACGGATGTCACGCCGAACCGTTGCGAGAGTGCAGCCAGCTCCTCGACATGCCGGGTCGCGGTCACGCCGAAATGCAGCCCGAAATCCATCGCAGCACGTGCCTTGGCCCCGTCGATCCACGGCCCGGTCGCGGCGTTCAGATCATCGCTGCGCCAGAAACTGAACAGCCCCGTGACACCGCCCAGCAGCGCGGTGCGGGTTTCGGTATCCCAGTCACTTTCCTTGTCGCCAAAGCCGATATGCGTGTGCGGGTCGATGAGGCCCGGCATCACGAAACGGTCGGTGCAGTCGATCACCCGCGTCGCGCGCAGCTCTTCGCCGGGCGCCAGAATGGCCGCGATCTGCCCGTCGCGCACCGCGACCGATCCGCGCTGCACACCCTCGCCGGGAAAGACGATCTCGCCGTTCTTCAAGATCAGATCATAGCTCATGCCGCATCCTCCAGCCGTTACATCAGTCCCGCGAACATGCCGCCTGCCAGCAGCAATTCGCGTTCGGCGTCGCTTGCGATATCCACCTGCACCGTGAGCGCGCCGACGCCCTCGACCTCGACGCGGACCGGCGCGCCCTTGGTCACGCCGGCTTGCAGCCCCGAGATGCTCAGCGGCTCGAACCCCGTGAGCCCCAGCGTGTCGGCACCCTGCCCGGCAGCAAAAATCAGCGGCACAATGCCCATCCCGATCAGGTTGGCGCGGTGGATGCGCTCGAAGCTCTGCGCCAGCACCGCGCGCACGCCCAGAAGCTTTGGCCCCTTGGCCGCCCAATCCCGGCTCGACCCCATACCGTAGTCGCGCCCCGCCAGCACGATTGCAGGCGTTCCCGCCGCGCGCAATGTCTGCGCCGCGTCATAGATCGGCACCGGGGTAGCCCCCGGTGCGAGCCGCGTCATGCCGCCCGGTGCGTCGGGCGCAAGCCGGTTGTGCAGGCGCGGGTTGCCAAAAGTGATGCGCGCCATGAACTCGTGATTGCCCCGGCGTTGCGTCACCGCATTGAAATCCTGCGGCGCCACGCCCTGCGCGATCAAATACTGCCCGGCCAACCCGTCGGGCGCAATCGCGCCGCTGGGTGTAATGTGATCGGTGGTCAGCGAGTCGCCCACCCAGAGCAACGCCCGCGCGCCGTCGATCACATCCGGGATGGGCGGATTGTCCGTGTCAAAGAAGGGAGGCTTGCACACATAGGTCGAGGTGGCATCCCATGCAAAACGCCGCCCGTCGGGCGCGGCGAGCCGTTGCCAGAGCTCCGCCCCGTCAAACACCGTTGCATAGCTTTCGCGAAACCGTTCGGGCGTCAGGCTGTCGGCCACCAGTGTGGCGATCTCAGCCTCCTCCGGCCAGATATCGCGTAGGTAAACCGGCGTGCCATCCGTATCCGTGCCCAGCGGTTCATCCTCCAGCGCGATGTCGATGCGTCCGGCCAGCGCAAAGGCCACCACCAGCGGCGGCGATGCAAGATAGGCGGCGCGGCACTGCGGGTGAATGCGCCCTTCGAAATTGCGGTTGCCCGACAGGATCGCGGCGGCAACCAGATCGCCCGCCTCCACCGCCTCGGCCACGCCGGGGTTGAGCGGGCCGGACTTGCCGGAGCAGGTGGTGCAACCGTGGCCGACCACGTGAAAGCCCAGCGCCTCAAGCGGTGCCATCAGACCAGCGCGCGCCAGGTAGCCGTCCACCAGCCGCGAGCCGGGCGCGAGCGATGTCTTTACCTGGGGCGGCACGCGCAGCCCCCGCGCCACCGCGTTGCGCGCCAGCAGCCCCGCCGCGATCATCACATGCGGGTTCGACGTGTTGGTGCAGGATGTGATCGCCGCCAGCACGATGCTGCCATGGCGCAGCGTGCCGCCAGCGCCGTTCCCGGCGCTCTGTGCTTTCTGATCGGCGCTCAGGCCAAAGCCGCCCTCGGTCACCGGGGCCGTCAGCGCGGCTGCGAAGGCATCCTTGAGTTGCGTCAGCGGCACCCGGTCCTGCGGACGTTTCGGCCCGGCAACACTGGGGGCTATCGCGCCAAGGTCGATCTCGACCAATTCGGAATATTCGGGCTCTGGCGCGCCCTCTTCGGCATAGAGCCCTGCCGCCTTTGCATAGGCCTCGACCAGCGCCACATGGCCCGGTGCGCGGCCCGACTGGCGCAGATAGGCGATGGTCTGCGCGTCGATGGCGAAATAGCCAATCGTCGCGCCGTATTCGGGGGCCATGTTGGCAATCGTCGCGCGGTCCGGAACTGTCAAAGCTGCCGCACCGGGGCCGCAGAACTCGACAAAATCGCCGACGACGCCGACCTGCCGCAACCGCTCGGTAATGGTCAGAACGGCATCGGTTGTCGTCGCCCCCGCAGGCAACCGGCCCGTCAGACGCACGCCCACCACACGCGGGATGCGCACCACGTGACGTTGGCCCAG
>Ga0209344_10004892_pt1 | contig 11919 bp, 14 predicted proteins | sample Cruoilmetagenom6_FD_187293 | JGI IMG/M metagenome (GOLD analysis project Ga0209344, IMG submission 187293) | Oil polluted marine microbial communities from Coal Oil Point, Santa Barbara, California, USA - Santa Barbara Oil Seep Sample 6 (SPAdes)... | ecosystem: Environmental > Aquatic > Marine...
CTGAGGGCGCGCAAGGCATGACCATATTTGCCCCTCGCTATCTCATTCCGGCAGCCCTGCTGGGTATGACGGTGGCGGCCGGATGGGTGCCGGTGCTGCGGTGGGCTTTGATTGTATTGGGGCCTATACTGGCAATTGCGCTGTGGGATTTTTTCCAGAGCAGCCATGCGCTGCGGCGTAATTATCCCATTTTGGCCCGATTTCGCTGGTTTATGGAGGATTTGCGCCCCTATGCCCAAGCCTATCTGGTCGAGGGGGATCTGGATGGGCGCCCCTTCAGCCATCAGGCCCGGGCGCTGGTCTATGCCCGGGCCAAGGGTGAACTTGATTCCCACCCGATGGGCACTGAATTGAATGTTTATTCCGATGAATATCAATGGCTAAGCCATTCCATCACCCCCAATGATCAGGCCCCGCAACATTGGCGGGTCCTTGTGGGCGGGCCTGATACGGCAAAGCCATATTCTTCCGCCCTGCTCAATATTTCAGCGATGTCATTTGGCTCGCTATCTGCGCGGGCGATCGAAGCCCTCAATCTGGGCGCAAAAATGGGCGGTTTTGCGCATAATACCGGCGAAGGTAGTGTCAGCCGCTATCACCGGGGCCAAAACAATGGCCAGGGCGGCGATCTGATCTGGCAAGTAGGCAGCGGTTATTACGGCTGCCGCGCCAAGGGCGGCGGATTTGATCCGGCACAATTTGCGGATAGTTCCCAATCCGACCAAGTTAAAATGATCGAGGTTAAATTAAGCCAGGGCGCAAAACCGGGTCATGGCGGCATCTTGCCGGGCCGCAAAGTAACCGAGGAAATAGCCAAGGCGCGCGGTATTCCATTGGGCGAAGATTGCCTTTCGCCTGCAGCGCATTCGGCATTTTCCACGCCGATCGAATTGCTGGAATGGATTGCCAAATTGCGCGGTCTGTCGGGGGGAAAACCTGTTGGGATGAAGTTGTGCGTGGGTAAACCACATGAAGTTTTCGCCTTGGCCAAGGCAATGCTGGAAACCGGTATTACGCCTGATTTCATCACCGTTGATGGCGCCGAAGGGGGCACTGGCGCAGCCCCGCTGGAATTGTCCAACAGCGTGGGAATGCCGCTGCGCGAAGGGCAGATTATGGTCCGTAATGCATTGGTGGGTGCCGGGCTGAAAGATAGGGTGAAAATCGCGGTATCGGGCAAAATCCATTCTGGTGCCGGTATGGCAAAGGCATTCGCGCTGGGTGCAGATTGGTGCAATAGCGCACGCCCTTTCATGTTTTCGCTTGGCTGCATCCAATCGATGCAATGTCACACTGGTGAATGCCCAACGGGTATCGCAACACAGGAAAGCTGGCGGCAAAGGGGGTTGGTTGTCGAAGACAAAGCCCCGCGCGTTGCCCGCTTCCAAAAGCAAACAGTTGCCAGCCTGAGGGAAATCGTGGTTGCAATGGGCCTTCAAGACCCGTGGCAAATCGGGCCCCATGACATGCGCGAACGATTGTATGGCGCAAAATCAAATGCAGTGGATTCGATCTATCAATTCGTTGCCACCGGGCAATTACTGGCAGACCCTGGTTCCACCGCAATTGCCCACCATTGGCACGCCGCCTGCGCCGATAGTTTCAGCGCAGTGCGCTAAGCATTGCAAAAGTGCCTTAGAAACAAGCACCTGCAAGACAAACAGCTGCAAAATAAGTGCCTGGAAGATAAGCGAAATCACCGCAAGCGGTAACCCGCGCCCAAACCTTACTGGTTCATCGTTGCGAAGAAATCTTCGTTGGTTTTAGAATCCTTCATCTTGTCGAGCAGGAATTCCATTGAATCGATCGTGCCCATCTGCATCAGGATCCGACGCAGGACCCACATTTTAGACAGCTTGTCCTTATCAACCAGCAATTCTTCCTTGCGAGTGCCAGATTTTCCGACATCCAGCGCGGGGAAGATACGTTTATCGGCAACCTTGCGATCCAGCACGATTTCAGAGTTACCTGTGCCCTTGAATTCTTCAAAGATCACTTCATCCATCCGGCTGCCAGTATCGATCAGCGCAGTCGCGATAATTGACAGCGAACCGCCTTCTTCAATGTTGCGCGCTGCGCCGAAGAAGCGTTTGGGACGCTGCAATGCATTGGCATCAACGCCGCCGGTCAACACTTTGCCCGAACTGGGCACGACAGTGTTGTAAGCCCGGCCCAGCCTGGTGATCGAATCCAACAAAATCACAACATCACGTTTATGTTCAACCAGACGTTTGGCCTTTTCAATGACCATTTCGGCAACTTGTACGTGGCGCGTTGCAGGCTCATCAAAGGTTGAGGATATCACCTCGCCTTTCACGCTGCGCTGCATGTCGGTGACTTCTTCTGGCCGTTCATCAACCAGCAGCACCAGCAGGAACACTTCCGGGTGATTATCAGTGATCGCCTTGGCAATGTTTTGCAGCAAGACAGTTTTACCCGTGCGCGGCGGCGCAACGATCAATGCGCGCTGGCCCTTGCCCTGCGGCGAGATAATATCAATTACCCGTGCGCTTTTGTCTTTTTCGGTTGGATCAAGCGTATCAAGATTAAGCTTTTCATCAGGATAAAGCGGGGTGAGATTATCAAAATTAGTCCGCAACCGAACCTGATCGGGATCTTCGAAATTCACCGTCGCCAAACTGGTCATGGCAAAATAGCGTTCGCCATCCTTGGGCGCACGAATTTCACCTTCAACCGTATCGCCAGTGCGCAGACCCCATTTGCGGATCTGATTGGGCGATACGTAAATATCATCCGGGCCAGCAAGATAATTGGCTTCTGGGCTGCGCAGGAAGCCGAAACCATCCTGCAACACTTCGATTGTGCCGATCCCCATAATCTGGGTGGTATATTCTTCATCTTCAGCCAATTCGCGCAGGATGCAGAACATTAAATCCTGACGGCGCATGGTTGAGGCACCTTCGACGCCCAATTCTTCAGCCATGCTGACAAGTTTGGCCGGAGGCTCTTGTTTTAAATCTCTAAGATGCATGAAGAAAGTCCAGATTTTTGCCCAAATTGGGCTTGATTTTTACCCGAAATGGGCTGGGAATTTGGCCGGCAGGTCAAAGGGCTTGGAGAAAGCAGACCCGGTCTCGATCATGTCGAGGCCTCAGCCGAAGAAGGGTCTGCGATACGCCTGCCGCCTTGCTGCGTCAATTCGGATTGTCAGAAAGGTCTTACAACCACCAGGATCACAATAATCGCAGCAGCAACGCCGGGAACTTCATTCAGAAGGCGCAATTTTTTCCCCGTAAGCCGCGGTTTTCCCGATGCCAGCTTCTTGGCATAGGCGGATAAATACCCGTGATAAGCGGATAAGAATAACACCAGCAGTAATTTGGCGTGAAACCAGCCTTGCGAAAATGCGCCGGTTGAACCGGCCAATGCCAATCCCAAAACCCAGACCAGAATAATTGACGGCAGCAGGATGATTTTCAGCAGCTTATTTTCGCGGTCTATCCAGAGTGTTTCTTCAGCTGATCCAGCCTCGGATTCTTGATGATAGACAAAAAATCGCGGCAGCATGAACAATCCAGCCATCCAGAAAATCACAAAAATGATATGACCAGCTTTGAGCCACAGATAAGTCATTAAGAAAATATCCTGCATTTAAGAAATGTAGAAGAAACTATGGCCTGCGTCACCCTTGCCAGCCGCGAACAGAGGCAATCAGGCGTTCGACATTGGCAATCGGTGTAAACTGCCCGATCCCATGGCCCAAATTGAACACATGCGGGCGATCAGCAAAGCTGCGAAGGATATGATCCACCTCTGCATCCATCGCTGCACCCCCTGCAAGCAGCAATAAAGGATCAATATTGCCTTGCACCGGCATTGCAGCGGGCAATTCACGCGCTGCCCATACAGGGTCAACAGTTTCGTCAATTCCCACAGCATTAACCCCGGTTTGCTCAGCATATGCCACCAATTTTTCGCCTGCACCCTTGGGAAAGCCGATAATCGGGACATCTGGAAAACGCGCGTTGATGGCTGCAACAATGGCTGCATTGGGCGCTATCACCCAGCGTTCAAATTCCTTCGGGGCCAAACTGCCGGCCCAGCTGTCAAACAATTGCACTGCTTCTGCCCCGGCATTTATCTGCCCAGCCAGATATTCAATCGAAACCGCCACGATTGCATCGATAATTTCCTGAAATGCTGCAGGATCACGGTAAGCCATGGCGCGGGTATCATGTTGATCGCGGCTGCCCTCGCCCGCCACCATATAGGTCGCCACAGTCCACGGACTTCCAGCAAAGCCCAGCAAAGTCGTCTCAGGGCCTAATTGCGCCTTTACCGCTGCCACAGTCCGATAGATCGCCTCAAGCCGCTCAGGCACCGCTTCTAGTCCATCCAGACAGCTATCGAGTAGCTTTGGCGAGAGGCGCGGGCCTTCGCCGGCCAAAAATTCCAATGTCTGGCCCATCGCATGAGGAACGATCAGAATATCGGAAAACAAGATGGCCCCGTCAAAACCGAAACGGCGGATTGGCTGGATTGTTACTTCCGCTGCGGCGTCGCAATCGTAAACAAGATCGAGAAAGCCGCCTTTTTCCGCTCGTAATGCGCGATATTCGGGCAAATATCGCCCTGCCTGACGCATTAGCCACATGGGGACCTGATGGCCGCGAGAATTGAGGCGCTGTCCGCGCAAAGTTTCGATCAAAAGACCGGGCATCGAAGGAGTCCAATCAAAATAATAAAGTATATATAAAGGATTGTTGAAGTTAGTTGGCCCTGTGGATTTCGGGGATAATTCCATTGTGCCCGACTTATCCCAGTTTGAACAGGTTTATCGGTCATGCGAATCTGCGGCGATCCGCGTCAAGCAATGGTTTTCCCCACTGTCCCGGGCCTGTCGAAAACATATGATTTCTGTCCACAAGACTGGTTGCTAGGGGCCGGTAGCGGGCATGGAAATCGCCGCTAAACTTGTCGTCAGCTTTATCCCGTGGTTTATGCCAATTCTTCTCCACAGCCATCAAGACCTCTTGCCCATGACCTTCCTATGAGCCGCCTTCACCTCCACCTTGTGTCCGATTCCACCGGCGAAACGCTGGAAATGGTGGCCAAGGCCGCCCTTGCCCAATTTGAGGATGCCGAGATCGTCCGCCATTTTTGGCCAATGGTCCGTTCGCGCCAACATTTAGACCGGATCGTGCCTGATCTGGCGGATAATCCGGGCCTGGTTCTGTTTACTCTGGTTAATCCAGAAACCCGTTCGCGCCTAGAAGATCATTGCCGCCAATTGGGCTTGCCCGCCGTTCCTGCGCTTGATGCTGTGACCGAGGCCTTGGAAAACCAGCTTGGGCAGGAACCACGAGGCCGCCCGGGACGCCAGCACATCATGGACGAAGCGTATTTTTCGCGCGTTGATGCGATCCATTATACGATTGCGCATGATGATGGTGTGGGGTGGGAAAATTGGGAAGAAGCGGACATTGTCCTTGTGGGCGTATCGCGCTGTTCGAAAACGCCGACCAGCATTTATCTTGCCAATCGCGGATATAAAACCGCCAATATTCCCTTGGTAATAGAAAGCCCGCCTCCGCCCGTATTGTTTGGATTGCGCCGGCCATTGGTTGTGGGTTTGACCACGGCGCCTGAACGTTTGGTGCAGATCCGCCGAAACCGTCTTCTCAGCCTCAATGAAGGGACCGATACTTCCTATACAGATGGCGAACGGGTGCGCGCCGAAGTGCAATATGCCCGCCGGATGTATGCTGATAATGATTGGCCGGTGATTGACGTCACCCGCCGCTCGATCGAGGAAACTGCTGCTGCGGTCATCCGTTTGCATAGTGATCGCACCAAACGCGAAGTTTCGCCGCACATCGGGCCAAAACCGATATGATTGTTCTTGCATCAAACAGCGCATCGCGCCGCGCAATGCTGGATGCAGCGAAGGTTCCTTATGAGGCGGCCCCTGCCAATATTGATGAACGCGCCGTGGAGGCGCAGCTACGCGGCCGCAAGGCGCCAGATATCGCGCTCGCACTGGCCGGGGCCAAGGCAGCGGCCTTGGTCCCTAGCCATCCCGGCCGCCTGATTTTGGGCAGCGATTCCTTGGTGTCGGTTGAAGGTAGGCGGTTTGATAAGCCAGCTGATCGCGCCATGGCAGCGCAGCATTTGCGGTTTTTCTCAGGCAAAAAGATGGAATTGCACAGCGCAGCGGCTTTGGTGCGCGATGATGAAATCTTGTGGCAGCATGGTGCAATGGCATCACTTTGGGTGCGGCAACTTTCCGATGCATTTATTGAAAGCTACCTCGATGTTGAATGGCCCGCTGTCGCCCAATGTGTTGGGGTATTTAGGATAGAGGCGCTGGGCGCGCAATTGTTTGACGCCATCGAAGGGGATCAGTTTACTGTGCTGGGAATGCCGCTGCTGCCGGTTCTGGGGGCTTTACGTGAATGGGGGGCGCTGCTGAAATGATGTGCCATGCCCATGTGATCGGTGATCCGATCAGCCAGTCAAAATCGCCCGCAATCCATAATTTCTGGCTCTGCAAACTGGGCCTGAAGGCGGAATATAGCGCCGCGTTGGTCGAAGCGGGTGATTTGGCTGATTATCTCAAAATTTCCCGCAATGATGCCGATTGGCGCGGGTGCAATGTTACCATGCCGCATAAACAGGCGATTATCCCGCTATTGGACAGTCTTGATCCGTTGGCGCGGCGCATTGGTGCGGTGAACACTGTTGTGCGCCAGGCTGATGGGACTTTGCGGGGCTATAATACCGATGCAGAAGGGTTCACCGAACCTTTGGCAGATGAATTGGCCAAACAGCATTTGTTCCGCATGGCCCGCGTGATCGGCGCGGGCGGCGCTGCGCGCGCCATCGTGGCTGCTTTGGCCGATCAAGGTATGGTGGTTGTGCTGGCTGCCCGCGATCCAGACAAGGCACTGGCTTTGCTGGAAGATCTTGCGCCGCAAGGTGATCATCATGTTACCGATCTGGCCCATTTTGCCGGCCCAACCGATTTTGCATTTGATGACCGTGAGGGGTGCTGCGATCTGATAGTCAATGCCAGCCCGCTGGGGATGCGCGGCCAGCCGCCGCTGCTGTTTGATTTTAGCCATGCCCCCCCTGGCGCCATTGTCTATGACATTGTCACTGACCCGCTTGAGACACCCTTTCTTGCCGCTGCGCGCGCTGCTGGATTTCGTACGGTGGATGGATTGTCGATGTTGATCGGGCAGGCTGCGGCGGCTTTCACACTGTTTTTCGGGGCTGCACCGCCGCGCCAATTTGATCAAGAATTGCGCGCGGTGGTCAGTTCATGAACAGCGCGCGGAACCGGCCGCTTATTCTGGGTCTCACCGGTTCGATTGGAATGGGCAAATCAACCGTTGCAAAAATGTTCGAGGGTGCCGGCGTCCCGATTTTTGATGCTGATGCGGCAGTGCACATTCTGCAGGGGCCAGATGGCGCTTTGATCGGGCCGATCGAGGCTGCTTTTCCAGGCACGACCGGGCCGGACGGGGTCGATAGGGCAATTTTGGGGGAACAAGTGTTCGGCGATCGCGCTGCGCTTGCCCGGCTGGAGGCTATTGTCCATCCGGCGGTCGCTGCGCTGCGCAGTGAATTCTTGCTCGAACATGCTGGCGCGCCGATTGCGGGGTTTGATATTCCGCTCTTGTTTGAAAAGGGCGGAAATGAATTGGTTGATGTGGTTGCCGTCGTTTCCGCGCCGGCGGAAATCCAGCGCGAAAGGGTTTTGGCGCGGCCCGGCATGACGCCGGAAAAATTCGCCCATATTCTGTCGCTGCAAGTACCCGATGCAGAAAAACGCGCCCGCGCAGATTATGTTCTTGATACAGGCACAAGCCACGCAGAAACGCAGGCTGCAGTTGAACGGCTAATTGACCAGCTAAGGCGCAAACAAGATGGCGTGGGGCCAAGTTGAGGCCCCGCTCAATTCATCCCGCTTAATTCACCCGGCTAAACTCACTTGGCTAAATTCCTATTGCCCCCTTGCGCAGCGCTATCTGCAGGCCGATAGTATGATCAATGCGTGAAGTGGTTTTCGATACCGAAACAACCGGTCTGGACCCCAGAAGTGGGGACCGTATGGTTGAAATTGGCTGTGTTGAGATGGTCAACCGGGTCGCCACGGGTAAAACCTACCATGCTTATTACAATCCCCAGCGTGATATGCCCGCCGGGGCAGAGGCTGTGCATGGCCTGTCGGCCACTTTTTTGTCAGACAAACCCTTATTCGCCAATTCAGCCCATGAATTGATCGAATTTCTGGGTGATGCACCCCTTGTTGCCCATAATGCCGGGTTTGATTTCGGATTTCTCAATGCCGAACTGACCATCGCCTCGATGGAATTGGTCTGCACTGAACGGATGGTCGATACTGTTGCCCTTGCGCGTAAACGCCATCCAGGCGCGAAACTATCGCTCGATGCATTATGCAGCCGATATGGGGTCGATCGAAGTCACCGGGTGAAGCATGGGGCGCTGCTTGATGCTGAATTGCTGGCGCAGGTCTATGTAGAATTAACTGGTGGCCGCCAGATTGGTCTGGAATTGGCCGCTGATGGGGCGGGCGCTGCAAAAGAGGCAGAGATTTCGCTCCGCGGATCGCCGCTAGCAATGGCGGCAAAGGATCGCCGCGTGCCGCGCCCGCATTCCGCCAGCGCGCAGGAATTGAACCGGCATAAGGAATTTATCAGCCAGATTAAATCACCGCTTTGGGGAAATTGATCTGGCCTCACGGCACCAGTTGGCGCAAATTGACGCCAACTAAATCAAGGCGGACGGGGTTAAACTTGGCCGCTGCACACAAGAAATGAGGTAGAATTGATGGATATTCGCATTTCGGGCCACCAGATGGACACCGGTGCAGCATTGCAGGACCATGCAGCTGAGCGATTGAATGGAATCGTCGATAAATACTTCAACAAGGCGCTGTCATCCCACATAACATTCAGCAAGGCGCCAGCCGGCGCGTTTGGCTGTGATATTATCACCCATGTTATGCAGGGCGTGATTGTGAAGAGCCACGGTCAGGCGCATGATGCCCATCAGGCGTTGGATCAGGCAGCAGCCAAAATCGACACGCAATTGCGGCGATACAAACGGCGTTTGAACGATCATCATGAACAATCCGCCCGCGCTTCGAAAGAAGAAGAGGCCGCCTACCGGATATTTGCCTCGCAGGAACCTGAAATTGCCGAAGTTCCAGATGCACCGCTGATCGTGGCTGAAACAAAGGTCGATATTCCTGATGCAAGCGTGGCCGATGCGGTCATGATGCTCGATTTGCGCCATACCAATGCGATGCTCTTCAAAAATGCTGGAACAGGGCGCCACAACATGGTCTATCGCCGTCATGATGGATCCATCGGCTGGGTCGAACCGCATTGATCCTTTGATACAGTGCCTGCCACTTGGAATGCCCGCCCTTTGGGCTGGCTGGCCTCATGGGATGCCTAGCGCTGCGCGCTGTGATAACGGCATCCCATCTGGTAAATATTCAGACGGATAATTATCAGTACGCAGAAAATCTGGTAGCTGGCCGTTCCCGCCCACGGCGCCCACGCATTTTATGGATGGTTTTAAACACCAAAGACTTGAACAATGACCCCAGTTTTCAAACTTTTGCCCGATGCCGTCACCACAGCTGCTGCCACAAGCAAGCAGGATGTGCTGGCGACATTGGCCGAATTAATGGCCAATGCTTACGGTTTGGACGAGACCAGTGTTTTGGAAGGGCTGGAGGAGCGCGAGCATTTGGGCAGCACCGGTTTCGGGCGGGGCGTGGCGATCCCACATGCCCGCCTTGATGGGTTGAACATTCCCGTTGCAGCCTTGGTTCGGCTTGATTCTCCTGTGGATTTCAAGGCGGCCGATGGTATGCTGGTTGGTCTGGTGGTTGGCCTTTTGTCTCCTAGCAATGCCGGGGTCACCCATTTGCATGCCTTGGCGGCCATTTCGCGCATGGTCCGGGACGAAGCGATCAATGAATTATTGGCAGAGGCAGGTGATAGCGAGGCGTTATTTGCTCTTTTGACCAATGTGCTGGCTGGCGGGGTTGATCGCGATGCCGCCTGATCAAAATGCCATCCCGCCGCGCGATACCGGCGCAGCGCTTCATCACCGCGCTTTGGAACGCCTCTATCGTTCTGCGCCGGTAAATTCGCTGTTTGATTCCAGCCTTCATATCGATGGCGAAGGCAGTGCACGGCTGATTTTCGAGGTAACCCAAGCGTGTTATCATGCCGCTGGCGCAGCCCATGGCACGATCTATTTCAAAATGCTCGACGATGCGGCCTTTTATGCCGCCAATACGCTGGTTACCGACCGGTTTTTGCTGACCACCTCGTTCAACCTGCATTTTACCAAGCCGGTCCGGACCGGGCGAGTGATTGCCGAGGGTAAATGGGTTAGCGGCCGCCGCCGGGTCTATGTTGCTGAATCCCGCCTGATTGACGAAGAAGGTGACGAGATCGGCCGCGGCACCGGGACTTTCATGCGCTCGCACATCCCATTATCGGGCCTGCCCGGTTACAGCGCGAAACAGGATTGATCGAGGTGGGTGCACGGCTTCCCGCCCATTTGGAAGTCTCCGGCCTGATTCGCGCTACAGAGGCGCAGGGCGGCTTTGCCGCTGTGCTGGCAAAGGGCGAAAAAGACGCTGGCACTATTCTGATATTAACCACTGACAGACACCAAAATGCGTCTCTTTATGAAAGAATGCCGCATCTGGACGGGTCCCGGAAATTTGAAGTCACAAAGCTTCAAACACCGGAAAATAAACAGGAATTTGACGAATACCTAGAGCGCCGTCAGCGTCAGGACAGTGATATATGGATCGTTGAACTGGATATCCCTGATGCAGAACGGCTCATCGCAACCATGGCTGATTAACTTGACTTAATCGCGAACGTTACTATTTCGCCCGCCAGCTACCGAGTGCGTAGGCGGCGTGGAAGACATGAGGTCATCCAGCAAGCACGCAGACGGGTGGCGGCCGGCAGGCTGAACAATTGGACCAACTTTAAACGCAAATAACGCGAATCAGGTCCCAACCTGCGTCTGTGCTCGTCAACCGCCGTAATGAACGAGATTAATGAGTCGAAAGACCAACATTGCCAGCCTCGTCGCAATTGCCGCGACGATTACTGCAACTCTTGCCAGCGCCGGACATTCCGGCGCGCTTGCCCAGCAGGGCAAGCCTTTTGAAATTCAGCCACTGGTCCTGACCCAAGAAACCGTCCCGGTATTCGTGTCTAATGAAATGGTCCAGCCGCTTCCGCCCACAGACATCAGGATTCCTGATAGCAGCGTCGAAGAACCTGTCGCAGCAACGCTGAACCAATTGGTTGCCAGCGTGCAGCCTGCTGAACAGCTTTCAGCTGAAATGGAATGTCTGGCCGGCGCGGTCTATTTTGAATCGCGTGGAGAGCCGATTGCCGGCCAATTGGCCGTGGCCCAAGTGGTGGTAAACCGCACCCAATCACGGCAATTCCCGTCAAATTATTGCGGCGTTGTCTACCAGCGCGCGCAATTTTCCTTTGTGAAAAATGGCCGTATGCCTGGCATTAAGCGCGGATCACCTGCGTGGGGCCGGGCAAAGGCAATTGCGCGTATCGCCCATGATGGGCTGTGGGATAGTGCTGCTGCAGATTCGCTTTATTTCCACGCGAAATATGTATCCCCGCGTTGGAGCCGGAACAAAGTGGCGCGCACCACGATTAAATCCCACATTTTTTACCGCTAAATTTTCAGGTCAACCCATTCCCCCATCTCCTCCCAGCCTAATGGGATGGAGGCGGGGGAGTTGTTTTTGGGGCCTAAGCTTAGGCGCGCACTTCGACCCATACCGGGGCATGATCACTGGCCCTTTCCCGGCCGCGGTGTTCCTTATCAACACCGGCGGCGATCATCTTGTCGGCCAATTCC
>Ga0209344_10004893_pt1 | contig 11918 bp, 12 predicted proteins | sample Cruoilmetagenom6_FD_187293 | JGI IMG/M metagenome (GOLD analysis project Ga0209344, IMG submission 187293) | Oil polluted marine microbial communities from Coal Oil Point, Santa Barbara, California, USA - Santa Barbara Oil Seep Sample 6 (SPAdes)... | ecosystem: Environmental > Aquatic > Marine...
TCACAGTTTTTATACCATCAGGAAACTAACTATGATGCCAAACGCTCGGCGCTGCCTACTTCCTGGGCAACGAAATGACCGCTAGCCACCTGCACTAATGGCAAATGTTCTGGCTCATCACCGACCTTACGAATGGGGCTAAGGATATCGCCCTGCAGCAATGTACGCTCCCGCCGCTGTGCGGGGTCGGCCACCGGCACAGCGCTCAACAGCTTGCGGGTATAGGAGTGCTGAGGCGAATCAAACACCGCTCGGCGCTCGCCTAACTCAACGACTTGGCCAAGATGCAATACCGCCACGCGGTGGCTCATTTTTTCCACCACCGCCATATCGTGGCTAATGAACAGATAGGCCAAGCCTTCGTCTTGCTGCAACTCCATGAGCAGATGAATGATCTGCGCCTGGATGGAAACATCGAGGGCAGATAGCGCCTCATCAGCAATGATCAACTTAGGCTTGGAAGCCAGAGCGCGGGCAATACAGACCCGTTGGCGCTGGCCGCCGGAAAACTCATGGGGATAGCGTTCAGCCTGATCAGCGCTCAAACCAACGCGCTCAAGTAACTGGTTTACGCGCTGACGGATTGCTTTACTACCGTGCAACAAACCGTGCGTACGAATGGGTTCGGCTATCGAAAAGCCCACGGTTTTGCGGGGATCCAAGGAGGCAAACGGATCTTGAAAAATGTACTGCACTTCTTGGCGCAGGCGGATTTTTTCCGCCCGCGACATATCGGCTACGGCTTTGCCACCAAAGCGTATCGTGCCACTGGTGCTTTCCTGCAACTGCTGAATGGTGCGCCCGATGGTCGACTTGCCAGAACCCGACTCCCCTACCAGCGCCAGCGTCTCTCCAGGAAAAATGCTGAAACTGACATTTTCCACCGCGTGGACGCGATGGCTAACCCCTCCAAAGAACCCTTTTCGGATATCGAAACGGGTGACTAAATTTTCTATCTCCACCACCGGGGCTGCACCGGTTCTAGCGGTATCCTGCTGACGACTTTCCCCCTGGGTACGCGCGACATCTCCATCCAGCACCACTAATGGATCCATGCGTGGAAGGGCTTCGCCCTGCATGCTGCCAAGTTTAGGCACCGCCGCTAACAGTGCCTGGGTATAGGGGTGCTGGGGGCGGGCGAAAATCTCCTCCACCGAGGCTTCCTCGACCTTTTCGCCATGGCGCATGACTACTACCTGGTCGGCCATCTCCGCCACCACCCCCATATCGTGGGTAATGAAGATGACAGCCATCCCTAGCTCCTGCTGCAGGTCGCGCATAATGGTAAGGATCTGCGCCTGAATGGTGACATCCAGCGCGGTGGTAGGCTCATCGGCAACCAGCACTTTTGGTCGGCAGGCCAGCGCCATCGCTATCATCACTCGTTGGCGCATGCCGCCGGAGAGTTGGTGGGGGTAGCGTTTTAACAGTGCTTCAGCATCGGCCAGGCGCACCAGTTTTAACAGTTTTACTGCTTCGACGCGTGCGGCGTCTTGGGTCAGCTTCTCATGCAACACCAGCACTTCGGTAATCTGATCGCCAATGGTGTAAACCGGGTTCAGCGACGTCATTGGCTCCTGGAAAATCATGGCAATCTCTTTGCCACGTATCTTGCGCATCGCCTTATCCGAAAGCTGGGTAAGATCTTGCGGTTGAGAGCCACTGGCGTCACGATGGAACAGTATCGTACCGCTGGTAATCTCAGCGTTCATGTACTCCACCAAGCGCATAATGGCCAACGAGGTTACCGATTTACCCGAGCCAGATTCGCCAACGATTGCCGTCGTTTTACCGGGATAAACATCAAAACTCAGATTTTTAACAACCTGATTGGAGCCAAAATTCACGCCCAAGGAGCGAACCGATAGCGCTGGTGTAGTGGTCACAAGATGTATTGCCCCCTGCCCTTAGATAGCGTTTTTATAAAACGTTAGTCGAGTAGACATATCCTTTCAAACTACTCATCTTGTTAAACTTTTGTCAACACCTCCTTGTTAAGCACCTACTAATTCTCCTACCATTAAAAATTCGCCTAGCTGTTAAGACATATATCTCGCGCACAAAAAAAGCCCCATCGCAGGAGCTTTTGATCGCGTTTAGGTTGATTGGTGTCCTCACCCCACCCGATGCTGCTTAAGCACGGTGAGGCTTCGCTCTTCTTCGCTTTGCGGCTGGGAAGGTGCCTGACGGGTGCCGACCAGCACGTACCACTCGGCCTCTGAAAGGTAGGTTTGACACCAGCGGCCCAGGTCGGCGGCGCTCTCTTCGCGACTAGAGTCGCCGCAGCGATAGTCGTTCGCCAAATGAAGGAGGTCTTGACGGGCGGTACGCGCACGGGCGTTGCCACCGTGTACTTTTACCAGCGGGCAGCGTCGGTCATAGGCGGCGTTGGTTAGCGCATTAAGCCAACGCTCCAATTCATGTGCTTGAATACCGCCGTAAACTGCCACAGTGAACTCCATGTTAAACGGTTAAAATTAGCATTGCCCATAAAGGGCTAACTGAAAAACTTCAAACTGCCCGTTTTGAGCAACTGTCACTTTCCAGCCTCCAAAACTGCTTTAGAAAACCCTCACTCAATACTACACATGATAATTGCTTAAAGTGGCTTTATACATCAGTAATTCATTAATAGCTCTTTGGCTTTTTGTTTAAGCGAAGCCAGCACTTTAGATTCATGCCACTCAGGACGATAAACGATACCAAAACCAAACGACAATACTGGCATAAAAGGGAGCAGTTTGACACGATCATGACGCGAAAGCTGATCCTTTGCAGTAATAGGATTGATCACCGTCACACCTACTCCGTTTGCTACCAAAGCCGTTATAGTGCCAATGTTTGCCTCCGTTTTACCGGAAATTTTTATTCCGTGCTCGGCGACCATTTCTAACAGTGGATTAGTGCTAATACTTGGTTGGTTACTAATGATCAAATGCTGATCAAGCAAGTCACTAATTTCAATCACATCGTACTTGGCTAGCGCCAGTTTTTCCGGTATCAGAGCAACCGCTTCTGTAACGAGCAGCGTTTCTGTAAATAGTTGGGGTGACGTGGCTGGTAGTGTAATAAAGCCTATGTCGGCATGGCTTGACTCAACTGCAGTTTGTACATCGTGGCTTGACATCATATCAAGGCTAATACTTACCCGGCTGTTTTCATTCAACAATGATGCGACCATCTGGGGCACAAAGCCAAAACATAGACCGGGGATGGCCGCTATTCTCAATCGTGACGTGCCGAACTCCTTTAGTGCCAACACGCTATGGCGTAACTCTTCAATATTTCCCATTAGCCTAAGAATTTCATCATAAAGCTCTCGTGCTTCGGGAGTCGCTAGCAAACGGTTCTTTTCACGTAGAAAAAGCTGAAGACCCAGGTTCTCTTCAAGCTGCGCCAAAGATCGACTAACGCCCGATTGAGTCATGTCGAGAAGGCGTGCAGTACCTGAGGCGCTACCCACTTCATACAACGTCTTAAAAGTTACCAGTGCTTTCAGCGAGTTAATCGTAACTTCAGGCATGACTTTTACTCATTGATATTCGAAAAACGATCATATATTGAAATATAGTAACAAGCCTACCTAGACTGCAAGGAAGATTTTTCACCACACCATAAAAAACGGAAAACGTGATGACCGACTCTCCGCTGTTCTATCAGGCAGGCCCTGCCCTGCCGGAAGTCAGCCACGCTGATGGCGTCATGCTCTGGGATACCCAGGGCAAGGATTATCTGGATGGCTGCTCCGGAGCCATCTCTTGCAATCTTGGCCATGGCCGACAGGATATTCGTGACGCCATGCTCGCCCAGATGGATAAGGTGGCCTTCACCTATCGCACCCAGTTTGAAAGCGCCCCCGCCGTTGCGCTTGGCCATCGGCTGGTCAAGCTATTTGAGGATGAACTCGGCAAGGTGTTCTTCATTTCCAGCGGTTCCGAGGCGGTGGAATCGGGCCTCAAGCTGGCGAGGCAATACTTTTTCGCGCTCGGCCAGTCTCAGCGCCAGCGCTTTGTTTCGCTGCGCCCGTCTTATCATGGCAGCACCATGGGGGCACTGGGCATGACCGGCTATCAGCCGCTGGAAGCACCTTTCACCAGCATGACCCATGCGTCCATCAAGGTGCCGGGGCCGGATTTCTATCGCCATCAGGATAGCGATGATGACATCCACGTCGACCGCATCCTGGCAGAAACTCGCACCGCCATGGAAGCCGCCGGGCCTGACTCTCTGATTGGTTTTGTACTGGAACCAATCGGAGGAGCCAGCACCGGCGCACGGTTATTGGGCAAGCGCTACCTACACGGTATTCGCGCCCTGTGCGATGAGTTCGGCTGCCTGCTAATTGCCGATGAAGTGCTCACCGGCGTGGGCCGAACCGGCACTTGGTTTGCCTGCCAGCATTACGATGTGGTGCCCGACATCCTGGTTACCGCCAAGGGATTGGGCGCGGGCTACTACCCGATTGGCGCGATGCTCGCCCGCAGCGCTATCGTCGAAACAGTCATGGCCAGCGGTGGCTTCCAACACGGCCACACTTATGCTGGCAACCCATTGGCCTGCGCTACCGGCCTGGCCGTGCTTGAGGCCATTGTGCGCGAAGACTTGCTAGAAAATACCCGCCAGCGCGGCGCGCAGCTGGAAGCTGGGCTACGCAAGCTTGCCGAGCGCTACGACTGGGTCGGCCATGTGCGCGGTGCTGGCCTGTTATGGGGCGTCGAACTGGTCGCCGATGGCGAATCGCGCCAGCCTTTCCCTGCCGAGCAAAACCGCTTTGCCCAAATCACCGCATTAGCCAAACAGGAAGGTCTGCTGATCTATCCCCGCCGTACCCTGGATGGTATTGCCGGTGACCATTTCCTGGTCTGCCCGCCGTTGACTATTCAGGGCGAGGAAGTCGACACCCTGTTAGAACGACTGGCGCGTGCCATGGCACGTTTTGATCAAACGCTTACCGCCCCTGATTTGCACCTACAACCTTCCAGGGAGCGCTGAACACCATGACGCTGCTAAACCACAAAGTCTGTGATATTGACGCGGCTATCGCCGAGATTCCTGATGGCGCGACCATTATGGTCGGCGGCTTTGGCTCGCCGGGCACGCCCTTTGCGTTGCTCGACGCCCTGCTCGCCAGCGGCCAACGCAACCTGACGCTGATTAAAAACGATGCCAATGAGCCCGGTATCGGTATCGGCAAGCTGATTGATGCAGGCCGTGTAAAACGCCTGATCACCTCTCATTTAGGCCTCAACAGAACGGCCATTGACGCCATGAATGCTGGCGAAATGGAGGTCACTTTTCATCCCCAGGGGCTATTAGCTGAAAAGATTCGCTGCGCGGGCGTTGGCCATGGCGGCTTTCTCACCGATATCGGGATAGGGACGGAAATTGCTGAAGGGCGACATGAAATCAATATCGAAGGTTGCACTTGGGCCATCGAACAGGCGCTACAGGCTGATGTTGCCCTGGTTCACGCCGAGCGGGCCGACCGCTATGGCAATCTGATCTATCGCGCCACGGCCAGTAATTTCAATCCTTTAATGGCCATGGCTGCTGATCGGGTTATTGCCCAGACCTACCACATTGACGAACCCGGCGACCTGCCTATCGACACCATTCATACTCCCTGTGCGTTTGTCAGTCAGGTGGTACAGGTTGCCCGCGCGTCCAGCCAGCAAGGAGTTCGCCCCCATGCTCTCTGATCAGCAGCGTATGTTGACCCGCGCCGCCCGTGAAGTCATCGACGGGCAGATCGTCAACCTCGGCATCGGGCTACCAACACGCCTGTTCCACTACCTGCCCGATGACATGAATGTCCTGGTGCATTCCGAAAACGGCGTGCTGGGCTGCCGCCCCCGCCACGAAGGTGAAGCGCCCGATATCGACATGATCGACTCCGGCGGCGCGTATATCACCACCCGTGCGGGGGCCAGCGTGTTCGATAGCGCCACGTCCTTTGCGATGATCCGCCGCAGCCGTGTGGACGTTACCTTTATGGGCGCCTTCGAGGTCGACCAGGAAGGCAACCTAGCTAACTGGAAAATCCCTGACAAGTTCTCGCCAGGCATTGGCGGTGCCATGGAGCTAGCCCAGAAAGTCGCCCGGCTGGTGGTGCTGTGTTCCCACAACGACAAGTACGGCAACCCCAAGATTCTCACCCGCTGCCAGTTGCCTCTGACCGCCAGCCGCTGTATTTCCCGCATTATCACCGAGAAAGCCGTGATGGACGTAACCCCGGAAGGGCTTGAAGTAGTGGAAATCGCCGAAGGGCTTAGCATTGAAGCGCTGCGCGAAGCTACCGACGCCACCCTGCTGATTGATGAATCATGTTTGGGGAGATTCTAATGCTCGACGCCACCGAACAACGCATCATTGCCTGCTGCAATGCCTTGATGGATGACACCCTGGAACTAACCAGTGATCTGGTACGGGGCTATAGCGTACTCGGCCAGGAGCAGGGGGCGCTGGACACCATGGAGCGCCACCTTGAACGCCTGGGCCTGCCAGTGACTCGTGTGCCATTGGATGCCCCAGGCTTTGAGGAGCACCCTCATCGCGCCCCCACCGAGTGGCCCAGTGCAGGCCGCTATAATGTCATTTCAGACCTTAATCCCGGCGTACCAGGGCCGCATTTGGTGTTCAACGGCCATCTCGATGTGGTGCCTGCTGAACCCATCGATATGTGGACGCGCCCGCCTTGGGAGCCCTGGCAGGAAGACGGCTGGCTTTATGGCCGTGGCGCGGGCGATATGAAAGCCGGCATTGCCGCCATGATAATGGCAGTTGAAGCTGTGCGTCAGGCAGAAGTCGAGATCAACTTCCCGCTCACGCTGCAAACCGTTATAGAGGAAGAATGCACCGGCAATGGCGCGCTGGCCTGTCTGCACCAGGGGTATAGCGGCGACTTTGTATTGATCCCGGAACCCTTTGGCGCCCAAATCTACGCGGGGCAGGTGGGCGTACTGTGGTTCCGTATGCGCCTGGATGGCGTGCCTGCCCATGTGCTCGACCCCAGTGCCGGGCGCAATGCGATTGACTCCCTGCAGGAATATATGCCTGCCCTGAAAGCGCTGGAAGCCGAGATGAATGATTTACCTCGCCCTGCGCTTTACGTCGACCACCCTCACCCATTCAACCTTAGCATTGGCCGTGTAGATGCAGGCAACTGGGCCTCCAGCGTGCCTGCCCACGCCATTCTGGAAGGGCGTGCTGGCTTCCCGCCCGGTATGTCACCGGAGGATGCCATGCAGCGGATCCGCAACACCCTGATGACCCGCCACGCCGAGCTTGACGACGCTACACCTCCACCCAAGGTCAGCTTCCATGGTTTTCGTTCCGAAGGGCATGTGGTCGATCTCAACACCCCAGGCATCCGGCTCCTCTCAGAGTGTCACGAAGTCTTATTGGGCGCACCACCTGCCCACTATCTGTCCACCTGCACCACTGACCTGAGGGCCTTCCACGTTTCCGGTGAGATCAACGGCACCTGCTACGGCCCGGTTGCCAAGCGCATTCATGGCGTGGACGAGTGCGTCAACATCGACTCGATCCGCCACGTGCTAACCACCTATGCCCTGTTCATCCATCGTTGGGCGCGCATGGCAGACAACCAGGAGACCCACTCATGAGAGACGTGTATCTGGCCGACTATGCACGTAGCGCATTCAGCCGAGCTCACCCCCGCAAACCCGAGGTCGATTCCTGGGCCGACACCCGCAGCGATGCTCTGCTGGCCAGCGTGCTCGATGGCCTATTAGCACGTAGCGGCGTTGACGGCGCGGCGGTGGAAGATCTGAGCATTGGCTGCGCCCTACCAGTGAAAGAGCAGTGGAGCTTTGGTGGGCGTTACCCACTGTGGCTTGCCGCACGCTTAGGTCTCCAGGGCGAGGCATGTGCTACCCGCCAAATTGACCAGCAGTGTGGCTCGGGACTTGCCGCGTTGCGCAACACCGCTCGGGAAATCCAGGCGGGTGTCGTTGAGGTTGGTATGGCAGGCGGCGTGGAAAACATGACCCGCGTGCCCATGGGCCCGGCACTGTTTAAGGAAGGCGTGCTGACCAGCCCTCAAGCGCTGCAAAAAGCCGACTGGCTGGCACTGGACGTGGTGCTCAACATGGGGCTGACCGCCGAACGGCTGGCCAAGGCAGCCGGTATTTCGCGTGAGGCGATGGACGCCCTCGCCCTCAGTTCCCACCAGCGTGCCGCCAAGGCCAACGCAGCAGGCCACTTTGACGCTGAGCGTTTGACCCTGAACAACGCGGCGGGCGAACCGGTCAGCGCTGACAGCAACATCCGAGCGGATACCAGCGCTGAGCGCCTGGCGGGGCTGGATCCAGTATTTATGCAAGGCGGCGTAGTGACCGCGGGCAACAGCTCGCCGCTGACCTCTGGTGCTGCCGCCACGCTACTGATGTCTGAATCTGCCCTGCGCCAGCACGGCATTAGCCCCTTGGCACGCGTCGTGGCCATCGCCGACTGCGGCGTCAAGCCTGAGGAGATGGGCGCCGGGGCCGCCGCCGCCATTCGTCGCGCGCTGAAGCAGGCGCAGCTGAAACCTCAGAACATCGCCGTATGGGAAATCAACGAAGCCTTCGCCGCTGTACCGCTGCATGCCATGAGTGAGCTTTCACTGGATCCCGAAAGCATCAATATCTGGGGTGGTGCCATGGCGTTGGGGCACCCGTTAGGCGCGACCGGCATCCGCCTCGCTGGCACGCTTAGCCGAGCTTTACAAGCCCGCCAGCAGCGCTATGGCTGCGCCGCGGCCTGCATTGGCGGCGGGCAAGGAATCGCCATCATTTTAGAACGCTGTTAGTTAGACCATCGGGTGCCTCAATAATTTGAGGCGCCTAGATCATATCGTTGGACGCAATAATAAAAATGGAGTCGCTTTTAACCAAGCGAACCTTACGCCACGTTCACCTTCGTTCGATAGCGCACAACAACAAAACCAATGCTGTGCGCTATCACACGCCGACGCCCCAATTGACGGTATTACCGTGCGAGCTTGTGGTTTATTTCAAACTACGCACTCACGTCTTACCAGAAAAAGGGGGTACTGAGCGCCGCGTTGGTAGCGGCAAATAATACAAACTCCTAAATAAGGAGAACTATATGTTAACGACAAATACGAACGACGCGGATAAACGCCCTTCATTTATTGGGGCCCTTATCGGTATTGGCTTCTTATGCTTCATGATGTTTGCCCAGATCTTTCTGCTGGGCGAAGACTGGGTGACTCACATCTCTTTGATCTTTGCCATCGTGGTCTGTGCCATCATCGCGCTAGTCTCTGGCTTCAGTTGGCAGGATATCCAGAAAGGCATTCTGTATGGCTGTGAGATTGCCATGTTGCCCATGCTGATCTTGATGATGGTGGGGGTGCTGGTGGCCAGCTGGATTGCTTCTGGCACTATTCCCTCTCTGATCTATTACGGCTTACAGCTGATCAACCCTTCCTACTTTCTGTTTACCGCTGTGATTGTGTGCGCCGTGGCATCGCTGGTAACAGGCAGCTCATGGACAACCGCCGCCACTTTTGGCGTTGCCTTTATCGGCATTGGCAGCGGGCTAGATATTCCGCCGGCCATGACTGCCGGTGCGGTGATATCTGGAGCCATCTTCGGTGACAAGATTTCGCCCGTATCAGACTCCACCAACCTAGCGGCGGGGGTTGCCGAAGCCAACCTGTTCGACCATATCCGGTCAATGTTCTATACCACCGGTCCTGCGCTGATCATTACTATTTTCCTATTCTTCTTCATCGGCATGCAGTTTGATGGCGAAGGGGCTGATATTTCTCGCACCGCTGAACTACTAGAAGGCATCCGTGAGAATTTCTCTGTCGGGTTGCTAACGTTTATCCCTCCGCTGGTGGTGGTCATTCTGGCCTATCGGCGCATTAATGCGCTGGCGGTTATGGTCATCGGTAGCCTATTGGGAGCAGGACTTGCTATCGCCACTCAAGGCGTTGCACTGGGCAACATGATGAACTACATGAACTATGGCTATGTCTCAGAAACCGGTGTTGAAGCCGTCGATAGCCTACTTAGCCGTGGCGGCCTGCAAGGCATGATGTGGACTATCTCGCTTGGTTTTATCGGGCTTAGCCTGGGTGGCCTGCTGGAAAAAACCCGCATGCTCGAAGTGTTATTAGAGAAGATGGGCAAACTGGTGAGTAATTCACGCGGGCTAATCGTTACCCACGTTTTCTCGTCGGTGGTCACCAACCTATTCTCCGCCAGCCAGTATATTGCCATCATTATTCCGGGGCGCATGTTCGTACCGGCCTATCGCAAGCTCAAGATTCTGCCATCGGTATGCTCACGTACCTGTGAAGACTCAGCCACGGTCACTTCGCCGCTGGTTCCCTGGGGATTGGGAGGCGCTTACTACATGGGTGTATTGGACGTATCCGCTTGGGACTACATGGGGTGGACGTTTCTCGCCATTATCACGCCCATCATTGCTATCCTCTACGGCCTGTTCAATATCTTCATCTGGCGTGAAGGCGAGCGTAACGACGTCAACACTTATAACCTGCCACACACCGAAAATCAGCCGCAAGCCGAACTAGCGAAGTAGGTCACTATCTATCAGATCGAACACGTGACCAGGGGCGGTCGAGCTATCGCCTCGCACCACCGCCTATTAACCTGAGGGCATTAACCATGTATAAGAACATTCTGATCACTACGGCAGCAGACAATAACTCCAATGTTCTGCAGAAAATCGAGGTGGCACGTAAGCTGGCAGACGAAGACAGCACCATACAGATCATTTCGGTTATGGAGCGAATTCCGCCTTATATCACACCATCATTACCCATTGATTACCGCGAAACTACCGCTCAGCGCATTAAGGACGGTATCCGCAAGAAAGTTGGCGGCGAGCACTACGAGATTCATATTGTGGAAGGTAACGCTGCCCATCAGGTCGTTAAATTTGCCAAGCGCAATGGCATCGACTGCATCGTTATTTCGTCGAACCGACCTGGCTTTCCTAATCACTTTATGGGCTCCACCGCCCTGAATGTTGTACGTCAGGCAGCGTGCACCGTCACGGTTGTCCGGTAGACCTGACATTCAGTCATCTGCATAGCTTACGTATCCAGCGCTGGGTCGGAAAAGCCACTAATCGGCCACTGTTTGGCCCAGCGGCGCTTTTGGCTCGGCGTTTGTTGCTTTAACTGATATTCAGCCCGGCTTGCGGCGGCGCGGTCTTCAAACGGTTCGGCACCCAGCAGCGCAACAGGCGGATTTGCACGGGTATAACGTGCCCCTTTGCCGATGCAGTGCGCTTGATAGCGCTTCGCGAGGTTATTGGTAATGCCTGTGTAGGTACCACGCTGGCACTCCAGCAAATAGAGATACCATTGCGGTTCGGCTTTGTGAGACTGAACGATGCCGCTATTCACCGCAACATACCTTTAATTTACGCCCACTACCACATAAGCACGGATCGTTGCGGCGTGGTTTCAAACGGGTAAGCGTGGGTGTTCCGTCTATATACCACCAGCGTTGCTGCTCGTTAACGAAGCGGGAGACCTCTTCTAAGACATGCCAGCCTTTTTGCACTCGCCCCTTTTCATAAAAACAGGCACGAAAACGCACGTAACCGCTATTGTCGAGCGGCGGTTCTGCGGAGACGATAGATAGCGACTTCCACTCAGCGTCGGGATCAGGCGCAAGCTCTGCAGGGCGGGTAGAGGGGTGCCATGTCGCCAACAGGTAGTCGCTACGCTTTAGCACAAAAGCCGCATAGCGAGAGCGCATCAATGCTTCAGGCGTGGGGGCAGGCTCGCCTTGATGATAACGGCCACAGCACTTATCAAGCGTTAAAGAGCTACCACAGGGGCAACTTGGATCAGTTGTGGAGGTCATAGAAAAGCTCGTTAGTCACATCATTTATAGCCTAACCGA
>Ga0209344_10004895_pt1 | contig 11914 bp, 9 predicted proteins | sample Cruoilmetagenom6_FD_187293 | JGI IMG/M metagenome (GOLD analysis project Ga0209344, IMG submission 187293) | Oil polluted marine microbial communities from Coal Oil Point, Santa Barbara, California, USA - Santa Barbara Oil Seep Sample 6 (SPAdes)... | ecosystem: Environmental > Aquatic > Marine >...
TAGTCCCGAAAGTCAGAATGAAATTTATGACATTATTGATGGTTGGTTAAAAGAATAACATACCTATTTAGGTACTATATTATCCAATATCAATACCAATTTCACCGATTCACTACCACTATGTGATTAGAATACATATTTTGGCTATCTTTAAATTATGGATAATATTATACAAATTGAAGCCTCATTTATTGAGCAAAATACTGTTTTTTCAGAATTAGTTCAAGAATTAAGACAGAGTTTTTCTAACAGCGATGTTATTGTGCCATTACGTCATCATCACGATTTTCCAAATCCTGAAGTAAAATCAGACTCGACTCTTCTGTTAATGCCTGCATGGAATCCTAGTAAAATTGCAGGTGTAAAAATAGTGACTGTAAGTCCAGAAAATAGTCAATTCGATTTACCCTCGATTCAAGGAACATATATTTATTTTGATGCTCTAAAAGGCACGATAAAAGCCATCATAGAAGCAAAAAGTTTAACTGTTAAACGGACAGCTTCTGCTTCGGCTTTAGCATCTTCTTACCTTTCTAGAAAAGATTCGAAATCTATGCTAATGATTGGCACTGGAGCCTTATCCATAAATCTAATAAAAGCTCACGCTTCAGTTAGACCTATAGAAAATGTGTATATATGGGGAAGAAACTTCAATAAAGCTGAAGCAATTGCAGCTGAACTCAAAAACGAAAAATTCAATGTTTACCCTATTCAATCTATCGAAGAGAAGATTTCAGAAGTTGATATTGTTTCTTGTGCCACTTTATCTAAAACACCTTTAGTTTTAGGTGCTTATTTAAAACCTGGTCAACATATAGATTTAGTTGGAGCCTACAGACCAACTATGAGAGAAACAGACGATGATACCATTAAAAAAGCTTCTATATTTATCGACACCTATCAAGGTGGATTAAAAGAAAGTGGAGATATTTTTATCCCATTACAAAGTGGTGTTCTAAATAAAGAAGATATAAAAGCCGATTTATTTCAGCTTTGCTCTAATCAAAAACCTGGAAGACAAAATAAAGATGAAATAACTTTTTTTAAATCCGTAGGCCATTCTCTTGAAGATTTAACTGCTGCTACTTACTATTTTAATAAATTTAAAAATGACTAATACATACCAAAACATTCTTAACAAAACCAATTTTAAACCTGATAGTCATTGGCTTCAAATAAAAACCATTGACATGCATACAGGAGGAGAGCCACTTCGTGTCATTATAGACGGATTTCCAGAATTAAAAGGCAATTCTGTTTTAGAGTATCGTAGATATTGTTTAGAAAATTACGACCATTTACGTACGGCTTTAATGTTTGAACCTCGTGGACATGCAGATATGTATGGTTGTATTTTAACACCACCAAACGATAATGAAGGCGATTTTGGGATTATTTTTTTACACAACGAAGGCTACTCAACCATGTGTGGTCATGCCATTATTGCCATTTCAACTTTAGCAGTAGAAATGAATTGGACAAACATAAAGGAAGGAGAAAATATTTTAAAAATAGATGCTCCTTGTGGCAGAATCACTTCATTTACTTATGTTAAAAAAGGAAAAGTTACTGGTGTTAAATTTCATTGTGTGCCAAGCTTTGTAGTTAGTTTAGACAATAAAGTGCATGTAGATGGCATAGGTGAAGTAACTTATGACCTAGCTTATGGTGGTGCTTTTTATGCTTATGTAGATTTGGCTAAAAACAGTTTTGACTTCAATTTAAAACCTGAATCCTATCGCACACTAATTTCTAAAGGTATGGATATTAAGTATGCTGTTATGGAAAATGACAAAGAGATTATTCATCCATTTGAAAAAGATTTAAGCTTTCTTTATGGTACTATTTTTATTGATAACGAACAACAAGAATCTGGAGTAAATAGTCGTAATGTTTGCATATTTGCTGAAGGCGAGGTAGACAGGTGTCCAACAGGATCTGGTGTCTCTGGAAGAATGGCTATTCATAAAGCTAGAAATGAAATCACTTACGGAGAAGAAATGACTATAGAAAGTATTACCGATTCTGTGTTTAAAGGCTCTATTATATCTGAAGAAAATTATGGACCATTTAAATCTGTTATTCCACAAGTAGAAGGAACAGCTTTTATTACTGGAATGCACACCTTTGTTATTGATCCTAAAGACCCAATGAAAGAAGGGTTTATATTAAGATAATGAATTCATTAAAGTTTCAATCTCTTCAATTTCAATTGGCATAGCTTCGGTTAGATTCCTATTTCCTTCTTTGGTAATCAGATAATCATTTTCCAATCTGCATCCAATACCTTCTTCTGCTATATAAATTCCTGGTTCGCAAGTTAAAACCATTCCAGGTTCTAAAGCTTTAGAATATAAACCAACATCATGAACATCTAACCCTATATGATGTGCTGTTCCATGCATAAAATATCTTTTATACAAAGGTTTGTCTGGATTTTGATTGGCCACATCTTCAGCATCAAGCAGACCTAATTTTATAAGTTCAGTTTCTACTAATTTTGCCATGGTAGCTTCATAATCTGAAGGCAGCACTCCTGGTTTTAATAACTTGCTTCCAACCTTTAAACAATGTAAAACTGAATTATAAACTTCTTTTTGTCTTTCAGAAAAAGTCCCATTTACAGGAAAACATCTGGTGGTATCGCTATTGTAATTGGCATAGCAAACACCAAAATCCAGTAGAATCATATCACCATCTTTGCAAATGTCATCATTGGTATTATAATGAAGTGCACAAGCGTTTTTTCCAGAAGCCACAATAGGTTTAAAAGCATGACGTGTGGCTCCCGATTTTATTAAATTATAAGATAATTCAGCTTCCAGTTCGTATTCCTTCATATTTGGTTTACAAGCTTTCAACACACGTTTAAAAGACTCTACGCTAATATTAGCAGCCTGTTGCATAAGAGCTATTTCTTCTTCAGATTTAATAAGTCTTAATTCTCGAGTAATTTTCGCTGCACGATAATATTCATGCAAGGGATATTTTTCTTTACACCAAGCAATCATTCTATCTTGTTGGGTTTGCTGATTGAAGGTAACTCGTTTTATATGTTCATTATGTCCAAGATAAATTCCATCAGCTTCAAAAGCCATGAGTTGTAAGACTTTTTCAAAATCCTGAAGCCATTCCACACGCTTAATTCCAGAAACATCTGTCACTTGTTCTTTGGTTAATTTTTCGCCATCCCAAATTTTAATATGTTCGTTCGTTTCCTTAATAAACAATATTTCACGATTTTCTTTATTATAAGCATCAGGATAAACAACTAAAATGGTTTCTTCTTGATCGACACCACACAAATAAAACAAATCGTTATTCTGAGTAAACCCCATCACATCGTCGGCATTGTTGTGCTTCACGTCATTAGAAGTTAGAATAGCTAACGCATTAGCCTTCATTTTAGCAGTAAAATTGTTTCGATTTTTTATGAATAAGCTATTTGAAATCTGATTGTAACGCATAATTAAAAGGTTCTATCTGGATGAAATGGACTTAAATTTAATATAGTTTTTTTATTTGATATAACTTCTGAAACCAATTTTCCAGTAGCTGGACCCATACTCCAACCCATCATGGCATGACCAGTTGCAATGGTTAGATTGTCGCATTTTGATGATTTTCCGATATAAGGCAAACCATCTGGAGACACTGGACGCAAACCAGAAGCAACATCATTTTTTTCTTTTTGAGTTAAAGTAACATCTGGATAAAAATTGTTAGCAGCTTTTGCAATGGTCTCCACTCGTACTCTATTTATATTATCGTTTATTCCAGCAATTTCCATAGTTCCAGCGAAACGTGTAAATCCGTTCATGGGTGTAACAGCTACTTTGGCCTCAGCTAAAATGGAAGGAATGGTAATTCCAGTTTTTTGTGTTGTATTAATACGATAACCTTTGCCTGCTTGCAGTAATAATTTCAAACCTAATTTTTTGCTTAATATAGAACTCCACGAACCTGCTGCAAGTACAAATTCGTCAGCTTTTATAGTTTGATTTTTTGTTTTAACAGCTTCTATTTTTCTGTTTTTGATTATTAAATCTTCGACCTTTTCATTTGAAAAAAACTGAACACCTACAGCTTTTAAATGCGCTTTCACTTCTGTCATAAACTCCTGAGGTGTTGTATGAGAATCACATTTATAATAGGTAGCTCCTTTAACATTTAACGTTGTGTTTGGTTCTAGAATTTTTAATTCTTCCATACTGATTTCACTTGCATCCAAACCTTCCCGTTTTGCTATATGTGCAGTTTCAATTTCTTCTTCAAGCATTTTATCTGTCTGACATAACATGAGCAAGCCTTTCTTCTCATAATGAAAACTGAAGCCTTCTTCATGCTTAATATCATCAAACAAATCTTGAGTCAATAAAGTAATCCCTTTTATGGCAGGAATGGCTTTTTCAACATGATTGGCATTACAGGATTTATTAAAAGCAAGTGTCCACTTAATAAAATCGGCATCCAAACGTGGTTTTATATATAGAGGACTTGCAGGATTTAGCATCCATTTCAAACCTTTTTTCATGACTCCAGGAGCAGATAATGGCACCAAATGACTTGGTGATAAATATCCTGCATTTACATAGGAAGCACCATTATCCATATTAGATTGATCGACAATAGTTACTTGATGACCTTCTTTTTGAAGATAATATGCAGAACATAACCCAATGATACCTCCTCCAATAATGATGATGTTTTTACTCATTTATTCCCATTTAAAATCCCAAATTGGTTTTGCTCCTAAAAGATGTTCAACAAAATAATTCCAACGTTTTTTTGTAAAATAGTTTCGTGCTTGACCTTGATAACCATGACGTTGACTTGGAAATATTAACATATCAAATTCCTTGTCTGCATTTATCAAAGCTTCAGCTAATTTAAAGGTTGCAGATGGATTTACATTATCGTCAATTCCTCCATGAACTAATAATAATTTTCCTTTTAAGTTTTTAGCATTGGTAACATTGGACGTTTTCTCATAGGTTTCATCAACAGGCCAACCTTGATACATTTCTGGCCACCACGCTTTTTCCATTCTAAAATCATGATCTGCTGAACTTGCTACACCCACTTTATAAAAATCTGAAAAACCTAACATGGCTCTTCCTGTATCATATCCTCCTGCTGAATGCCCATAAATTCCAACTTTATCCACATTAATCCATGAATATTTTTGAGCTAAATGTTTAATCGCCAGCACATGATCTTCTAAATTATTTTCCATGTTTTTATAAGAGTAATCATGGAATTCTTTAGATCTACCTGAAGTACCTAAACCATCTACCATAATCACAACAAAACCTAATTCGGAAAGGGGTTGATTTACAAATCCATAAACAAAAGATTTTGGAAACACTTGTGTATGTGGTCCAGTATAAGTGGCATCAATAATTGGATAGGATTTATTGGAATCAAAATTAGATGGTTTCCACATAGCTCCATAAATAGTTGTTTTACCATCTTTTGCTGTGAGTTCAAAAACCTCTGGCGATTGCCAACCTTTAGATGTTACTTCAGAAACATTAGCTTGTGTTAATTCCGCTAAAATATTTCCAGAGGTTGCTTCCCTTAAAACTGTTTTAGTTGGAATATTTATGGTAGAATAATTATCCGAAAAGTAATTTCCATCTTCTGAAAAGTTAATAACATGATGTGCATTTTCCGGAGTTAACAAAGTTAATTCTGCATTAAAATTTATTTTATATAGCTTTTGATGATATGGATTTGCATCGGAATCTTTTCCTGAAGCAAGGAAATAAATCTCCTCTTTTGCTTCATCAGTATGAGTAATTAAATTAATATAATAATTACCTTTAGTTAGTGCTTTTGTTTCATCCGTTTTTAAATCTAATATGTAGAGTTGTCTCCAACCACTACGCTCGGATAAAAAGATGATTTTTTGTTTGTCATCAAACTTTCTAAACCAAAAATTATCAATATTGGTTTTGCTGGTTTCTTCAATAAGTGTTTTTTCGGTTTCATTATTAAGATTAACAAGTTTTACAAATTCTTTTTGATAACCTCTTTCATGATAATTAGCTAATAATTCACCGGACTTTTTCATCCATTCAGTAGAAACCGAATTAATGTGCGTTCCTGTTGGTAAATTTGTTTTGACTTCCTTTTTGGTTTCAATACTAAAAAAAACAGGCGTTACATGAATCATAGTCGTGTCTCCTGGAGAACCACGATAATAAGATAGTAATTTTGATTTATAAAGCGAATCGATACTATGGTCTAGCAAATACATTTTTTCAGCATTCCTAAAATCGATAATATTAGCAGAAAGCCATTTGGAATCTTCAGACCATTTGACTCTAAAGTGCTTTGGACGTTCGGCATTTTCGCCTATCATAATATCGTCCCAACCATAGTACGTGGCATACTCGTAATCTTTTTTTCCATCAAAACTCAACTGGTATTCTTGATTTGTTTCAGCTGACTTAATAAATAGGTTATAATCTTTTGTGAATGCTATCCATTTTTCATTTGGAGATTTTGATTCGAATTCCTTGTTGTCTTCTTTTTTTTCATCTTCCTTTAATTGAAGATCATAAGAATCTAAATTTAAGATATACTTCTTATTTTCAAATGTTAGTGCAAGATTGCCATCTTTTTGTCTTTCAATATTTGAAACTGAAATAGTATTTGATTCAATAGGCTTCTCACTAATTGTGCTTAAAGCTGTTGCTAACTTGTCATGATTAAATAATTCAACAACCTTGTTATTTTTGAAACTTACTGTTTTATAAGATTTATTGTTTTTGCTATAATCTTCAAACCAAAGCCCAGTGCTATCCTTAAACCAATTAACATTTGTATTTAGATTAAACACGGTTTTATTATAGGCGTTTATATACATAAAACTCACTGCTCGCTTATAACCTTCCTCTGTCACCTCTTGCGCTTGAAAAGGTGTTGAAAATAATATGAATGCAATCAATAAAAATGAAATCTGTTTCATGTATATATATTATTATTTTTAATGATTATAAGATTCCCAATCAAGTTGGGAATAATTTAATTCTTCGAATTAAATTACCTGAAAACCAAACGCATACGGATCGTCTTCAGAATCTATAGTTATGGTATTATGACCATAAATTTTTGCCCAACCTTGAACACTAGGAATTATAGCTAATTTACCATCTAAAGTCGTTTCTTTTTCCACACGTCCAATAAACTTACTTCCAATAAAACTCTCATGAATAAATTGGTCACCTATTTTTAATTTCCCTTTAGCATGTAATTGTGCTAATCTTGCTGAAGTTCCCGTACCACAAGGACTTCTATCGATGGCTTTATCTCCATAAAACACAGCATTCCTGCCAGAAGATGTTGGATCGATTGGAGTTCCTGTCCAAAGCATGTGAGTCACATCTTTGATGGTTTCATTTTCTGGATGAATGAATAAATTTGGATATTTTTCGTTGATGTGTTTTCTAACTACTTGGGAATACTGAATAATTTTTGAAGCCGAAAAATCCTGAACTCCAGAGAAATTTTGCTGTGGATCTACAATGGCATAATAATTTCCACCATAAGACACATCGAATGTAATTTCTCCTAATTCTGGACAATCTACTGTTAAACCTTCAGCTGCTAAATAACTTTTAACGTTGGTAAGTTTTACCCAATCTACTTTAGTTCCTGTTTGTTGATATTCAATTTCCACCAATCCTGCAGGAGCTTCCATTCTAATTTTCCCTGGAACTTTAGGTGTTACTAAACCTTCTTCAATGGCAATAGTTATGGTTCCAATAGTGCCATGTCCACACATAGGCAAACAACCTGATGTTTCAATAAACAGAATAGCAAAATCGTTTTCTGGGTTATGTGGTGGATATAAAATACTACCACTCATCATGTCGTGACCACGAGGCTCGAACATGAGACCTTTCCGAATCCAATCGAATTCTTTTAAAAAATGCTGACGCTTTTCGCTCATGGTGTTTCCAACCAATTCTGGACCACCTTGTTTAATGACTCTTACAGGATTGCCACATGTATGTGCATCGATGCAAACAAACGTACTTTTCATTTTATATTTTATCTTCTGTCTGTCTGTTATTAACTAAACGTGATATTTTTAAAGGGTTTTCATTTTTCAATTCATCTGGCAACAAATTAATTGGCCAATCTTGATAACTAAAAGGTCTAACCCAACGTTTAATTGAATGAATACCAACTGCTGTAAAACGACTGTCTGTTGAAGCTGGATAAGGTCCTCCATGAACCATAGACGGACAAACCTCAACTCCTGTTGGCACGCCATTAAAAATGATGCGTCCAACGCGATTTTGAAGTGCATCTATTACTTGAGAATATTGATTAGCTTCATCATTATCTGCAATTAAAGTGCCTGTTAACTGACCTTCTAATTTTGAAATAATTTGCTCTAATTGTTCAGTATTTTCACACTGAACAACCATTGAATAAGGTCCAAAAACCTCTTGATGTAACGTGGTGTTTTTTATAAAAGTTGCTCCTTCAACTGTAGTAACCGTTTGTCTGGCATAATTGGGTTTAACGTCTGAATTATAATCGGCTACAACTGTTATTTCAGGTTGTGAAAGTGCTTTTTGCTTATTGCTTTCATAAGCTCCAATAATATTTGGATGTAACATACTAGATGGTTCAATTTTCACAATTTCATTGGATAAATTTTGAATGAAATGGGATAATTCTTCACCTTTAATTCCTAATAGCAAACCTGGATTAGTACAAAACTGACCAGTTCCTAAAGTAATTGAACCAGCATAGGTTTTAGCTAAAGCCTCTCCTCTATTTTTTAAAGCATTAGGCAATATAACCACAGGATTAATACTTCCCATTTCAGCAAAAACTGGAATTGGCTCTTCGCGTTTGGCAGCTAAATCGTACAAAGCACGACCACCACGAATACTACCTGTAAAACCAACAGCTTTCACACCAGGATGAGACACCAATAGTGTTCCTACTTCTATGCCACTACTATTTAAATTTGAAAATACACCATTTGGCATATCTGTTTTTTCAGCTGCTTTAATAATTGCCGAAGCAACCAATTCACCAGTTCCAGCATGCATAGGATGTGATTTTACGATTACTGGACAACCAGCTGCTAAAGCTGCTGCAGTATCTCCACCTGCTGTAGAATAAGCTAAAGGAAAATTACTTGCTCCAAAAACAACAACTGGACCTAATGGCACTAACATTTTTCTAATATCAGATTTTGGCATAGGCTGTCTATCTGGTTGTGCTGTATCTATAGTAGCTTCAACCCAAGAACCTTCTTCTAGTAATTCTGCAAAAGCACGTAATTGACCAACCGTTCTACCTCTTTCTCCTTTTGCTCGACCTTCTGGCAAACCAGTCTCAGAACAATAAGTTTGTATTAAGGTATCGTCTAATGCTAAAATCTCATCTGCAATAGTATTTAGAAATTCGGCTTTTCTCTTTCCTGAAGTTTGTCTAAATGTTTTAAATGCAATAGAAGCTAATGTGACTGCTGCATCTATTTCATCTTTAGTAGCTTCTGTATAAATAGGATTATTTTCTAGATTTAACTGTGGATTAAACGTTTTATACGTTTTAGTTCCGTTTGCTGAAAGTTGGTTTCCTATATAATTTTTTCCTGAGATCATAAGCCTTCTTAAGCCCTCCATTGGAGGGCTGTTAATTTTATTAATTAATATTTTCTTTTAGATATTTTTATAATTTGGAAGTGTAGGTCTGTTCTTCAAGCTGTCTTCAATTACTTTTAAAACATGTTTACGCTCATCTCCAATTAATGGTAATCTTGGTGCACGAACATTTTCGGTTCCAATTCCAGTGGCTACTTCTGCCAATTTAATATTCTGTACTAATTTAGGGTTTATATCTAACTCTAGCAAAGGCATAAACCATCTATAAATTTCCAGAGCTTCTTTTAATCTTCCTGCTTTTTGTAACTCGTAAATAGCAACTGTTTCAGCAGGGAAAGCACAAACTAATCCAGCAACCCAACCATCAGCACCCAATAATAAACTTTCAAGAGCTATAGTATCAACACCAGTCATGATCTTTAAACGGTCTCCAAAACGATTTTTTATACGTGTAATATTTGTTGTATCTCTTGTAGATTCTTTAACAGCTTCAATATTGTTACATTTTAATAACTCTTCGAACATGTCTAATGAAACTTCAATTTTATAATCTACCGGATTGTTATAAACCATAATTGGCAACGACGTGTTATTAGCCACTGCTTTAAAGTATTCAACTGTTTCTCTATCACCAGATTTATATCTCATTGGAGGCAACATCATAAGTCCTTTCGCTCCATCATCTTCAGCTTTTTGAGCAGCATGTATAGCAGCTTTGGTTGTTTGCTCTGCTATATTAATAAGTACAGGTGCTTGTCCTTTTACAAGATCTACTGTAGTTTGAGTTAGCATTCTTTTTTCTTCAACTAACAACGTACTTGCTTCACCTAAAGTCCCACCAAGTACAATTCCATGAACTCCTGCTTCTAATTGTGCTTTGATATTAGTTTCAAACATTTTTAAATCAAGTTCATCTGCATCTGTGAACTTAGTTGTTACTGCTGGCATAACGCCTTTCCATTGGATACTCATAATATATATGTTTTTTATGATACAAAAATAACTATGAACAAGTGATATAAATAATCAGTTTTTATCCATTTATCATACTATATTATCCCATTTATTATTTAATTATCATGTATTTGCTTAATTTTGTATTTAATCTGATTCAGACAATCTATGAAAGTCCTTCCTTTTAAAATACCAAAACCAGAATCGGCAGCATTAGTTTACCAAGTAGATTTAGCTCCTTTCTTTTATGATAAACTACACCAACATGAAGAAATACAATTAAGTTATATTGTAAAAGGAGAAGGTACTTTAATTGTTGGAGACACCATAAATTATTATAAATCTGGAGACATTATTGTAATAGGAAGTCAGTTACCACATGTGTTTGAAAGCGATCGGGAACACCAAAAGCAATCGCATATGCAAACTTTATTTTTTACTGAAAACAGTTTTGGAAACGGCTTTTTTAATCTAGAAGAATTAACTGAATTGCATGCTTTTTTTAAACGAGCCAAACATGGATTTAAAATCACATCCAATCAAACTGAGTTTATTTCACTTTTTAATAGTATTGAGGAGGCTACAAAATTAGAAAGATTCATCATACTTCTTCAACTCTTAAAATTATTCTCCAGAGCTGAACACAAGAGTTTATCATCATTTATCTATGAAAAAAACTTCTCTATAATTGAAGGGGAACGTATGCGAAATGTGTTTGATTATACCATGACTAATTATGATAAAGACATTACTTTAGAAACTGTAGCAAATGTGGCAAACATGACAAAAAATGCTTTTTGTAAGTATTTCAAAAAATATACAAATAAAACTTATGGCACTTTTTTAAATGAACTACGAATAGAGCACGCATGCAAACATTTAATGTCAAACAACAAACTTAATATAGCTGATGTAGCTTATAAAGTAGGTTTCAATAACATTTCTAATTTTAATCGTCAGTTTAAAAAGGTGAAGCATATATCGCCTTTAATTTTTAAAAATGAGAATGTCCATTAATAAATAAAAAATATCTCAGAATAATTTCTAACCTGAGATTATAATACTTATACCGTTTATGAGATACTGCTCAGAAAACGAATATTAGCTTCTTTCTATTTTACATTTCTATCCTCGTATTTTATCTTTTAGTTCAGATAACAACAATTCTATATTTATAATTATTTGATTTTCGTTTAAAGGAGTTTGATATTCCATAAGAAAATCATCTTCCTTATTATTTATATCTAAATCATTCTTTAGTAACCAATTTAAATCTACCTCAGGAAATTCTCTAATAAAATGTTCTAAAAATTGCATAGAAG
>Ga0209344_10004896_pt1 | contig 11912 bp, 11 predicted proteins | sample Cruoilmetagenom6_FD_187293 | JGI IMG/M metagenome (GOLD analysis project Ga0209344, IMG submission 187293) | Oil polluted marine microbial communities from Coal Oil Point, Santa Barbara, California, USA - Santa Barbara Oil Seep Sample 6 (SPAdes)... | ecosystem: Environmental > Aquatic > Marine...
CCAGCAGTACGGCATGGGTATCGGAGATGCCGCCTACAACCTACGGGTGCAGAAGGATGGCACGTGGATCTTCTACCGCCACGACACCGTTCTCGAGCGCGGAACAGTTGCCGCCAGCGACAGCTACCAGCTCGCCGTACAGGGTGCCGGTGCGACTATCACGGCGTCTATCGATGGCGCCGAGGTCGCCACGTTCGTTGACCCGAATCCGGAGCTTGCAGGTCGAGTAAATCTGGGATCGGACTACTACCTCACTGCGTTCGATAACTTCACGGTCACGACGGTCGATGGCTACGCTCCCTATGCAACTGACCTTGTCGACAGCATGGATAGTGCGATCGCCTACGAGGGTGCTTGGAATCACAAGGCCTCCTACGGTTCGGCTAACGACTGGTACCGCTCGACCTCCACAACGTCGACTGCGGGAGCCGCGTTCACGGTGCCGTTCACCGGAACCGGCATTGACCTGATCGGTGCCAACACTGGTTCAGCCAAGCTGAGTGTCACCGTTGATGGTGAACCGGTCGCTCTCAAAACTGCCACGACGAGCAGTGCCCAGCGTCAAGCGACGTACACGCTGCGAGGACTCCCGGATGGTGAACATAACGTGCGCTTTGAGCTCACGAGCGGTTCGCTGATTCTCGACGCCTTCCAAATCATCGGCGGCGACGTTGATGGTGCGGTCGACACTGACGAGATCGAGGACGCGCTCGCGGCGGTCGGTTCGCCCGCTGAGGGTGACTACTCGACCGACACCTGGGCGGTATTCGAGGCAACGAAGTCAGCCGCTGAGGCGGCGCTGGAAGGCCACGCTGGTCTCGACGTGCTTGGCGTCACTCAACTGGCAGCGCGACTCACCACGGCATTCAACGGACTCACCCCCGGAGACATTTCGGATGAGTCCATCGCCTTGGGCTTGATCGGTGCGTTGCAGGGCAGTGATGCGCTTCCGGCGCAGCTCGAGCTCGACGGGGAACAACGCGATGTCACGTGGTCGAACGCCAGCGTCAACGCAGCGCGGGCACCGTACACGACACTCACGGTATCCGGGTGGTCGACGCAGGCGTATGCCGACGGCAAGAAGCAGGCCTTCACGGCGAAGCTGGAAGTTGTGCCCGCTGAGTTGCGGTACTTCATCAATGGAGGACTGACCGCGAATCAGGTATCGCCGCAGTTTGAGGCGATCGCGGGAGAAGCAGCGTTGCTCAATGACGTAGCCGACCGCGTTTCACCTTCAGCTACCGAGTGGGGCCACCTCGCGGATGGCGTCACAATCAAGTCGAACACCAACGCTGCCGACAAGTTCTCCACCGGCTACTGGGCGGGGTCTAACAAGCAGATCATCTACACGCTGCCATTGGAGGCTGGCGATTATGAACTGACGGCGGGCTTCCAAGAATGGTGGAGCCAAACGCGCCCCATGTCGCAGAAGATCACATTTGGCGACGAGACAATCGACGGGCCCACCGTCACGCTGAGTTCGAGCAACAGCAGTGTGACCAGCACGATGGAGTTCACCCTTCTCGAAGCTGCGACTGTGACCTACACAGTGGGCAAGGCTGCGTCATCCGACCCGGTCTTCAGCTGGCTGGCCGTTGCTGAAGCCCCATCGTCTCCGACGGCGGTCGCCATCAGCGGAGAGGCCGAACTCACCGTTCGTGAGACAGTCGCGTTGACCGCTGCCGTTGCTCCGGATCGCGCCGATCAAGGCGTGACATGGGAGTCATCCGACCCCAGCATTGCCACCGTTTCGGCGGATGGCGAGGTCATGGGAACCGGTGTGGGCACCGCGGTCATCACGGCGACGTCGGTTGTTGACACCACCATCAGCGCTAGTCACACCATCACGGTGCTGCCTGCGGCATGGTCGGCGACGACAATCTACTTCGCGGGCGACCTGGTGAGTCATAACGGGGCGACCTACGAAGCGCAGTGGTGGACCATGGCCTTTGCGCCGGGAACCTCGCCCTGGGGTGCCTGGGCCGAGATCGGCCAACCAGTCGAATGCTCGGCAGGAACCACAGCCGCGTGGACCAACAGTGCCATCTACACGGGCGGCGAAATCGTCGTTCACGATGGCAAGCGCTGGCAAGCCCAGTGGTGGTCGCGCAATCAAGAGCCAGGCGGGCAATGGAGCCAGTGGGGTCCATGGTCTGACCTCGGAGGGTGCTAATCGCTGAACGCCAGTGACAACTGTTAGTACCAACACCTAGCAGGGGGAAGGATGCCGGGCCAGCAATGGTCCGGCATTCTCCCGCTCCCAGCACAACGACAACCGACAAGGACGACGGATGCTCGACGAGGCCAACCACACCGCATTCGGTCTCGAGCGCCGCGAGTGGATCCTCAACGAGCTGCGCCGAGTGGGCTCGGTGCGCGTCGTGGAACTCTCTCGCACGCTCGGGGTCGCCGATCTCACCATCCGCCGTGACCTGCGTGATCTCGCCGACAAAGGGCTCATCACGCGGGTTCATGGTGGCGCAACGCTGCGAAGCAGGCTCGATACGACCGTGCCCGTCGGAACCCATACGCCTGGCCCGCCACGTTTTCGAGTCGGGATGGTCATTCCCTCGCTGAGCTACTACTGGCCCCAAATCGTGATCGGCGCCCGCGCCGCTGCGACCGATGCCGGAGTGCAGCTGGTGCTGCGAGGCGCAAGCTATTCGGTCGACGACCAGGCACGCCAAATGGCATCCCTTGTGAAATCGGGTGGAATTCACGGGCTCATCGTCGCCCCCGAGACGAGCGGCACCGAAGGCGCGGGCATCCTGCGTTGGCTCGAAGCCATGCCCACACCAATCGTGCTCGTCGAACGTCGAGCACCCGTCTCCCTCGCCCTCACTCGCACCGAGTGGGTGACGACAGATCACTCCTTTGGCGGCGCACTTGCGGCTCGCCACCTCGCCGCGGCAGGTCACACTCGCATCGGGATTGTCACCGACTCGCACTCGCCAACCTCGGCGCGCTTGCGTCAGGGCTGGGAGCCCACGACATCCGAACTTTCTATCGAGTCGACCCTCGACCTCGAGGTGTCGATGGATGACCTCAGCGCGGTTCAGCGGATCGCGCTCGTCGACGAAATTCTGGACCGTTGCGCAGCGACCGGCACGACGGCGCTTCTCATCCACTCTGATCGTCAAGCGATCATGATCCAACAACAGGCCATTGACCGCGGACTGCAGATGCCCGGGGACTTGGCGATTATCGCCTATGACGATGAGTTGGCCGCGAGTGGCGAACATCCCATCACCGCCCTCCGTCCGCCAAAACAGCAAGTAGGGCGCGTGGCTATCGAGACGATGGTCGCTCGGCTTAGCGAGGGCGCCCGCCGACCCGTGCAACGAGTGGAACTGCTGCCCTCGCTCCACGTGCGCGAGTCGACCCCTTCCGGGCACGCCGTCGTGCAGGAGCTCTCCGCCAGCGGTACCGTTACTGCGTGACCACCTTCAGCATCCGCCCGGCCATCACGGCCGATGTGCGGACAATTCAGGGCCTCATCGAGCCTCTCGTGAATGAGCGCATCCTATTGGGTAAAGACCTGGTGGTGTTTTACGAAGCCGTGCAGGAGTTTCGTGTGGCTGTTGCACCGGATGGCACGGTTATCGGATGCGGTGCGCTCCACGTCATGTGGCATGACCTCGCCGAAGTGCGTACCCTCGCTGTCGCTGAGGAATGGCTCGGCAAGGGAGTCGGCCATGCCCTGCTCGACCACATAGAAGCGGATGCTCGCACCCTCGGTCTCGAGCGCGTGTTTTGCCTCACGTTCGAGACTGCATTCTTCGGTCGCCACGGCTTTGAACCGGTGAGCGAGCAACTCGTGGATCCGGCAGTGTTCGCCGAATTGGCGCTTTCACCCGACGAAGGTGTGGCCGAGTTTCTCGATCTTTCCCGTGTGAAACCCAACACCCTCGGCAACACGCGCATGCTGAAGCGTCTTTAGTGGCTTCAGACGTTTAGCCTTACGGTATGTCGACGTTTCGGAATCCGGTCGGCCCGCAGTCAAGCAGCGTCTATTGGCGCCGTCGCTTGATCGTCGGGCTAGGGCTCCTTGCCGTGATCGCGATCATTCTGTTGATCGTGTTCGGGCCGAAAGCATCGAGTGACCCCAACCCGACGACTCCCGCCGCCTCGCCGAGTGCTGAGTCCAGCACGCCAGCCCCCACCGACTCCAACGGTTCCACCGTGTGTGATCCCGCCAAATTGAGCGTCGAAGCAATTACGGATGCGACGAGCTACGGTGCGAACGAGAAGCCCCTGTTGTCGTTCTCTATCAAGAGCACCATGACAGAACCGTGCGTGGTCGAGGCAGGTAGCGACATTCAAGAGTTTGTGATCACGAGCGGCAGCGACGAAATCTGGAATTCCTCTCACTGCCAAACCGCCGGGGAATCTCGCTCGGTCGTCCTGCAGCCCGGGGTTCCGGTGCAGTCGAGCTCAATTGAGTGGGATCGCACGCGATCGGCAACAGACACGTGTGAATCAGATCGTCCTGTAGTCACGGCAGATGGTGCCAGCTATCACCTCGAGGTGTCGGTGGGCGATTTGGCTTCGGAAAGCACCAAACAGTTCTTGCTGAACTAATCAAGGTTGGTCATGGATTCCTCAGACTCCGCGGCGCAGAGCGCCGAATTTAGCTCCGCTGTGCTTGCGCAGGCGCTGGAAACTCGAGACCCTGTTGCCGTCGCTCTGGCATTGCGCAACGACCGCGTCATCGTTCCTTTGCTGAGCGAGAGCGGCGAACCTCAAGTGCGGGTGTTCCGTCGCGGTGACGCCGACCGCTACATGCTGTTGCTGTTTTCCTCGGTCGACACCTACGTCGCCATGCTTCCCGAAGAGAGCGATCACCAGGTCGCCGCCTACACAGCCGACGAACTGCGGGACTTCCTCGCCACCAATCGGGGAGTAATCGAGTCGGTATGGTTCGATGTCGCGGGCCCGCACACGATGCAAGCGTCGGCCGATGACATTCTGGATGCACTCAATCTGAGCTGACGCGATTGCGCGGCTAAAGTGCGAATCGGTTGATGCCCCGAATTCGTTCGGTATCCCAGTTCGGGGGACAGCGACCCCAAAATGGTCTATTTTCGGTCATTTTCGGCACTCTTTAGGGTTACATCCAGACAATACCGATCAGCAATGTTATACACAGGGCTTTCTATCCGATGCCAGCGACGGTTACTCTGTTCAACGTGGAAGACAACAATTTCGGAGTGCCGGCTGGATGGTACCCAGATCCACTGGGGTTGCCCCAGTTGCGGTGGTGGGATGCACAGGCTTGGACCGAGCACACCTCAGACGCACGTGCCCCTATTGTTGTGCAGCCTGCAACCAAGCTGGCGTTCGCCGACGACGATGAAGACGATGAGCTTCCGTCGCGTCGCGAACAGCGCGAACGTGAGCGCAATGACAACGGCGACTTCCTGATCACAGAGACTCGCAGCGAGCCAGAGCCTGAGACTCTTCCCGTTCACGATGAGCTTGGCGCCCAGCCGCTCTTAGCGATGACGCTGCGCGAACTCGAGCCGACCCGCGAGGTCGACGAACCCCAACTCTTGCCGAAGTCGGCAACAGCTCACGCCAACACGATGCCTGGTGCATCCACTCTGAGTGCCTACGCCGAAGAGGCTGAAGCTCCGGAACGTCAGATCCGCCAGCACCGCACCTACAACCCGGCAGTGTGGATGATCGCGGTTCTTCCGCTCGTTCAGTTGCTGACCAGCATGTACCTGATTGCTGGAGCAGGCTTGGGAGCTAACCTTCCGCTGCTGCTCGTCGTCTGGTTCGCGCCCTATGTTGTCGTGCTGGGTCTTGCCGCTTACGACAATCTCCTTCTTCAGGTGTGGGGTCACGAACGCCCCGCCAGCGCTGTGTGGGCCTTCCTCACCGCTCCGGTCTACCTCGTTATTCGCGGCATCCGCACGATGCGCGAGACCGGAAAGGGCATCGCCCCGATCGCAACGTGGGCGGGAACAATCGTCTCGCTCGTCATCGGAATGCTCGTGCTCCCTGGGCTGGTCATCTCGATGATCCCGCAGACATTCAGCACGCAGATTGAAGAATCTGTGCAGGCGCAGGCTGCAGCTCTCGGCGCAAACATCGAACTCGATTGCCCGGCGACTCCACCAGTGCTCATCGGTGACACCTTCGCGTGCCGCGCAGTGAAGCCCTCGAACGGTCAGCGTGACTCAATCCTCGTGAGCTTGCAGCGCGAGAACGGTTGGATTAGCTGGCGTGTAGAAGACTGGGGCCTCTGGACCCTCTTCGGCTAAGGGCTGAACACGCCATAATTTGTCGCAACGGCGGCTCGTCTTCGCACGGGCCGCCGTTGCTGTTTCTGCCCTAGAACTCGGGAATCTGCACGCGTTCCTCCGTAGCGCCAGCGAATGCGAGACGCAGGGCTTCACGAACGTGCGCCGCCTCAGCGTCAATCACTGTGCCGAATCCAAGTCGAGCCGCCTCTGCAAGACGCTGCTTGGCTGATGACGCCGGCCGAATCTCGCCCGCAAGACTTATCTCGCCAACGACTGCCAACGTCGCAGCGAATGCCTTGTCTTTATACGCGCTGGCGATAGCGAGAGCGATTGCCAAGTCTGCACCAGGCTCGGTGACTCGGATTCCACCAACGGTTGACACGTAAACATCGAATCCCGAGAGCGGTATCCCCGCTCGCCGTTCGAGCACCGCGAGCAGCATGGCCACGCGGGAAGCGTCGATGCCATTGACGACGCGTCGTGGCTGCGGTGCTTGCGACTTGACGATGAGGGCCTGCACTTCGACCGGGAGGGCACGTCTGCCCTCCAGCGCGATCGTGACACAGGTTCCCGACACGGGTTGGCGGGCGTGCGAGAGGAACAGCCCGCTGGGGTCGGAGACTTCGGCTATTCCCTCTCCGGTCATCTCAAAGCATCCGACTTCTTCGGTGGAGCCGAATCGGTTCTTGTGGGCGCGGACGAAACGCAGCGCGGTCTGGCGGTCGCCTTCGAACTGCAGAACGACATCCACGAGGTGTTCGAGCAGTCGGGGGCCCGCGATGTTGCCGTCTTTTGTGACGTGGCCGACAAGCAAGATGGGCAGATTCTGGTCTTTGCTCACACGGATGAGCGTCGACGCGACTTCTCGCACTTGCGAGGGACCGCCGGCGATGCCTTCGGTCGCGGCAGAGGCAACGGTTTGCACCGAGTCGACGATCACGAGCTGCGGTTTGACGTGGTCGATCTGGCCTAGGATGGTGCCGAGATCGGTTTCGGCCGCCAAGAACAGGGATGGGTGCAGGGCGTTGGTGCGTTCGGCTCGCAGCCGCACTTGGCTGACTGATTCTTCGGCTGTGACGTAGAGCACACGTTGACCGGAGGCTGCCGCCCGCGACGCGACCTCGAGTAGCAACGTGGACTTGCCGACGCCGGGCTCACCGCTCAAGAGGATTGCGGCTCCGGGAACGACGCCGCCACCGAGTACGCGGTCGAATTCGTTGATTCCACTTGGCCAGTGCGCCACTGATTCGGCACCGATTTCGGTGATGGAGCGTGCACCGCTCGTGTCGGAAACCGAGACGGTTGCCACGCGTTTGGTGATTCCGGTGGCGGCGCCAGCATCGGTCACGGTGCCCCATTGCTGGCATTCGCCACAGCGGCCCACCCATTTGATGCTCGTCCAGCCGCACTCGGTGCAGCGAAAATTACTTACAGGTCGGGCCATACTTCAACACTAGGTGGCGCGACTGACACTCGCGGGTCAGCGCTCCGATGCGGGCGCTGCGCTGCCGAGGGAGCGTTGTTAGGCGAGAGTCAGGAAGAGCTTCTCGATGTCGTCACTCGTCATTCCATCGTGGGTGCCTGCACCGTCTTCGTCGTCGGTCGCGCACGACTGTAAGGCATTCGCGATGATCATGTAGCCCGCGCGGTCGAGCGCCTTGCTCACGGCGGCCAACTGTGTGACCACATCTTTGCAGTTCGAGTCCGGCCCCATGGATTCGATGAGCGCGCGCAGTTGACCCTCGGCGCGCTTGAGGCGGTTCATTACCTTGCGCATCGCTTCCGGGTTGTGGCCGTGGGTAGCATCCGTGGCCTCGTCGCCGACGACAGCCGGTGCTACGGGAGGAGTCGTCATAATTAGTTGCCTTTCTCGACGGGCAAGCCGGAGTTGCGCCATGCGGAGGTGCCGCCTTCGACATTGACGGCGTCGAAGCCTTGAGTGTTGAGCCATTCGACGGCTTGACCGCTGCGTCCACCGCTTTCGCAAATGACATAGACGGTCTCATCACGGTCGAGTTCTTCGACTCGTGCGACGAGTTCCCCGAGCGGAATACTTGCCGCCGTGGGTGCATGCCCCGACACGTATTCGAAGGGCTCACGCACGTCGATGATGACGGGGTTCGCGAGTTCGGAAAGGGTGAGGGTGGTAACGGTGTTCATGGTGCGTTCCTTGACTATGGGGTGGGATGAAGCGGGGGAGTGGGGTGTCTGTGTCGTGCTCGCTAGGCGGTGGCCGCACTCCACGTGCGGTAGCCACCATCGAGGTTCACGGCGTCGAATCCGTTCTGAGCGAGGATGCGCACAGCCGTGTGGCCGCGCTGACCGACCTGGCAGTGCACGATGACGCGGCGGTCGCCGAGCTCGTCGAGTCTGCCGCGAAGGTCATCGAGCGGAATGTTGACGGCGTGCGGGATGGCGCCGCGCTCGAATTCGGCGACGGTACGAACATCCACGAGCAGTGTTCCTGCCGCCAGTTCGGCGTCGATCTCGTGCCACTGAATGGAGGCGCTGAGGTTGTCACGCAGATTCTTCGCGACGTAGCCGAGGTGATTGACGGGGTCTTTGGCCGAGCCGTACTGCGGGGCGTAAGCCAGCTCGAGGTCGGCGAGAGCACTCGCGGTAATGCCAAAGCTCGTGGCGGTCGCGAGCACGTCCATGCGCTTGTCGACTCCTTCGCCGCCGACTGCTTGAGCACCGAGAATCAGATCGGTGTCGGTGTCAACGATGAGTTTGAGCGAGAGCGACTGAGCGCCGGGGTAGTAGCCGGCGTGAGACACGGGGTGGGTGTGGATGACGCGGATGTCGCGACCCGCAGCGCGGAGTGCCCGCTCGGTCGAGCCGAGGCTGGCGACCGTCAGATCAAAGACGCCGACGATCGCGGTGCCGAGGGCCGGCTTCGACGCCACTTCGTCGCCAGCGAGAGTGTCAGCGAGGTAGCGGCCATCGCGGTTGGCGGGCCCTGCCAGGGCAACGAGTTCGTGCTCACCGCTGATCGCGCCGAGCTTCTCGGCTACGTCACCGACGGCATAGATGTGAGGTTCGCTGGTCTGGTAGCCAGCGCTGACCCGGATGCCGCCAGCGGCTCCGGTTGCCAGTCCAGCGTGTACGGCGAGGGCATTGTCGGGGCGCACGCCGATTGCCGCGACGACGACGTCTGCCGGGACGCTCGTGCCATCACTGAGTTGGACGGCGGAGTCATCCACCGCAACAGCCTCGGTGCCGAGGCGAAGGTCGACGCCGTTAGCGCGCACGTGGGCTTCGACGGGGGTGACCATTTCGGCGTCGAGGGTGCCGAGGATATGGGCAGGGCGCTGCACGAGGGTGACGTTGAGACCGCGTTTGGCGAGGTTCTCGGCCATCTCGACGCCGATGTAGCCGGCACCGAGTACGACGACGTTCGCGGTCGTGGGGTCGAGGTCGCCGAGGGAGGTATGGAGGGCGTCGACGTCTTCGATGTTGCGGAGTACGAGCATCCGCTCGCTGCCGGGGATGGCGGGAAGTGAGGCGCTTGCTCCGGTGGCGATGACGAGCTCATCGAAGTGCTCGGTGCTCGTGGCGTCGTGGGCACTGTCGTGGACCGTGATCGTGCGGGCCGCTGGGTCGATTGCGGTGACGTTGTGATTGACGCGCACGTCAAGTCCGAAGCGGCTACCGAGGCTGGCCGGAGTTTGCAGAAGGAGGGCATCACGTTCGGTGATGACGCCGCCAAGGTAGTAGGCAAGGCCGCAATTGGCGAACGAGACGTGGCCGCTGCGCTCGAAAATGATGATCTCGGCGTGCTCATCGCGGCGGCGCATGCGAGTAGCGAAGGACATTCCGGCGGCGACTCCACCGATAACGAGGATGCGGCGGGTGCGGTCTGTGGTGGCGTTACTCATTCGTCGAGCATACCCCGGGGGGTATGGTGCTGGCCAATTGTGTCCACTGCCGGCGGCGGCATGCGCTGACCTCGGTCAAATGTGCGCTTAAGTCAGTTTCGCGTTTACCATGGGGAAACGACTAAGGGAGTACCGCGGTGGCCGATAAGAAAATTGATCCACGCTTCGATCCGGCGTTTCAGCGCGGCTATGCGGCGGGCGGCAAGAACGCGGACTCGGCGCAGGCCGCCCGTGGGGTTGAAGCACACCGAAGTGCGGCAGTAACCCAGGTGCAGTCCAGCACTCGGGCGCCGAGCTCACCGTCTTTTACGCCACCAGAAAATCCGCCATCGACACCCAGCGCGCCGACGAGTAGTCACAACGGATATGACCCCAAACCCGAAGCGCACTATCTGGATGACGACGGCAGCGTCGTCGCCGCGATGCCAGCGGCGACGAGAACAAGTCTCGGCCGCAATCCGTGGATTTACGTGCTCTGGGTGCTTGGCGCTAGTTTGCTGTCGCTCGGAACCTACGGCCTCTGGTGGGCAATCAACGGTCTCTACGGCGGCGGTAACCTCGGTCAAGAAGAGTGGATGCTGTTCAGTTTGAGCCATTCGGCGGCACCGGTTTTCATCACCGCAGGGTCACTCTTTACGGCAGCCGCGCTCGTCGTTCACGCTCTCGATTGGAGACGCAAAAACGCGTGAACCCGCGACGCCGATATCTGTACTAAACTCTTTCCCGGTACCGTGTCCGAGCGGCCGAAGGTGCAACTCTCGAAAAGTTGTGTGTGTGAAAGCGCACCGTGGGTTCAAATCCCACCGGTACCGCCATGTGATGTCGTACGGCATTTGAATAACCTGAACCCAGGGATTGTGGGTTCAGGTTATTTTTTTGTGCCAGCGGGTTGGTCGATCGGGCCGGCACGATGGGCTCTCCCCACCGGCTAGTCGCGAAGGCCGGACGGCCGCTCTGGGCAGGCCTGCATGAGTGCATCAAACATCTGCTGGCTTACCGCTGGGTTCGTGGCTAGGGCCGCGTAGGGTGACCACGCCTCCTCTGACTCGTAGGATTCGCGAAACCGCTGGTAGGAGGGTGCGGCCCCTGAGTCTGCTCCCTCTTCTCGCAGGCAGTCTGTCAGTGCCCCGACGTAGTAGTCGTAGAGGTACTCAGTCTCGCTCTCCGATAGGGGTGCTCGATAGAGCGCGTCGAGCGGATACTGAGCTTGGCACACGTATAACGCGAGGTCTTGATGCTCTGACTGAGCCTCAGTTCCCTCGGTCACTATCCCGCGCTGCGTTGAACTCAACTCTGCATCGTAGCCAGCGTCGTTCAAGCACCCCACGAGTACGGCAGGCTGCTCGGACAATGACGTGTAGCGCACGACGTCTACGTCGGGACGTTCTGTGTCGGGGTGGAAGCTTGTAAAGACAGCCCATTGTTGGTCCAGGGCCTCTGCGATTAGCTGATCGCGTTCCGCTTCGGAGAGCACTGGGGGCGCGGGAGGGCGAGCTGAGCTAGTGCACGCGGAGAGGAGAAGCAGCGCGACTACCAGTGAGGCTAGATGTGGTGCTCGCATGATTCTCCCATCAGTAGACAAATCAGTACACCTGCGGCTAATCTACAGCTCATCCAACTAAAAATAAAGAATTCTCTTATTTAGTCGGACCTAGAAATATTGTCGATCACACAGAAGGGTTTTTCGATGGCACAAGGCAAACGACGAGCTGCGGTATTAGTGGCGGCGCTCATAGTCGGTGGAAGCATTGTTGGGGCAGGGGGTGCTGCGCACGCTGCGGAG
>Ga0209344_10004897_pt1 | contig 11911 bp, 10 predicted proteins | sample Cruoilmetagenom6_FD_187293 | JGI IMG/M metagenome (GOLD analysis project Ga0209344, IMG submission 187293) | Oil polluted marine microbial communities from Coal Oil Point, Santa Barbara, California, USA - Santa Barbara Oil Seep Sample 6 (SPAdes)... | ecosystem: Environmental > Aquatic > Marine...
TGGCCTTGTGGAAGGAGACCTGCACCGCGGGCCAAAAATTGAACTTTGTTTCTGTGGAAGGCTTTCCGCTTGCCCCCGACGATCTGGCGCGTGCGCTAAAACAATGGCCGGAGCTGGCATCAGTCGCCGAGCTTCTAATCTCTAGATACCTGCTGCCTTCTCGCGGCTCGCACTTATTATCCTTTCCAAACAATGTAACCCTCACGCTCATTGAAGATGAGGCGTTGCCAGCACTTAAAGGTCTTGATGCCTCCGTCGATGCCTGGTTCCTGGACGGGTTTTCGCCTTCCAGTAATCCCGACATGTGGTCCGATGCATTGTTCAAGGAGATCGCCCGTCTTTCAAAAGAAGGCACTCGCTTTGCCACGTTTACAGCAGCGGGTGCCGTGCGGCGTGGTCTAAGCGCACAAGGGTTTGCGGTTGAAAAAATTCGAGGCTTTGGTCGCAAACGAGAAATGCTGGTGGGTCAATTTGAACAAGCGATAGCCACAAAGCCAAACGCACCTTGGTATCAACGCGCGCCCCAAACATCTCACGAAAAAGTTGCCATCATTGGCGCAGGCGTTGCGGGGCTCTCAACCAAAGCAGCCCTGTCGCGCGTTAGCATTTCTGCCAGTGTGTTTGACGGCACTGGAATGGGTTCTGGTGCATCCGGCAATCCCGAGGCCCTTTTTATGCCGCGCATGGCAGCGGACGCCAGTGCAGAAGGCCAGTTTCATATTGCCGCTTATCTGCACATGCAACGCTGGCTGAAACAACTTCCATCACCTCACAAATCAAATATCTTTCGTGACTGTGGGGTCTTGCAGCTCGCCCGTACACCGGGCGATGCCAAGCGCTTTGAGACCATCGCAAAGCGCGACCTTCTACCGCCCGGTCATCTGGAGTTTATTCCGGCGACTGACCTAAACGGCCGGGCGGGATTTGAAACAGGATTGCCGGCGCTCTTTTTTCCGAAAGGAGGCGTCATCAGGCCCAGCACACTTTTAGAATATCTCAATGCAGATAACGCGGTTCACCCTAAGGACATTCATTCGATCCAAAAAGAGGGCAATCAGTGGTCACTCTTTGACCCCGAAGGCAAGCTCATCATGCGAGCCGATACATGCGTTCTGGCAAACGGGGCAGACATCGCCGCTTTTCCACAAACCTCATGGCTGCCGCTGGAGCCCGTTCTCGGGCAATTGTCCTACCTGCCCCGCCACGCGTTACCACCGCAGCCTCACGCCTTGGTCGCGGGCCACTATCTCATTTCTCACGAAGACGGCTCGGCGCTCACAGGAGCTACCTATGAGGTGCGCGGTGCAGCGAACGCATCACACACGCCTACGCAAACTGGGCACAGACGTAACCTTGATGCTTTGTCGGAAGCTGTTCCCGCCTTTAGCGATTTGCTCGGTGCGCTCGATCCAGCAGAGCTATCGGGGCGCGTTGCCCTGCGATGTCAGGTGCCAGACCGTGTCCCCTTTGCAGGACCAGCCCCAGATCACGCAGCTTATCTGGAAGGCTACGACCGGCTGCGTCACGGTGATCGTTTCGCGGACTATCCACCGGCGCCTTATCATTCTGGGTTATTTCTCATTGGTGGGCTTGGCGCTCGTGGCTTTGCCACTGCACTCTTATTAGGAGAACATTTGGCAGCTCAGATTTCTGGTGCGCCGCTTCCCCTTCCGAGCAACATGCTCGAAGCCGTACATCCGGCTCGATTTATCATTCGAGCTTTGCGGAAAAACGTTTTTTAACGGCCCAAAAGAACCTATCCTCGGCACATCAACATTCAAACGACACTGAGGAACAATTTCCATGCATTTGGGATTTAGCGCGGACGACGAGGCTTTTCGCAAAACAGTAAGAGCGTTTTTTAGGAATGAGTATCCTGGTGATATTTTGGCGAAAGTGCAAAACGGTCAGCAACTGACGAAAGCCGACTATCAACGCTCAGAAAGTGCACTCAATGACAAGGGGTGGGTCGCGGTCAATTGGCCAACGGAATATGGCGGCACTGGATGGACACCAACGCAAAAGTATATTTTTGACGATGAGCTGGAACAAGCAGGGGCACCGAGTGTCATACCTATGGGTTTGCTCTATGTCGCTCCCGTCATTTATACGTTTGGATCTGTGGCTCAAAAAGAACGTTGGCTTCCTGACATCCTCGCCAGTCGGACATTCTGGGGCCAGGGATATTCTGAACCTGAATCCGGCTCTGACCTCGCCTCGCTGCGCTGCAAAGCAGAGCGCGATGGGGACGATTACATCGTAAACGGAACAAAAATTTGGACAAGCCAAGGCCATTATGCTGATTGGCTGTTCTGCCTTGTACGCACAGACAATTCAGGGAAAAAGCAGGAAGGCATTTCCTTTCTGTGCATGGACGCAAATACGCCGGGCATCACTGTTTATCCCATTACCACGATTGATGGCAGTCACTATTTGAACCGTATTGAGTTTGTTGATGTACGTGTGCCAGCCGAAAACCTGATCGGCGAAGAAGGCATGGGCTGGACCTATTCCAAATATCTTCTATCGAATGAGCGCACGTCCTACGCACATATTGCCGGGAAACGAGCTGACATTGCGCGGCTCAAAGAAGTGGCAACAAGCATCAAATCAGGCAACAGCTCACTTCTCGAAGACCCTGCGTTCGCGCGCAAACTTGCCGAAGTCGAGATTGATCTCACCGCGCTTGAATTTACGGCCTTACAGACCCTCTCCGCTGCGTCGGCAGGAGAGTCGCCAGGTGAGGCAAGTTCTGCGCTCAAAATTTTGGCGACGGAAAATGCGCAAGCCATCACGGAGCTTTTTCTGGAGGCGTCCGGCACTCAAGCGGTGCCCTTCTTCACCGATAGAACCGAAAGCGATTGGGGAGACGGGCTCAACATTCCAGGGTTTGCTGCTCCCTCCACCGCGTCCTATTTCTTCAATCGTGCCCAAACCATCTATGGGGGCGCGACGGAAGTTCAGAAAAACATCATTTCAAAACAAGTACTTGGCTTAAAATAAGCTCAAAATTCGATTGAGCACTTGATTTGGTTTAATGTTGAACTATATTAGTTTAATGTTAAACCAATACTGGAACTCGCCATGACAAGCCGCCGTCGTTTTATGAAAATCGTTGGATCCTCTGCCCTCATTGTTGCCGGGGGTGCCGGCGGCTTTGCTTTGACACGCACGCCAGATAAAGCAATTGCGCCTTGGGCGCGCGCTGGCAGTGCGGATTACGCCGACCCGCGCATCAAAGCGCTTTCCTACGCAATTCTGGCCCCCAACCCGCATAATCGGCAGCCATGGCAAGTTGATTTGAGCGAGACAAATGTCGCAACACTCTATTGTGACTTGGACAGACTCCTACCTGAGACCGATCCTTTTGAGCGACAGATACTCATCGGCTTGGGGTGTTTTCTCGACATGCTTCGCATGGCGGCGGCGCAAGACAGACGCAACATCGACATCACGCCATTCCCCGATGGCACCCCAGATCTGCACCTCGACACACGCGCAATTGCGCGCGTTCAATTTGGTGCACCTGGGTCTGCGGCCCCTGACCCCTTGTTTGCTCATGTGCTCAAACGGCGATCATTGAAGGAGCCTTACGATACATCGCGTTCAGTTGCGGTTCGTGACCTTCAGGCTATCGCAGATGTTGTGCCAGCAACAGTGTCGGTCAATTTTGAAACCGACCCTATATTCCGCGATGAGCTGCGTGATCTCACTTGGCGCGCTCACCTTGTGGAAATGGAAACAGACCGCACAGCAATGGAAAGCGTTCATCTGATGCGGATTGGCAAGGCAGAGATAAACGCAAACCCTGATGGTATTGATATCGGCGGCACTGCCTTTCTCGATACACTGGCGCTCACGGGCGTGCTCAGTCGTGAGTCGATCGCTGACAGAAACGGCGCCGGATACAAACAAGGCCTTGAGATGTATGATGCGATCATTAACTCGGCGATGGCACATCTATGGCTGCACACGAAGGGTAATTCCCGGATTGACCAACTCAACGCAGGTGCCGCCTGGTTACGCGTTAACCTGAAGGCCACAGATCTAGGCCTTGGCATCCACCCGCTTTCACAAAGCTTGCAGGAATATGTAGAGATGGAACCGCTCTATGCTGAAGTGCACGAAAAACTGTTAGAGGAGCCAGGTGGACGCATTCAAATGCTCGGACGTCTGGGATATGGTCCTACAGTTGGCCCGGGCCCACGCTGGTCTGTTGAAACAAGGATCTTGTAGACGTGACTTCTTCCAAAAAGCCAGGTGATGATGCAGCATTGACCGCTCTTGTTTATGAATTTTTCAACGAGATTGGCATCATCGCGCAGCTTTCTGGCACGATGATGCGACGTGCGCTGCCGGACGGAATGACAATGGCACAATTCACTGTGCTCAATCATTTTGCCCGGCTGGGGGGTGAACGCACACCCGCTCAGCTTGCTGCCTCATTTCAGGTAACAAAAGGCGCCATCACCAACACACTTCAACGCCTGGAAGCCAAAAACCACATCACCATCAAGCCTGATGAGACAGACCGCCGTCGAAAGCTGGTCACTCTCACCGATGAGGGATTGAAAACCCGCAATGAAACAATTGCAGCGCTCGCGACGCCGGGACGTCAACTTTCTCAAACACTGGATATGGAGGGATTAAGGACAGCTCTTCCCTTCCTGCAAAAGGTCCGTGCCCAACTTGATGACGCGCGCACTGCAGAAGATTTTGCCGACGTATAACCATGCCCTCAGACGTGCTGTCCACCATTGATGTGGATTTCGGCGCCATTCACATAAGACGACTGATCTGTACACAGAAAATAAATTGTGCGTGCAACTTCTTCTGGTGTGCCTAACCGGTGCATCGGAATTTCCGCAACAATCTTCTCCGTACCCGGCGACAGAATAGCCGTGTCAATTTCGCCCGGCGCAATTGCATTCACACGAATGTCTAATGGCCCGAAACCTGCCGCCATTTCGCGGGTGAGGCCTGCGAGAGCTGATTTGGAGGTGGCATAGGCTGATCCCGCGAACGGATGAACACGCGTTCCAGCAATCGACGTCACATTGACGATTGATCCACGGGCGGCCTGTAGCTCTTCAACCAAACCACGCGCCAGGCTCATGGGGGCGAAGAAATTCACTTCAAAAACCTGTCTCCAGACTTCCATGTCTGTTTCAAAAACTCCGAGACGCGCGCCCCCTTCACCCTTCGGAGAGATGGCGGCATTGTTGACCAAAGCGTTCAACCGACTTCCCTGATCCTTCAGGCGCTCTCGCATTTCGCCCACAGCTTCCTGCACATTTTGTGGGTCAGCAAGATCTACCTGAATATGGTCTTCCGGGCCTGCCTCCCAGGGACAATCCTCGGGAAAAGGATGTCTGGAACAGGTGATAACCCGCCATCCAGCGCTAGAAAAACGCTTTACTGTGGCATGGCCAATCCCACGGCTGGCGCCTGTCAGGATCAGGGTCTTTTTCTCATTTTGTTGATCGCTCATGCAGGCAATCTAGTGCAAGCGTGTTCAGCTTACCAGAGCTTGCTTTGTCACGGGCTCGTGAGATTGAAAGCTGCCCTGCAGCGTGCCAATACGGCTGCCGGTGAACCAGCACTGTCGACAGCGGCCCATGTTATGGGCCCCAGATCATAGTTGAGTTGCTGGTGGACCACTGCCACCGATGCGTCTGAGGCATCTTTCTCAGTGCGTTCCCGCTTATCGACCCGGTTTTCGAGCTCCGCCATTGGTGCGGACAACCACATTCCTTCAAAAGGCACACCGGCATTGTGGGAAACAGATTCAATGTTCGTGCGCTCTCTTGATTTTGCAAAAACGGCATCACAAATCACCGACTGTCCTGCTGCCAATGCGGTATCTGCAAGATGCATGAGTTCTGCATAAACAGCGTCACTTGCAGCTTGCGTGTAGGCGCTGGACGGCAGGCGTTCTGAAACCTCAATGCCTGCCATTTTTTTGCGAAGCACATCAGACCGCAAATGAAGTGCCCCATTTGGCCCGCCCAAAAGTGGGGCAAGCGCTTTTGCAACCGTGCTTTTTCCTGTGCCTGACAGGCCCCCGATGGCATAAAGCGTTGGCGGCGTTGCTTGCAAAAGCTCGCGTGCGTAACGGGCATATGATGTCGCCTGCAATGACACAGTCTGCTTTTCTTCCAGTGTCTCCTGGGTTTCCCATGTTCTGGCATTCACATGGGAGCGGACACCGGCACGACAACTCATGAAGAATGGCATGGCGGCAAGTCCACGCACATGTGACAGCCATTCCGAAATGGGTGACGCTTGCAGGTAGGCATTCAGCGCAGCATTTGAAAACCCCCGTAGCGCCGCATTTTCCTTTGCTCGAAAATTCAAATCCATCAGCAAAAATGCCAAATCGTAAAGTATGTCGATGCGCGCAAAATCGTCATTAAACTCAATGCAATCGAATGGCACCGGTACACCATCGATGAGCGCCACATTGCCTAAATGGAGATCACCATGACAATGTCGAACCCACCCCTCGCCACGACGGGCATCCAACAGTGAGCTCACAGTACCCAAGAGGCGGCGCGCCTCATCATTGAGCTGCTGGATTTCATCAACGTCATATATTGAGCCGATGAACGGCGCGTAATTTTCCTCGTTTCTTTTCAAGACTTGAGCGAACCGTGCCGCGCCACCAGCCTCTGTCCGGACCTCGGCCGCTCGGTGAAAATCGGCCAAGAAACGGACGAGCGCTTCCACCACCTCAACGCTTAATGAGCCGTCGTGCGCCTTGGAGGACAGAACGTCTGATTGTTCGAAACGGACCATCTGCAATAGCCAATCGACAATCGGCCCCTCTCCCGGACCAAGAACGAAACCTGTATCCTTTTGGCGAACAGGAATGACGCTCAGATAGAGCTCCGGCGCGGTACGCCTGTTCAACTCCAACTCATGAAGGCAGGCATCGTGACGCTTATCGACGGAAGTAAAATCGAGATAGCCAAAATCGACAGATTTTTTTTGTTTATAAGCCCGCTGACCTGCCAAAAAAACTTTGGAAATATGGGTCTCTATGAGCGTAACGGGAACTTGCTCGCCCAATCCATATGCTTGAGGTGTAGCGAGAAAAGCATCCAACGCACTCTCGCTCACGATCCCCATTTGTCAGGTCCTTTCAAAGGCCGTAATGGTCTCGACCCCTGCGGGGTCTTGGTGAGAGATAACCTCGCTCAAGGGATAAGCTTTCCGGACAACGTCTTCCACACGGTCGGCAATTTCGTGCGCCTCGATCAAGCTCATGTTTCCATCCAGCTCAAGATGGAATTGAATAAAATACCGGTTGCCAGACATGCGCGTGCGCAAATCATGCATGTTGCGCACATCTTTGTCAGCCAAAACGAGTGCCATGATTTGTTCGCGGTCTTCTTCCGGCATTTCTCGGTCCATCAGTTGGTTGATTGCCTCCCTCGCAATCGACCAAGCGCTATGGACGATGAAGGCTGCGATCAACACACCAAAGAGTGGATCCGCCCACCAGAAACTTGGAAACATGGATAGACCGAGGGCAGCGATCACCGCCAGGTTCATCAACAGATCGCCACGGTAATGAATGGAGTCTGCGGCAATCGCCAGGGAATTGGTCCTTTTCACGACGCGTGATTGATAGGAGACGAGCCCCAAGGTCAGAACAATCGCCAAAGCCGTCACGGCAATGCCAATGCCGGTGGAGGCAACAGGTTGCGGCTCAATAAAGCGATTGACGGATTCGTAAACAATGTACCCAGCAGATATTGCGATGATTGCCGACTGGCCAAGCCCCGCCATGGCTTCGGCTTTACCGTGACCAAAGCGATGATCGTGATCGGCTGGCGTCAATGCCGTGCGCACCGCAAACAGGTTCAAAACAGACGCCGCCATATCAAGGATGGAATCGAACAAAGTCGCCAGCATTGCCACGGAGCCGGTGATCATAAAGGCGCCTGTCTTTAGCGCGATCAACGTCAAGGAGACCACCACCGCCGCATAGGTGGCACGGCGCATCAATTGCCCGTTTTGTGGATCATCTGCGATTTGCGTCACGGGAACACTCTGTGAGTCTGCCAAGCAACTGTATCGCCGACCCGATCGAAAACTAAACGATCATGAAGCCGGAACGGCCTATCACGCCAAAATTCAATGTGCTGCGGCACCAATCGGAAACCGGACCAGTGAGGTGGACGATCAACCTTTTTTAGCGCGTATTTGGCGGCATATTTTGCGACTTCTTTTTCAAGCTCAAAACGCCCGTCCATCGCGCGAGACTGTCGGGATGCCCAGGCACCAATTTGACTGTCCTTGGCCCGCGAAGCAAAATAGGTGTCAGCCTCTGCACCCGTTACCGACGTGATTTTACCGCGCACCCTGATCTGGCGTCGCAAGCTCTTCCAGTGAAAACAAAGTGCAGCTTTTGGATTTTCCGCCAGCTCCTCACCCTTCGCGCTTTCTAGGTTGGTGTAAAAAACAAACCCGTCAGAGCTCGCCTCTTTGAGAAGAACCATACGAACGTCTGGAAAACCCGATGCATCTGCAGTTGCGAGCGCCATAGCGGTCGGATCATTAGGTTCCGACGCGGTCGCTTTCGCCATCCATTCATCGAACAGAACAAAGGGATCGTTCCCAGTTGTGATCTCAGTGATGGTTTCTGTCATTTCTGTCCTCGCTACGCGCTTGAGCTTCCACCCCAAATCTTGATTTGTGCCATAACTTGGGTTGAGGCCACGCCCTTTATATAGTCGTGATTGTCATCTGTCGCTGAGCAGATTCGCATTTACCAAAATTGCTGGAAAGAAAATGACGTTGGGAACGCAGATGATTTTTAATTGCAGGTGTCAAATCAAAAAAATTGCATTTGCCACCCTGTCATTCGCCTTCTTTGCTGCCAGTGTTGTTGACAATAGGGTTCGCGCAGAACCCAGACAAGAAACCAATCAACCCACAGCTTCTTCAACGTATCCCAGGCAGGCAGGGGACCAATTGAAATTTGAGGAAGGGGTGCAAGCCTATGATGCGGGTGATCAAGCCACCGCTTTTGCAATCTGGCTACCACTCGCCAAAGCAGGCGACTTGGCCGCGCAACGCAATGTCGCTCATTTGCTTCGTAAGGGTCTGGGCGTTGAGGCCGATCCAACACGCGCTCTGTTTTTTTATGAACGCGCAGCACGCGCAGGCTTGGCGAGCGCTGCATTAAACGCTGGCATGATGCGACTAGAAGAAGATGCCGATTATTTCGATCCACGCAAAGCAGCTGAATGGCATGCCCTGGCGGCGGCAGCCGGGAGCCCCATTGCACAGTGGGAACTTTCACAACTTTTGGCATCGGGCGACGGTGGACGCAAAGACCCCGACGCCTCTCTCCTGCTTCTGCAACAAGCTGCCTCAGGGGGCCATGACGAAGCCATCGCGCAGTTGGACGCGTTGAGCACTTCGACCGCCCCCGCCCCGGACGAACCAATTGCCACGGAGCCCAAAGCGGCTGTGGTCCAGCAAACACCCCTCCTCGACACACCTGAACCTCCCATTGAAACCTCAGGCCAAGCGGCTCCCGTTTCTCCGGAAATGGGCGCTGCTTTCATGGAGGGGGTTTTTCTGTTCGAAGCACGTGACTATTCTGCTGCTGCCGAAAAATGGCTGCCATTGGCGGAGAACGGCATCATTGAAGCCCAATATCGGTTGGGGCGTCTTTACCAATTCGGCATGGGCGTGCCGCATGATCAAGAGCAGGCGCGGAACTGGTTTTTGTTGGCCAGTTCAGCGGGCCACGATGCGGCTACAAATGCCCTCACAGCACTGTCTTTGCCCGATCAACCTTAACTATTTGGTATCAGACAGCGGATAGGATCAGCTCACCTATTATTAACCATGATTTTCAGGGCGATGTTCCCTGGCGGAGCTCCATGCCAAATCCTTATCAGGTGCTCGGTGTGTCGCCTACGGCGGGGCAAGAGGAAATCAAAGCTGCATATCGCAAGCTGGTGAAGACCTATCACCCGGATGCAGGCACAAATGATCCTGCCCACTATGATCGTTTTCATGAAGTGACTACGGCTTATGAGCTTCTGCGCCGAAAGGCAAAGACGGCAGTGCAATCTGACTCGCCTGCCCAGCGCAAACCGGCTGCAGCTCGAAAAAAAGACGCTAAAACCAAGACATATGCCAAGTCAAAAACAGAAGAAAAAGCGACCCCTTCCTTTACTGAGTTTGAAGAGGCTCTAGCCGCAACGGGATCGCCGAAGCCTGACGTATCTCCTGCCGATCCAAAGAAAAAGCACCCCCCTTTCTCCGATTTGCTGACAAATCTCAAAAATGCCGGAAAACGCGCCTTTCGGCCCACTGGTCTGACACATGGCTACGAATTGACCATTCCGTTCCTTGATGCAGTGAGCGGCACCAAACGTCGCCTGACGTTGCAAAACCACAAATCGCTGGAAGTCCACATTCCAGCTGGCGTTGAAGATGGGCAACAAATCCGCCTACGTGGTCAGGGTGGCTCTGGCATTGCCGCCGTCGAGGCCGGAGACGCCATGGTGACAATTCTAGTTGCGCCGCACCCGATTTTTCGCCGCGAAGGCGCCGATGTTCATATTGAAACCCCGATCACTCTTCCAGAAGCTGTGCTCGGCGCAAAAATCAATGTGACGACAGTCGACGGAAATGTGGCGCTGAACGTGCCTGCTGGCTCCAACAGTGGATCGATCCTCCGCCTAAAAGGCAAAGGCCTTGTTTATCCGCCCGGCAAACGCCGCTTAGGCCGTGGTGACCAGTACGTCACCCTCTCTCTGGTGCTGCCGCCAAAGCCTGATGATGCTCTGAAAGACTTCGTGGCAACCTGGGCTGTAGGGCTTAAACATACGCCCCGAAAATCTTAATCATTGGCGATGAACGGCTCGAAACGGTGTCCACACACGTAACACCCATCAAACCTGTGTAATTGTTTGTAATATAACAGTTTTATTGGCTTTTCCCCTAGACCAGCTAGGGTATTTGTGTACGATGCCGCGCAATTCCTAATTAATTTCAAGACGTGGTAGGGGATATCATGAGCGCAACCAGTGGCCTGATGAGCGGAAAAAAAGGGCTCATCATGGGTGTGGCGAACAACCGTTCGATCGCTTGGGGCATTGCCAAAGTATGTGCAGAGCATGGCGCAGACATTGCCTTTACCTATCAAGGCGGGGCGCTGGAAAAACGTGTACGCCCTCTCGCTGCTTCAATCGGCTCCGATATGGTGCTGCCCTGCGATGTGACGGATGAGGCCTCTATGGATGCCACGTTCGCCGCCATTGAGGAGAAATGGGGCAAGTTGGACTTTCTTGTCCACGCCATCGCCTATGCCGACAAATCGTCTCTTGATGGCCGCTTTATCAGCACGACCGCTGAACAATTTACAAATGCGATGTCAATTTCCTGTCATTCCCTTGTGGCCGTTGCACAACGGGCAGAGCCCCTGATGAAGGATGGCGGATCCATTGCAACGTTGACGTATTATGGCGCTGAAAAAGTTATTCCCCACTACAACGTCATGGGTGTGGCGAAAGCTGCCCTTGAAGCCAGCGTGCGGTATCTTGCGGTTGATCTCGGTCATCAGAACATTCGCATCAATGCTATTTCTGCGGGCCCCATCAAGACATTGGCAGCGGCAGGCATTGGCGATTTCCGATATATTTTGAAATGGAACGAGCTGAACGCACCGTTGAAGCGCACGGTGACCATTGATGAAGTTGGAAAAACCGGCCTCTATCTGCTTTCAGATCTAGGATCAGGCGTTACGGGTGAAGTGCATCATGTGGATGCTGGCTACCATGTTGTCGGCATGAAAGCCGAAGATGCCCCAGACATGAGTATTGTCTAGGCATTTTTTGGGTTTCCTAAAACACAATAAGCCACTTAAAAGCATCTGAGACGC
>Ga0209344_10004898_pt1 | contig 11904 bp, 11 predicted proteins | sample Cruoilmetagenom6_FD_187293 | JGI IMG/M metagenome (GOLD analysis project Ga0209344, IMG submission 187293) | Oil polluted marine microbial communities from Coal Oil Point, Santa Barbara, California, USA - Santa Barbara Oil Seep Sample 6 (SPAdes)... | ecosystem: Environmental > Aquatic > Marine...
AGGGCCATTCGGCCTGCTCAACATGGTCAATGAACGCTGCGGCCTGCCGCGGAACGAGCCGAATTCATGGGCAAATACAAGGCTGCCGCCGGTTTCTCCCGAGACACTCAGAACGCGGCTGCACCGACGATAGAGCCGGGCGCAAGGGTGGGCAGGTGAGTCTCAGGTTTGCCAGTTTGCGCGCGTCATTGCGCAGTCACTCCAAACGAAGCTGTTAAGCTGTATGCCCCAACACCGATTTTAAGTCGTTGATGTACTGTGTGGCTTGTCTGGTCACACCTAACGCCGGTCGGCTGGTAATGTTTGGTGAGAGCGCAGGGGTTCGAACCCTGGACCTACTGATTAAAAGTCAGTAGTTTTGGTGTTTTTGGTACCTATCTTGATCTTCTGATGCCTTAGAACGTCCTTTTGTTCAGCGTAAATCATTGTTAAAAAACGTTATTGGTACAATATTTCGCTCATATTGAAAAAATGGCGATGGCTTAATTGTTATTTTTTCAACTGCCCCTATTCTGACCCCATAGTCGAAGCGGGGTGATGAGATTGGCAAGAACCTACCTAAACGGAACCACCATGCTTGCAGCGAGGCAGGCTGCCAAGCGAGGTGAAAAGATCGAGTTTCGAGATACTGGTGCACCTGGTTTGGCCATTCGGGTCAAAAGCAGTACCCCATATTTCTGGCTTCTCACCGAAAACAAAAAGGTTCAGATAGCTCCGGTCTCGGCATTTTTGCCCGAAGAGATTGATACACTTCGGCTGCTCATCCCTCGTATGAAGGCGGCACTCAAAGCTGGTGACGACCTTTCATATCTCATTGCTGAGGTTGTTGGTGGAGGTGAGCGCGATCTCGAAAAGGCAGAGGCGAATGCCAAGGCTAACGCTGCCGTACACGCTGGCGCATGGACATGGCGTAATCTGCGAGACAAATATCTGCAATCCTTGTTAGATGACCATAGAAAGAAATCCTACGACAATAACCGCAGTGCTCTTGGTGCAATTGAGGGCGGTGAAATTGGAAGGGATTTCGGTCCACTCCTCAAATTGCCTGTGACGTCAATCACGGCTTCTGATCTGGCCGCTGTCCTGAAACGGATATCACGTCGAGGAAAAACCAAGGCAAATTCACAGTCCGATACCAACTATGGCCAAACCGTTTTGAGCTACAGCGGCATCAAAGCAGCATTCAAGTGGGCGACCCAACCCGAGCAGATTGAAGAATCGGGTTTGACCGTAAATGTTGCATTATTGCTTTCAAAGCCGAGGAGGCCTTCATACGACAAGGCAGATGTCAGGGCAAAAGTCTCGTTAATACCTCAATTAATTACCATCAGAAAAATTGAACAGTTCATGTTTCGTGATCTTTGGATGGGAGATGCTTCCGATCAACAAAGACGCGCTATCCAGCTGCAGATTCTCACTGGTCAACGTATTGAGACAGTGATCAAGGCGCACAAGAGCGAATTCATCCGTGTAAAGAACAGGCCATGGCAATATGTCTGGGCGCTCGGTCCGGATAAGATGAAAGCCTATCGACTTTTGCCCCTTCCTGAAATCGCATCATATGTCGTTTACGAAGCAATGAAGTTTACGAGGCCGAAAAACCCGTTTCTTTTTCCAAAGTTGCGCGAACAGAAAAAAGGCGCAGGCATGGGAGGCTCCATGTCGTTCACGGCTATTAATGGCATTCTTAAAGCCGCTCGGACAGTGGGCGATCCTATACCAACAACGTTCAAGGGCTCACATGATTTCCGACGTGCATTCATCTCCCATCTGTCAGCCAACTGGGAGGCTCTCGGGTTGCGCTCAATTGATAATATTGATCTGGTCACACACAAGAATGAGGGCAGGGATACGGTTGCCCAAAGCGTCTACAACCTCGATGGATTTATGCGTGACAAACATAAAGTGCTTTCCGCTTATCAACGTCTGCTGATAGGTGATCGGTATGATTTACGACTGTGGGATTTTTTCGAAGAAGAATTCCTAGAAACACAAACTGATGGTGTTTACCCGGAGATTTAGCTCAGAAAGAAAGTGATACCCTGATAGACCGATTCAAAAAATTCCAATTACGGCAATACCTTGCGAGACGTCGCATGAGGGCGCGGATATAGACGATGAGGGGCCATGCTGTTAAATTTTGGATTTTTTCTCCCAACCCTTCGGCAGAATTCGTTACCGGGATGGCGTGTGAAGCGATGACATTCTAGAGCAAAACCAACCAACCAACCAGCATCACGTATTTGTACGTGATGCTGGTTGAAATGTTTCGGATGCGGAAAGTCTTATCGGCGCTTGACCTGCGCGCAGTTTAACCTGACCCTAAAATAACACCATATAAGAGGGCAGGAATCCTGAGTGGTGGCTGTTTTGAGGGCAGATTCATGATTGTAAAAGACGTGTTTGTCATAAAGACCCCCATTTGTGAACGGTGAGCCTGCGGCTGGGAAATATCCCAGCCAAGTCTACGTCACTTCCAAACTCCAAATTCAAAATTGTTGACAAGCTGTTATCCGGGGAGGGCGAGCGCCCCGCGGAGGATGCGTTGGCTCGGGACGGGATTGCCGGGACCAGTTGCTTTGGAGCCGCGATTAACATCGTTACAACCGAGTCGGTTTGCGAAGTAGCTGAAAGCTCTGCTGATGCCCAATGGCGCAATGATCCGCTGCGCGATCGGCCGCTCGGTTATTCATGGCGCATGGTGTCAACCGGACCTGCAGCTCTACTCGATATTCCGACGATGCCCACGAAGGTTGGTCAGCAGGTAATCGAGGCGATCGTTGCGGACGCAATCGTCTCCGTCAAACGTTATCCTGGTCGCCGTATCTCATATTCGAGGCGGGCGCAGTTCTGGGCCAACCGTGCCCGTTACGCGGGGCGTGGTTTCAACCGTGACAACGTAACGCTCGCCGTCGATTTGCTGGTAACGAAGGGCATATTGATCGATCATGACCGCAGACCACCAGGAAAGCGTGGTACTCAGTCCAGCTACCTTCCTAACCCTGTCCTCGCAGACCTTGGCATGCCGACGCGAAACAGGGAGAAGGTTGAACTCCTGATCCTGAAGGATGCTGATGGTAACATGGTCGGCTACAAAGACACCTTCGAGACACGTAACCAGAGGTATATGCTCACCAAGGTGAATAGCGTTCTCTCTACGGCCTTATTCATGATCGACCAAGGAGTCACGGACGAGAGTCAGCGGCTCCTTATCGACGACTATCTTGGGTTCCCTGCGAGCGCAGCTATGCACCGTATCTACAACGGAGGCTGGACACTAGGCGGGCGCTTTTACGGTGCCTTCTGGATGAATATGAAGAGCTCTGATCGTCGGCGTATTCTGATCGACGGCTTTCGCACAGTTGAAGTCGATTACAATCAACTCCACGCCCGGATGATCTATGCTGAGGCAAACAAGAAGCTCGTAGGCGATGCATACGATGTCAAAGGCTTCGAGCGAAAGGTCGCCAAGCGTGCGTTCTTTATCATTCTGAATGCGAATAAATATCTGAGTGCGAAGGGTGCCGTCTCAGAGATGTTGGATGAGAAAGGACTGGACCCGAAGCTGTCCGCCAATCTGATCGACGCGCTGAAGGAGAGGCATCGTGAGGTTCAAGAGTTTTTTCATTCTGGTTGCGGGCTCCGTCTTCAGAACCTCGACAGCAAAATGGCTGAACACGTACTGCGGGCCATGACGGTCCGCAAAGGAGTGCCTTGTTTGCCGATCCACGATAGTTTCATTGTCCCTGAAGGACACGTAAACGATCTGATGAACTCAATGGCGAAAGCGTATGAGAAGTTTGTCGGCAAGGCATCTGCGCCAGTCTGTTCAATCAAATATCCGTCGATTGAATGCCCCATGAAATCAAATAGTTATGCTCCTACAGTCCACACCTGCGAATGCCCCGCCTCCGATACCTCCCTCAATAACGCCTATAGGACAATTGGTTCTGAGGAATCTGTATCGAAGAATCTGAGATTCGGTCGTGTGAAAACCCACCTCCAAATTGTTTCGGGAACCGATTCCCAAGGTGACAATGAACAATTGCAACCGGATCAATCGCTATCAATAAAAAGAGTTGCGATGCCGTCTTTCCTAAGGGTGGCCATCGAGGACGGACGTAAAGGACGGCAGGAAGAACAAGCTCGAATGCGAGCTAAACGTGAAGCCCGTCTGCAAGGCCGTCAGATGGGGTATGCGAAAGGTAATGCGAAATTATCTTGCCCAATAGTCTGAGATCGGCTGGTCTCGGCTTGAAGCTCAGCAGGCACACACAGAATGTCTATATCGGGGGGCGTCGATCCCGGTTTCCGCTTGGAGCGGCGCTATGCTTAACCTCCTGCGGCGACCCTGTTTCCGAATCGACATGCGCGAATTCCCGCCATGCCCCCCTGCCTGGGGTCGCCATGCTCATGGCTCCGATACGCTCATCACTTGAAGTGCCTGAAGCAATGGTTTGATGCGTTCATTGGTTGGAAGGTCGCCCCTCGAACTCTAATCACTTATGACTGACTGAATTATCCGTTGACATTAAAATGTTCATGTTGTGTTCTATGGAAATAATTATGCCGTGATGTCAGAAAGATTCCCAGAGACTATTGAGGTGATTCATGACCGACTTTTCCACGCTGCGACAAAAAGCAGGACTGGGCATTCCGGAAACAGCAAAGACACTGGGTTACACGGAGCGGCAGGTTTATAGATGGGAATCGGGAAAAAATGTCCCTCGCAAGGTGGTCATGGATGCTCTCAAAACAGTCCGAAATGATCGGTGCGCTGAAATGACGTCTACTCATGCTTTTACATTCATTGACCTCTTCGCTGGAATCGGAGGGTTGCGTCGGGGTTTTGATGCAATTGGCGGTAAATGCGTTTTCACTTGTGAACGTGACAAGCACTCCCAGGAAACATATCGGGCAAATTATCCCGAGGATGAACATGATATCTTTCCTGATATTACCGAACTTCGAGCGGAGGATGTACCGCAGCATGATGTTCTGCTGGCAGGTTTTCCCTGCCAGCCGTTCTCGATCGCGGGCGTTTCAAAGAAGAATGCACTTAATCGGCCACATGGCTTTGCCTGCGAAACACAGGGAACATTATTCTTCGATATTCAACGTATTATAGCCTACCATCGCCCCAAAGCCTTCCTGCTTGAGAACGTCAAGAACCTCGTCAATCATGATAAAGGGCAGACTTTCAGGGTTATCAGGGACGTTCTTGAGAACCAGCTTGGCTATACGATCCAATGCAGGATACTTGATGCCAAATCTTGGCTGCCTCAGCATCGGGAGCGAATCTTTATCGTAGGTTTCAGAGACGAATGCGGTTTCGATTTTGAAGACCTTGTTGTGCCAGATGTGCTTCAAGGTCCCAGACTGAAGACTATCCTGCACCCCGAGAATGGTGAGGAGGCTCCTGAGAACCCATTCACAGATGGGAATATCGGGCGCGTGTCAGGAAAATACACGCTCAGCGACAAATTATGGGCCTACCTTCAGGCTTACGCAGACAAGCACAAAGCCAAGGGTAACGGGTTCGGATTTGGTCTGTTTGGCCCTGAGGGAGTAGCTCGAACACTCTCGGCCCGGTATCATAAAGATGGATCGGAAATTCTGATCTCAAGAGGTGACGGGAGAAATCCGCGTAGGCTGACCCCGCGGGAATGCGCGAGACTTATGGGCTTCGACCTTCCGGGCGAAAGCGGCTTTCTTATTCCGGTTTCGGATACCCAGGCCTATCGTCAGTTCGGAAACTCTGTTGCCGTACCAGCAGTCGAGGCCGTTGCTCAGCTCATGAAGCCGTACATCCTGGATGCAAGGGAAGAGGCCATAAGAAAGCGCGCCTGATGACAGACATAGTCACTCCGCAGAAGCGGAGTCAGATGATGTCGGGTATCCGCGGCAAGAATACGAAACCCGAAATCCTGATCCGTAAGGCCCTGTTCGCTCTTGGGTGGCGTTATCGGCTTCATGACAATAGCCTGCCTGGAAAACCTGATCTGGTATTCCGGAGGCTAAGAGCCGTGATTTTTGTCGATGGCTGCTTCTGGCATGGCCATAATTGCCATCTGTTCAGATTACCTGCCACAAGGGTGGAATTCTGGACTGAAAAAATCGCCCGAAATCGCATACGTGACCGTGACGTCAGAAATTCTCTTCAAGACCTTGGATGGCGACACCTCACGGTCCGGGAATGTGCAGTCAGGGGAAGAACCCGATTGCCAGCCGACGAGGTAATCACCAAGATTGCGTCATTGCTGGAGTCGGGTGAAGGTCCCATCGAAATCGAGGGCAGGGTAGATGGCAATCTCTGATCTGACAGACTGGATGGACGAGTTCGGCAGACCAGGCTTTATCTGGTATGCGAAACGCCTGTCGGGCAACGATACCCTGGCAAACGGGTCGCATCAGGCAGGCCCATATATCCCCAAAGAACTCCTCTTCGAGATCATCCCCAGCCTGAACCGCCCTGACTTTCTGAATCCTGATGCACACTTTGAACTTTATATCGACTCGCATCCTGATGTCAGAACAATTCGGGCCGTCTGGTACAACAGCAGGCTCCACGGAAAGACCAGAAACGAAGCGCGCCTGACCAATTTTGGCGGAGGTCAATCAGTTCTGCTTGATGCCGACAGCACCGGATCACTGGTCGTTTTCGCGTTCAGTCCAGAAAACGAGACATCGGCTCCAACGTGCCATGTCTGGTTATGCGATGATGGTACTCAGGCGGACCTCATCGAAGAACGCCTTGGACCAGTTGAACCGAAGTTTCCGGTAATCTGGCGGCCGGGAGTCTCGGAACCGCAAGCTGACCTGTTTGTTTCCAGAAGCAAACCTCATACCTCGTGCTGGCTGGACCCAGCCGAGATGCCATCAGAGTGGCTTGTGAAGTTCCCGACTGGCCGTGAGATCATCCAGAAAACGATATCACTGAGGGCAGCACCTGGAACGAATGCCGATGTCAGGTTGTTGCTACGCCGTACTTGCGAATTCGAGATTTTCAGAAGTGTGGAGCAGGCTACATGGATGCCAAAAATCAGTGAGGGTTTTCGTTCTATCGATGGTTTTCTTGGCCTCGCAAACACCATTCTGCAAAGCCGCAAATCGCGGGCGGGAAAATCGCTTGAATATCATGCAAGCGCGATTTTCGAAGAGGATGGCCTTCTGCCTGGCGCAAATTTTGTCCACAATCCAGTTATCGAAGGCAATAAGAGGCCTGATTTTTTGTTTCCCAGTCTTGAGGCATATGAGAATAGCGCCTTTCCAGCTGGCAGACTCCGAATGCTTGCCGCCAAAACGACATGCAAGGATCGCTGGCGACAGATCATAAGTGAAGCAGACCGCATTCCGATAAAGCACCTGCTGACACTTCAGGAAGGCGTATCCCAGGCCCAGTTTACCGAGATGACCGAGGCTGGGGTAAGGCTTGTGGTTCCAAGCGGGCTACATGACGTCTATCCCGATGGTGTCCGTCCGCATCTGATCACGCTGGAAGAGTTCATAGGAGATGTCCGCCTCAACTGTTGACCGATCTCGCGATCTTTTCGCGGATTTGACAACGCAGGAATTGAGAATGTCATTCGAGGGTTCCCAAATGAACACATGACTGCTGGTGGCGGTTCAGCCTTCCAGGTGCGAGGGTCTACCCTGACGCAGGGAATATGCCCATTGTGCTTGGGATACCGCTGACATTTCTGAAAACGGATCAGTCGGACACCTGAATGGCTACCCCTGCGGCTTAAATCGAGGTAGCCCGCATATCACGTACATGTACATGATGCCGATGGTTAGGTGTTTAAGGTTTCTGCGGCGCTGTTTGAAATCCTTGATTGCAAATATCAACACATCGAGAATTTCGGCCTGACCGACCTGTCCAGGCTCGCGAACTGGGCTATCAACGCGTTGTTCCAACTTCAGCAATGTATTGATGGTCGGCTGTTAGGCGGGACTGAAAAAGTGAGCAACCAGTACTGAACTCACACTGTTCGTTAAAATTTTAGGGATTTCAAGACGCTTTTCTTGACATCAATGCATGTAGAAAATCGCGTTTTAGGTGTGTTAGCTAGAGGCGATTTCGATGAAGGTTGTAGAACTCTTTTGCGGCGCTGGTGGCATGTCGCTTGGCCTCAAGCGGGCAGGGTTCGAGATACTCGCCGCGTACGACAGCATGCAAGATGCTGTTGATACCTATCGCCATAATGTTGGCGATCATGTCCACAAGCGGGACCTCACCGACCTTCTGGGAATAATTCCCGAGATCATCACTCTTGAGCCGGATATGATAGCTGGCGGCCCGCCCTGTCAGGACTATTCGGTTGCCGGGAAACGCCAGGAGGGATCGAATGCCAAACTCACACTTGCCTATGCGATCGTGATCGCCAGCGTTAGACCTCAGTGGTTTCTGATGGAAAATGTTGTCGAGGCGGCCAAGTCGAATGCGTGGTCAGAAGCCAAGGCCCTTTTGAAAAAGGCAGGATATGGCATCTCCGAAAGCAGGATTGATTTTTCGTTTTACGGAGTACCCCAAGCACGCAAGCGCTTGATTGTTGTTGGCAGATTGGATGAGCAGGACGGCTTTCTGCAAAGTAGCATTGCAAAGGCTGCCAAGCCTGTTCGGAGGACTGTACGGCAGGCATTTGCGAGGAATGCCGCGGAATTCGGTAGTCCGGATAATGTCATGCGGATGGACTACATCCAGATTCTTGCCAAACAACACCTTTTCAGCCGACCCCTTCGAGCAGGTCGAGCTGTGCGATCAATTGACGAACCATACGCAACCATAACCCAAACTTCAGCCAGCCGAATTTCGGAAAATTTTCGGGCTCGATATGCAAGCCATCCAAATGACTCAGCTCCTCTGGAGACCGCAGCAGTAGTGAACCAGCGGCTTCTTTCAAGGATTCAGGGGTTTCCCGAAATATGGCAGTGGTGTTCCACCAACAAGCGGCGAACGATGATCATGATCGCGAACGCGGTTCCACCACCTGCTGCAAGGATCATTGGCTCAGTGATATCGGGCCGTAATGCCGGGCGTACATCACCAGACACAGAAGGCAGATTTCTGCAATGGCTTGTGCGGGGTGGCAACCGATCGCGGGCGTCGGCACGAAACATCAAGTCGAACCTTGGAAGAGCGCGATTTATGTTGTTCGGCCGAACATACGCCGATGCAACGCAAGAGATTGCGGCTCTTGGAGCTGCGCAAGGTTTTGCAGACCTTCCTAAAGGTACTAAATCTGATCTTAAAAGGGCGCTACTGCTCTATCGAGAATATCAGTCTTCAAGGGTGAAACCACGTGTCATGCCGCCAGTCCCTGTTGTTGAAGAACCGAAACGAGTTCGCCAACGGCCTAGACGTCCCCAGCGAATTGATCTCAAAGCCATGATGCATAAAGCCAACATACCTGACCAACGCGAGGGCACTTAGAAGGAACAGGTTTCAGGATCGGCCCAAGCCCACAGCAACGGAAACTGAAATTTGTGGGACATAATGGCCATCTCTCATGGGCGATGGCCTAACCTCGCTGGGACAAGCTCTTCACCAGGTTTGGGGTCTGAAACCAGAATATCAGCAAAGGTACAGCTTGACGATAGAGTCTCAGCGTTGCCACCTGCTCCCGCCCCATTCCATCACGCCAGACTATGGCGGCCTTTCAAGTTCAATTTGTGATATTTCGAAATTTGGACAATCTTCAAATGCGAGATTTTGCCAATTATGAGAGAATCGGACGGTTCGAAATTCGAACTGATTATCTCGAAATTCGAACTGATCATCTCGAAAATCGAAACGATCATTTCGAGAACCGCGGTTTCATGTCCGCGGTGGGAAAGTTCGCCGATTTCAACGTCACGTACATGTACGTTACGCTGAAAAGTGGGTTCTTAGACTATTTATTGGCCATTAAAGCGCTTCGACTGTCGAAACGTTTGCGTCGAAATCCGAACCGATCAGTTCGAAGTTTGAAACGTCGATCATTCGAGTTTGGAACCATACAAATCGAGTGCCGATGATGATATGGCAACTTCGGGCGGATTTTGGACCTTCGCTGCGATGCCAAACAAGGTCCGAAATGCGGGTTTCTCGACAATTTGAACGTGATCGCAGTCAGTCCAAATTCCATACATTCGAATTATGCGACTTTAGATGGCTGCTTGGGTTTAGAGTAGAGGTTATGGTGGCCGCAAACGAGGGGTATTGCGTGAGGACCAAAAAGGAGGGTTGATTGAACGTTATTGGATGTATTTAGTGACGGATACTACTTGTACGGTAGCTAAAATAGCTTATATTTGTTGGCATGCGTGAGCTAAACTTCCGCTACTCCTATAGAGATAAGGGATGAGCATGGCTCAATGTACAGCACCAAGAAATGGACATCGCACAGCAAGTGGAGCAGCAAACTGCCCCGCATGCCGTGGTGGTTCTCGCCGTTATGGCGGTTACAGCTCCTACTCAACCCCGTCCTATTCAACCTCGTCCTACTCCTTATCGGGGAGCAGTCGGAATAGTGGCGGAGGGTCCGGTAGCAGTGTGAAGCCGCGCTGGTCGCGAGCAGGTTCGTCCGTTTTTTACACACCTGCAGAGGTGCGGACACTCACACCAGTCCGCGAAAATATTGAGCGGCGAGCGTCCGTACCCGATCTTCGGGACGTTTTTTTATGTCACGCGTGGGATGATCGAGAAGGGTCCGCAAAAGACCTGCATGATCTACTTGAGGCGCTCAATGTGTCGGTCTGGTTTAGTGAGAAAGACGTCCGCTTGGGCACCTCACTTCTCCGTGAAATTGACAAGGGGCTTGCGAAGTCGCGAGTTGGAATCGTACTAGTGACTCCTGCGCTGCTGAACCGTCTCAAAGGAGAAGGAATTGCCGACAAAGAGCTTTCTGCACTCCTAGCGCGTGATCAGCTTGTTCCCGTCGTGCATAATACAACCTATGACGACCTCCGTGAAGTCAGCCCCCTGCTTGGCTCGCGAAGCGGCCTGAGTACTGTAGAGGGAAGAATGGGTGATGTAGCGGCCAAGATTGCCGAGTTGATAGCTCTCTAGACCTGTCCCCGCCATACTACCGCTAACTGGTGCAAAAATCATGGATATTGCACCAGCATCATGAACGATTGAGTTGCGGACAAACCGACCTCGTCCGTTGTGTCTCGAATTGGAAATTTGGGCGGGAAGCTGCCGTTCGCTGGGTCGCTTTCCCAAGTCGACTGTAACAACGTTTTTGGAATTCCAGCGATGTTGCAAAAACTATTCTTTTTGCAACGAATTAGTCTCATGCTCGATCAACCGAAAATTATTGTTGTGCCGCTTTTTCCGCTTGATGACGCTCGTAGTATTCTTCTTCCATCATCTGCTCATAATGATATTCGGATTCTAGATCAGAAATACGCTGCTTAATTTCAGACGCACAGGATGCACAGGCTTTGTGATAATCATATCCATAATTATTGAATACCTCGTACCGCCCTTCGGAATAATCCGCTTGAAATGAGTCTGAAAAATCCACAAATTCCTCTGACAGAAAGTTATCACCGCAGTTTTCACATTGCTCTAAATCTTCGTAGTGATGGCAGAGGTAGCATTTGCAAACCATGCCTTCTTCAACATAGGTTTCATAGCTCGCTGCAACATTTCCTGATGATGTTTTCTATTTTTGAGAAACTCAACCAAATACGCAGGATCAATTATGTCTTCCATATTGATCGAAAGCGACCGTCGATTGAACTCGGTCAGGAATGCGAAAACCTCGTGAAAATTAGCCTCAACTTGTGCAAGGTCGAGCGAAAAATCAGAATGGGTAAGAGCATTTCGAATATGGATGGCTCGTTCCAGCCTCTTCTTATCGCGATCGGAAAATTGCAGATTTCCAATTTTTGGGTTGATCAAACGGTTGGTGGCGG
>Ga0209344_10004899_pt1 | contig 11904 bp, 8 predicted proteins | sample Cruoilmetagenom6_FD_187293 | JGI IMG/M metagenome (GOLD analysis project Ga0209344, IMG submission 187293) | Oil polluted marine microbial communities from Coal Oil Point, Santa Barbara, California, USA - Santa Barbara Oil Seep Sample 6 (SPAdes)... | ecosystem: Environmental > Aquatic > Marine >...
TTATCCTTAAAGAAAAGGGATGGGTATTATCACCCGCTTATGATTTAAATCCGTCTGTAGAGAAGGATGGTTTATCCCTGAATATTGATATGGAAGATAATGCCTTGGATTTTGAACTGGCGAAAAGCGTGGGTAAGTATTTTCGTTTAAGCGAAAATGAAATGGAAAATATTTTGAGTGATGTGTGGTCTGTGGTTAAAGATTGGAAACAAGTTGCAGTAGAAATTGGAATCAAAAATCGGGAGGTCGAGATTATGGGAGCGGCTTTTAAGTGTTAAGCAGGAATAATATTGATTAGGAAACGATTTTTAGACGAACAATAAAAATTTAATAAAAATGAAACAGGAACTTGAAAATAAATTGTTTGAGGAAGTACAGGATGGATATTCTCTTAATTCAGACCAAAAAATAAAATTAAAAGAGGCCTGTAAACGTGTTGTGAAAGACCATCCAGATGACTCTTTCCCACTTCTAATGAAAGCGGCAAAAATTTATCTTAAATTTATTTTGGAGTTTCCTCAATTAACTCTTTAGAGAATTTGAAATAGCTATATTCAGAGGGTTTGTTAAAAAATACAGTTGATGTTGGGAGGATTATCGCTCTTTATAGTCAAGTAAAAGTTGGAAAAAACTTGACAAATATATTTTAAATGATTATCTTTGTACTATTAGAACTATGAATATAACAACATCCATAAAAACTAAAGTTGCTCGTATAGATACAGGAGAAGTATTTACATACGATACTTTGTCTATTCCTCAAAGTGAATTTTCTGCTGCTGCTAAAGCTTTAAGCCGATTGGTTGCTAATGGAGTTATCAAGAGATATAAAAATGGGATGTACTATAAACCCAAGCAAACTGTTTTTGGAGAACTAAAGCCAAGAGAAGATGTATTGCTTAAAAATTATCTCTTTGAAAACGATAAACAAATTGCTTATGTAACCGGAGTTCGATTATACAATCAACTTGGCCTAACCACACAAGTTTCTAACGTTGTGAGATTGGCAAGTAAGGATAAAGAGATAAAGACAAAAATTGGAAGCCTTATTATAAAACCGGCCAAGAGTTACGTTCCTGTTACAAGAAAGAATGTACCATTGTTGCAACTTTTGGACGTAATGAAGGACTTTAAGAACATTCCAGATATGGATCAAAAGATAGGGGTTGATTTTCTAAAGAAAAAGATTGATAACCTATCGGATGAAGATAAAGAAAAGTTGACCAATTTTGCAAAAGTATACCCACCAAAAGTAAGAGCTTTGTTGGGAGCAATTCTTGAAGTTCTTTCACTTGACCAATTGAGCGAATCACTTAAAGAAACCATTAATTCTTTGAGCAGTTATGAATTTGGAATATCCCAAAAAACATTGCCTACTATCTCAAACTGGAACATCACCTAATGAAATTACACGACTATAAAGATGCCTTTGAAGGCGCAATTGTTGCAACTGCACAACATTTTAAAATTTCCGAAGTCTATATTGAAAAAGATTATTGGGTAACCTTTGCCCTCAAGCAGATTTTTACGGATGTCAATTCCAAGGACATCGCAGTTTTTAAAGGTGGAACTTCCCTTTCAAAATGCTTCGGCATTATTGATCGTTTTTCAGAAGATATTGATATGGTGGTTATCAAGGAAGAAGGCGAAACGGATAATTCTTTAAAACGAAAACTAAAAAAAGTAACCAGTGTTTTAGAAACGGTTATGACCGTAATTCCCAATCACCCATTGGAGAACAAACGTGGAAAGATTAGAAAAATAGTCTATGGTTATGACAAGGTAGGCGTTAAAGGAACGTATGGTCAGGTGAGGGACCAAATTGTATTGGAAGTTTCAAGTCTTGGAAATTCACATCCTTCTGAAAAGGTAGAAATACATTCAATGATTACACAATTTATTGCCACAACCAATAATCCAGACCTTATCAAAGAATACCAACTGGAACCTTTTAAGGTAAATGTAATCAGTATCGAGCGTACTTTTTGCGAAAAGATAATAAGCCTGGTCAGGTTTTCATATACTGAAAACCCTTTGGAGGATTTGGCTAATAAAGTCCGACATACCTACGATTTGCACCAATTGCTACAGGAAAAGAGAATTTCTACATTTTTAAAATCAGATGATTTTGAAACGATGCTTATACAAGTTGGAAAAGATGATGATAAAGCAATACCAAATGACAAAGAATGGCTGTCCAAACACCCATCAGAATCGTTGTTTTTTAGCGAAACGAAGAAAGTGTGGGAAACTGTGAGCAAGACTTATACAGGCTCGTTTAAGGATTTGCTTACTGGAGAATTACCGGATGAAAAGGATGTACTTGAATCTCTAGTGATGATTGGGATAAGAGTGAAGAATATAAAATGGATAATTGAAAATAAATTGAAATAAAAGTATGAATGGTTCTGCACCCCAAGCTGGATTTTATTATCAAAATAATATTGCAGCTCTTAAAATAATTGAGAGCCTATTTTTTGATTCTGATATACAGTTCATAGAACTAGAAAATTATGACAGAGGTAATCATATAGACGATGTTATTATCAATAGAAAAGATAAAACAGAATTCATCCAAGTTAAATGGTCTGAAGACGAGAACAATAATTTTACACTTTACAACCTCCTAAGTAATACGGATGGAAAAAAGTCAATTTTCCGACAGCTTGCAGATGGCTATAAAAGCGTTAAAAGTTCAGAAAAATGTTTTCAAATTATTCTTTATTCAACTAAAGGTATAAGTAATGCAACTCGACCGAGTAAGGATATTACAATTGGACTCAACGATTTTATTAGAAAAATAGTTTTACCAATACAATCCTCTGGTGAACAATATGATACTATTAAATCTGTTGAGAAATTTTTACCAGTATTGGAAGTTATTCGAAAAGAAACTGGGTTACAAAAAAAAGAGTTTACAGACTTTCTAAGTCGATTGAATTTTCAGTTGAAGCAAGACCCTATTCATATCATAAAAGATGCAATTGGCACAAAATTTAGTCTCTTAGGAATCGAAAAAACTCTGGTTGACAAACTATTGACTTCTGTAGTGGAATGGAGTGTTTCAGGGGAAAAAGTTACTAAAAGCAAAGTATTAAAGCAACTTGGGTTATCTGATAGGTTTGAAGATAAGCTATCACATTACTTTAAAGTGGTAGATGATGATTACTATGTTGCTAATGACAGGTTGTTGAAATCAATTCAAAAATCTGTTGATGAATTGGATGGTGGTTATATACTAATAGAGGGGCTCCCGGGAATTGGTAAATCCACAGCATTGACAAAATTTCAACAAAAAAATGATGATATAGCATTTACATACTACTGTTTTATACCAGATTCTAAAAATAATTTCGGGGAATTACGGCACAAGACTAATTATTTTTTGAAGTCTTTGTGCGTTGGTATTGAAAATCGCTTCGCAGATGTAAATTTACCTTCTCGCTATTCAATTGATTATGAAAGTAAATTTGTTGAATATATTGAAAAACTATCAACTCTTGGCAGGAAAATAATTTTTATAGTAGACGGTCTAGACCACGTCCATAGAGATTTGGCTTTTTCAGGAAGTTCATTGCTAAATAGTATTAAAGGCATTCTTCCGAATAACATATTTATAATAGTCAGTACGCAATATAAGTCTGTGCTTGCCAAAGATGTACTTCAACAAATCAACTTGAATCCCAAAAGGTATATTATTGCTAAAGGATTTACACAAAGAAAAATTAAGGAATATCTCACTAATAAAAATATTGACAATTCAGAAATACTCGGTTTGGTAGAAAAGGTTTCCTCTGGTATTCCTGTGTACCTTCATTATATATCAGAGTTGCTTATTAAAACAGACAAGAACAAATATTTAAAATTACTAAACAATTTACCTGAATTGAAAGATGGGGAAATTGATACATATCATGAATATTTATATGGAAGTATAGAATTTAGTGAATATGCTCGATGGGTTTTGTCTTTTTTGTCATTTAGGAAAGAGCATACTAGTATTGAGCTTATTAATGAAATTCTTGCAAAGCTTGGCGTTAGTACTGATATAATAAAAGTTAAGCAGGTAATAAATAAGTACTCTCACTTGCTCAAACAGAATGATTCAGGAAATTACAGTGTGTTTCATAACAGTTTTAGGGAGTTTATTTTTCGTAAAACGGAAGATATTGTAGCCAATTTTGGTCCAGCGTTGATTGAGTATTATGAGCGCAATCCAAATATTGACGAAGCCTTTAGGAATTACTTTTCACATTTGTACGATGCCGGAAACTATCGCAAGATATTGGAAACAGCCAATGTCCCTTGGATAAAAAATGCTTGGGCAAACTTACGTCCAATTGAAGAAATAAAAAGTAATATTGAAATTGCTCACAATGCTACAATTGAAGAACTGAACTTATCTGAATTTATACGAATATCATTCTTAAAGGCTCGAATTTTAAATATAGAATGGAATTTTGAAAGCTCTCATATTGATTTTCCAACCCTGTTTTTAAAAGCTGGACATGTCAAAAACAGCCTGAGAGCAATTTGGGATGGCGATTTTCTTTTAGGTTCTAAAGAATACTTTTATCATTATCTAAATGAATACCATTTAAAGTTTTCTAAACTATTGCCCAATAACATTCTATCTCATGGTTTGGGTAAAGAAACCTTAGAATCCAGTTATGATGCATTAGTACAAAGCTTAAAGGCTGATATCTTAATTGAAGAGGATCCAATAGCTGTTTTTAAAAGAATCGATAATATCGCTTGGAAGAAAAGTGATGACCACATAAGAAACTTTAAAAGGACAGATTATTCAAAAAAACGAAACAAAAAAATAAACCGTAAGATCAAACAAAAGCTGGTTAGCTACTTATTGTTACATAAAGAGTTTGATAAGCTGGTTTTGTTAGATAATGCCAGCCTAGGTGATGACAAAATTGTAGTGGCGATTAAATTGGCTCTTGCAAAATTCTTTATTAAGGATGATAAAGATACTGCTATAGATGTTTTGAATCACATAGACTTTAAACAAGTGTCCCATGCGAATCTTTTAAGCCAAATATCATATTTTTCCTCTTTTTTGACATTTGAAGAAATGGCTCTGATTTTCCCGAAGCCAAAAATAGTACTTCCAAAAATTGAAAATAAAATTATTGAGCAGGGCAAAATGCAGTTTAATATAAAAAAGGACATCCTTTCTTTATTTGACTTGCTGAAAATAATATGGGTCTTTGAGCCCAATCTTATAAAAAGCGTACAATTAAATGTGTCATTACTAAACGACCCTTCTCTTGGGATTTATGAATCAATTTTAAACCTCTCACAATTCTGGAAGGATAACAAAACCTCCAAAATATCAGAATCTACAAAACTAGAATCTCTAAAAAAATCCTTAAAATACCTTTACATTAAGCACCCAAAGTTTCTTCAAAAACGGAGCTATGGGTTAATGGATGGCGATGACGACAGTTATTTCATTCGCCGAAGTTTAAATAGTATTACAAATACTGTATTTCAATTAGCCACAGGTCATTTAAAGGAACAAAGCCTAAAGAATTTTATAATGCATTGGTTGCAATTAGAAGCAGGTGAAAATGGGTATCGAGATCATAAAATAGGTATTGGCTTTGCCAAAATATTAAATGAAAAGCATAAGGGTTCGTTAAGTGCTGAAATCTTGAAAATCATTCAACACTCAGAAGAAATTGTAAGGCAAGATGAAGATACCAATTCGTTATTGGAACATCTTGGTGAAATTGCTGAAGCTTATGGGATTTGTGATTTTCAAGAGCAATTTATGCGTTTATATAATGAATTCATCGTTGTCGCTTTTGGTGTGGGTAATCGCAAAGATTATCAGGCAAGTTACATTACTAATGCCTTGGAAGCAGTTCACAAGACAGATCCAGAAAACACTTTCAAGAGGCTAAAGGATGTTTTATATGTTCAAACACAATTAGCTTATGCTGGTAACGGAAGGATGAATCATATCTGCAAATCGGATTTAATAAGTTTTGCAGGCGAAATCCATCCTGGGCTCGCATTTGACCTTTTGAGCTATGAGGAGAATAACATAGGTAGAAGCGAAGCCATTTCAAGAGTATTGCCGCCACTCATCATAAATGCTCAAAAAGAAGAACTACTACTTTTATTTTCTGTTATAAAAACATTACCTAAATGGGATGTTGGTGGAACGTCAAAGGGTGAGTTTTTAGAACTAACAACACAGTTATTGAAGCGTACTTTAGAGATTGGCGATAAGGAATTTACCTCTAAGATTTTGCAAGAAGTAAAGTATAATATTCTTGTTGAACTTGAAGAACCTAAAAAGTTTGAAGAATTTTATAAGTTATTGAAAATATACAATTTAGAGCCAAAGGACTTTGGGTTAATTGATATTGATTTTGAAGAAGGCGACGCTAAAAAGAAAAACCAACACAGAGGTAAATTTCTAGCCCCATTTTCAAAACCTACAAAAGAGCAATTTTTAGATTTATTCAATAAAGACTTTGAAAAATTCAATAGCATATTGGAATCACTTCAAAGAACTCGGATTGAAAACGGAAGGCGAACCGGTATTAGAAATGAATATTATTCTTTGAAAGAAAGTTTTCAGGAATTTTTTGAATCGCTTTCCAAGACCGAACGAAATAAGTTTAACCCTTATCAAATTATTCGGTGGTTTTTGGAATTTAAAAATACGGTAACGACTATTCCAAATTCGCACGTTGATAAAGATGAAATTGAATTAAATTTTAAAGCTCTTTGTACTAAAATTGATGATACCTATTTCGAGGCAAGTTTTAAGAACTATGTTATTGAGGATTTCGACTTAAATAAAGTTGTTGAAGAAATTTATAAAAATGTCAATAATTATCCAGGCTCCATCCTTTATTCTGTTCTCTCAGACGAGGATGTTTTCGAAATCGTCACTAAGGCGTCATTGCTGAAACAACAGGCAATAGAGGAATTTTTGGATAGATGGGTTAAAGACCAAACCTACTCAAAAGCAACACTTATTCTTGCCAATCGATTAGTGAACTTACAACCAGAAAAAGCTAAACAAATGCTCGATGTCATTGCAGAAAAAGAATATGACAACCTTTTGTTTTCAGATCATTATAACAAGAATACCTTAGGTTTTAATGTAGTTGAAACATTAATTAAAGCAGATCCAGATTTTGGAAAACGTTATCTACTTAAAAGTTTTATTTCCCAAAAAGGAAGATATTTCTACGAATTGTTAAGTGCTATTAATATGCTTATGGAATATACGACTTATTTTGAAGGTGAAAATGTTGCTGAGTCATTTTACAAAGCCAATTTAGAATACAATTTGGGGTTAGCTGATGGATTACCCAAAAAGACAGCAGATTATGATTTTGTGGAACAACATTCATCGGATGTTGAATTATCAGAAATAATAATAAATTATATTGTTACTCTTTTTGATTATCCAGTAATCAAAATCCGTGAAATGGCCTTGCAATCCTTACTGAACGTTTTTTTGGAAGTTCCAGATTATCTTTCTCATTTTCTAAAAACGGGTTTACACAACTTGGGTTTTAATAAAGTTGAACATTTACTTACTGTATTAATCGGCATTGCCCTCAAAGAACCTAAACTGCTTATTGCATATAAGAAAGAAATTTGGGTTTTGTTTCGCCTAAATCATTTTAATATTAACGAGCTTTTAATTAAGCTATTTTCAGTTCTATCAAATCACAGTAAAAAATTATTAACGAAAGATGAGCAACTTTTAATCAAAAGTTTAAACCTGCCCAGTACCATTATTATGCCACCGGAATTTAAGGTATACGAGAATGGTGGTAGATTCTTGTATTCAGAATTTCAATCACATATTTTATATCTTCTAAAGGATAATGACTTATGCGATGGGCAAATACAAGAGGAGGTATATACTGATTTAAAGCAAAATAAAAATTTAGGTAATTATGATGCTGAAAATGAAGGAATAGTACACCAGAATTATAATATTAACACCAATTTTGACACCATTGAAATTCATTCAAATTATTACGAAGAGGTTAAAAATAGTTTAAATGAAATACTCTATAAAAAGATAAAGAGAAGCTGTTTTGAACAAGAATTTATAGATGACTTGAGCTTGGAATTTAGGCTTTATGATCCTACAAATCTCTTATATAAACCAATTAATCGTCCAGATTACATTAATTGGTTACCTAAATCATCCCCAGAGTACTTTATGCTATTTAAGGATTTAGATAATATTTCGGAATCGTTTTGTCATCGAGAAAAAGATAACATTACCTTATTTGAATCAGGAAGTCAAAGGATGCTTGAGGGATACAGGGAAACGAAATTTTCTACATATTTCGAAGTTTACGCTTTTCTGAAGAAAAAGGACTCTAATATAGATTTTGAGAGCTTGCAATATGACCCCATAATTACTGAAAAAAATCAGTTTGCTTTTGAAATGGCGAACTCTAAACGCAACATTAACACCTTTCCAGTCAAAGGGGTATTGCCAATTCTTGAAGTTTCAAAGAATAACTTTAGGGGTGAAAAACATTTGTCAAAAGCAATTATTGCTAAAGAATTTTTCAAAATGTTGGATTATGGGCAACATAATTTATCCGATTTACTTCAATCTACATCTGAAGCAGAAAAAATCGCAGCTATTCATTGGCAAAATGCTTACACGTCCGGAAGAAGACGTTACAAGCCTAGTTCTGAAGGGTTTACTCTAAAAATTAAAAAATCGTTCCTGAAAAAATTTCTTGAGAAAAACAATTTTGATTTGTGTCTTAATTTTGAAGTAAGCAGATCCAACACACCATATGTTAACGAATCGCATATGAAATGGAAAAGTTTTCAAAAAACTGTTGTTGTAAAATTTTAATCATTAATTAGTTCAAAACGGCCCCTTCTCCCGCAACCCCTTCTCCGCAACCTTCCATCGGCCATTTTCCTTAATAAGCTTAAAAGTCTCAGGTTTCTCCTCATAGGAAGTAGTAAATTGAACCCAAGCAATATCTCCATACACTTTTCCTGCAAAACCTTAATATCGGATTTGCCATAAGTTCCAGTAGCTATCATGTCCTGTATAAATAAATAAGATTCATAGCTCTCGGCAGTAGTGTATTCTTTCAATTTCTGATTGTCCTTATTATAGAAACTTTCCACAACAATTTTGGCAGTTTCGGTAGGGGATAGGTTTTGTTGGGAGCAGGCGGCACCCACAAGAAGCAGGAGTATTAGGGCTAGATTTTTCATAGCAGTTTCAATTTGGATTATTGATATATTTATTTGACACTTTCAATTTTATATTTCGTTCTCCATTTTTTTCATTCAGTTCCAAAACGACCATTTTGTCATTGCTTAATGAAAACTTCGGTAGAACGTAAACCATTCTTTTGATTTGTTTCTCGGCAACCTTCGTAGGAACATCGTATTTAAAATTAGGAAGCTGTGAAATTCGCTGTAACGATTTCTTTTTACCCTGTTTTCTGGTTTGTGTCGAAATATCCAAGAAATTCAAATCGTAATCCAACGAAGACTTGTTTTCAATTTTGATAACGAAATAGAGTTCTTCTTTATCAAAAACTATGTTTTCCAAACTTAGAACAATACCATTCTTGCGTTTTTGTATACTCCCAATTCTTTGTTTTCTAGTCAACAGATAAGAGCAAAACCTTTCGTAGTAAAATGTTTTGTCGGTGAATAGATTGGCAACATTAGTAGAATCCGAACTCTCAGTGAATTTTGGTTGTTCAAAGCCAATACTTTCCGACTGTGGAACAAAATAATTCAGCTTTTCCAGTTGCTCCTTATAACTTACAATATACGAAAAAATTGAACCATTCGCATTGATTATTAGTAGATTACTTGCTTTTCCGGGCTTGGCCTGGAGCAGTCCAAAATACTGTTCCTTTTCACGGTTATAATTGAACACATAATTATCGGAGCCAACTATTCCTTGTCGGATGGGGTTTGGGAAAAAGAGAGCCACATTTTTTTGGTCGTTGGCAAAAATGGTGTCCAGTACCATATTATTTTGTGATTTTAACACGTTGGCGACAAGAATTAAACTTGCCAATAAAATTGTAGTTTTCATAATTTTGGTTTTAAAATAAGTTTGTAATTATTGGTTACCGTGACTTTTACAGTCTTATGATTTTTCCGAAATACTTTTTGGATGCCACTTACCTCGGGCACCCCAGCAATGTTAATATCCCCAACGATATCATCTACGACCTCGCGGGTCGCATCCGCCCTAAAACTGTTCTCCACATAGATTCCCTCGCTTCCGTCCTGAAGATCGAATGCCTTTAATTTCACGGGCTGGCGATTGATATTTTCAATTTCGATAAGGGCACGGTTGGGTTTAAAACTGATAAAACCAAAGATGGGTGTATTCTTGGGTACTTTGAGGCCATTTATAACAGCATCTTCAAGTAATCGCATCCGTAGGCGATAATTGGTCTTTACAACCTGGTTCCCGTCAACTTCCACGAATATTTCGTTATCGGTATTTGCCATTCCCAGCTTGGGATTGACCATTGGATCGGAAGCAAAAAACAGTTGGTGTTCCAATCCCAATTCTTTAAGCGCAATGGTTTCTTCTTTTTTGATGGTGGAGGAGTCTTCTTCCACAGGTTTTCTTCGGTATCGCTCAGGAACGACGAAGCTTTTATCACTGTAATTAATTTTGTTTTGTCTATAAATGCTATCTACAATCCTAACTTTTTCTTTATCCATAAAATCCGGATCGTAAAAACCAAGGGAATCGAGATTTTTTTCATCATATATACTCGGAGCGTTCGTTTCCCTAACTTCTTTTAGGGCATCAATCGCTTCTAGTTTGGTTTTGTATTCTTTCTGGTTTTCATCTAGTTCTGGCACGGCAGTTTGCGTCAAGCTTTCAGTTTCAGATTCATCACCCGACAACACAGATACAGAGTAAGCGATAATGAATATTACGACAACCGCTAATACAGAACCGAATACTATTTTATTTTTCTCAATTTTCATTTGTCAGTTTTTTAAGGGATTTTTCAAAATAATCGGTAATCAAAAGGCCGTGTGTGTTCTTGGGAAAGTTTCGGTCCACAACAATCAGATTTCCCGTGGAAATCAATTCATATCGGTCCACGACGGTACCGCGATTGATTTCAAAAATTGTCTTGGTCTGGAATCTATAGGGTTTGCTCTCAAGATCCAGTTGGGATTCAATGCTCAGTACCTTTTGCACCAGCGAATATTGAAGTAGTCTATTATAAACCCCATCCGCTTTTTTCTGTCGGTATAAATTGTCAACTGAACTATTTCCAAGCCAGAGTGCTTTCTCCAAATTCTTTTCATAATTGCTTGCATCTATATTGTAGAAATAGGAATGAAACAGTTCAAGATGCGCCAAGGCTTCAACTTTTAAATTTTCCTTTTGTGCAACCCATTTTAAAGGGATTACGGAACCATCTGTATTGATGGCAAAGGTATTGTTCAATGCTTTGTTGTTGATATTAAAGACTGACCAAACAGCAAGTCCACTCGAAAGAAAAGAGAAAACCACCACTGCAATTACAATAAAGCGATTCGTTTTAAGGACGGTGTATATATTTTTATAAGGTGTTTTCATAATTTTGAATCTGTATTAAGCAGTAAACAGTCTTAATGTGAATGAAGTGGCCCGCCTATAGAGTTTAAACTTCAGAAAGACAATAAATCCGATAGAGCCCAATTCTACGACCGGGGCGAAGAATCTGCTTCCAACATCGGTACCGAAAAGGTTGACCCAAAAGTTAGTATTGATCTCGGTATAAATCGCATTTATAAAAACATTGACCAGAAAGAAAGCCGGTACGAGCATATAGACAGCGGCATAAAGCTTAAAAAAGGTATAGGCGAGCGTACGGAACTTTTCAAAGACTG
>Ga0209344_10004901_pt1 | contig 11902 bp, 10 predicted proteins | sample Cruoilmetagenom6_FD_187293 | JGI IMG/M metagenome (GOLD analysis project Ga0209344, IMG submission 187293) | Oil polluted marine microbial communities from Coal Oil Point, Santa Barbara, California, USA - Santa Barbara Oil Seep Sample 6 (SPAdes)... | ecosystem: Environmental > Aquatic > Marine...
AGACATGAGTATTGTCTAGGCATTTTTTGGGTTTCCTAAAACACAATAAGCCACTTAAAAGCATCTGAGACGCATCTGGACGGCATTGGCGCAAACGCGAAAAATGATCTAGAAGAACAGGGTCATTTTTTCGCTGAGTTTCAGAGCCGCCGGGTTGCACTACCATGTCACACAATAGTTTCGGTCATCTTCTTCGTGTTACCACATGGGGTGAATCCCATGGGCCAGCCCTTGGCTGCGTGGTGGATGGTATGCCCCCGCGCCTGCCTATTACGGCGGAAGAAATTCAGGAATTTCTGGACAAGCGCCGCCCGGGTCAAAACCGTTTTACCACTCAACGCAAGGAACCTGACAGTGTGAAAATACTGTCGGGGACATTCAAAGATGAGAGCGGCGTGGAAATGACCACTGGTACGCCGATCTCCCTGATGATTGAAAATGTCGATCAACGCTCCAAAGACTATGGCGATATCAAAGAAACATTTCGGCCGGGCCACGCTGACTACACATATGAAGCAAAATATGGCATTCGTGATTATCGCGGTGGTGGCAGACAGTCTGCGCGTGAAACCGCAGCGCGTGTCGCAGCCGGTGCTTTGGCACGCAAAGTGATCCCCGGCATTATGGTTCGTGGCGCCTTGGTGCAAATGGGACCCCATAAGATCGACAGATCAAATTGGGACTGGAACGAAATTGACAAGAACCCTTTCTGGTGCCCTGACCCTGTCGCTGCGGCAACATGGGAAACCTATCTGGATGGTGTTCGCAAATCAGGTTCGAGTTGTGGAGCCGTGATTGAACTTGTTGCCAGCGGTGTCCCCGCAGGTCTTGGTGCCCCGATTTATGGAAAACTGGACGCCGAGCTTGCTGCTGCTTTGATGAGCATCAACGCTGTTAAAGGCGTTGAGATCGGTGATGGCTTTGACACTGCCGCATTATCGGGCGAAGAAAATGCTGATGAAATGAGCATGAAGGGCAATAATGTTGCATTCAACGCCAATCATGCAGGCGGTATTTTGGGTGGCATCTCAAGCGGACAAGATGTGGTCGCCCGCTTTGCTGTCAAGCCAACGTCATCAATCCTCACCCCGCGCAAGTCTGTGACGCGATCCGGGGTCGAAACCGATGTGATTACCAAAGGCAGGCACGATCCTTGCGTTGGCATACGTGCGGTGCCTGTGGGCGAGGCGATGATGGCCTGTGTTCTGGCTGATCATGTCCTCAGACACCGTGGACAGACAGGCAACCTTTAAGGCTCCCCCATGACAGCTCCTAGCACTGCTTCTCCCCAACCTTTGATGGCAAGGTTTGACCAGCGAAGCGGGGAAATGATGGTCTATGGGGGCGGCTTCTTTGGTGTCTTTGTTTTGAGCATTGCCATCGGTCGCGGTGATGTTGCCCTCGGCGTTGTGGCACTGATGTTGTTTGCAGTGGCTTTCCACTTCTGGCCATTTGTCCGCCGAAATGATCCGGCTCTCATCGCCAGTTCTGCAGGATTGGAAGTGGCTGGCCTTGGGGTCATTGCATGGGACAATATCAAGAACGCCGTGGTCATCGATAAGGCGATGCGCACGATACGCAATTCCGAGCTACATCTCACGCTGGCGCGGCCTCTTGACGATGCCCTTTCCGTGGAAAAAAGAGGCGACATTGCGCGTCGCCTGATGGTGCAAATCTGGCACTACACAGACGATACACTTGTTGTAAAACTGGAACCGTTAGACGTGCGGCCCGAACCGATTTTGGAAACCGTTCAGGGTTTTCTGCACCGTCTTTAAGCAGTCGGCTTTTCGTAAGCCACCATTTTTGTGAGATAGCCTGAGCTACTGTCATTCCGCTTTAGACCCACAGCACCAAACAACATGTCCAGATCCTCCTCTACATAGGTGGAAAAATAGGGTTCGTGAAAGGCCGCCGGGAAAAACTCCAGCAGACTGTTAAAGGCGTCATGATCGCCGCTCTGTAACGCATCAACAAAAATGAACTGCCCACCTGGCTTCAGCACGCGTGAGATTTCTTTGGCAACAGCTTTGCGGATTTTTGGCGGCAACTCGTGGAACAGATAGGTCGCTGTCACAATGTTCTGTGATTTTTCGGGAAGCGGTATTTTTTCTGCAGCTCCCTGCACAAGATCCGCCCGTCCCCATTGCACGAGCGTTTTTCGCGTCTTCTCCAGATAATCAGGAGACAGATCAAGTCCGGTGACATTCAATCCAGGCCAATTTCGCTTCACGTCTCGCAAAAACCTTCCGGTGCCGCAGGCAATATCCAGCAATTGCACCTGCCGTTGATCTTGTCCCGCCAAAAAATCTGCGATTGGCACCAATGCCTGCCGACGCATTGCATCAGCTGTGCCTGCAAAAAGGATCTCTACCTGCGTGTCATAGAGGTCTGCCGATTTCTCTGATAGCCAGCCATCTGTTTGAAAATGAAAATTCTGCAGATAATAGTTTGGATAGTGCCCTTCAGGTGCCCGCGCCCGCACCTCTGAATGTCGCTTGGCAAGCCGCCGCTCATCTACTTTTTTGGCATCCAGAAAAAAGCGGATGGATTTGTCGATCAACCGGCGTGGGTCGTTTTCCGTTTCTGGCGCAAGGTAAATCCCAGCGGCGATGTTTTGATAGTCCTGGTCAAAAAGCCGGCGCATGGATTTTAACAAGTCAGACAGTTGGGGGATGGGCGCGTTTGGCCGAAACGGTTCTTCGCCTGGTGGTCTCATAGGACCACGAAAACGGTTGAGCGCTGCATAGTGCCCAATATACCAAGCAACGCGGGCACTCTGCCCCGCTGCATACCGCAATCTTGATCCGAGAGGCGCCATTGTCACCCCTTTTTGAAAATACCAACCATTTCAATATGAGGGGACCAAAGGAATTGGTCCAGAGGGGTTGTGCTTTCCAAGCGATACCCTCCTCCAATTAGTGTACGGGCATCCCGGGCAAAAGTGGCAGGATTGCACGAAACTGATACGACTGTAGGCACATCGCTCCACGCGAGATCTTCTATTTGGGAGGCCGCACCGGCACGCGGCGGATCAATGACGACGGCCTCAAACTTGTTCAACTCTATCGAACCAAGGGGCCTGCGTGCCAAATCACGCCGTTCAACCGTCAGAGGTTTTAAACCAATTGCTGGACCGAAACGATTGACGGCAGTTTCCAGGGACGCACATTGTGCGGCCGCGCCCTCCACCGCGTGTACTTTTCGTGCTTTGGCCAGTGCCAGCGAAAACGTGCCACAGCCCGCATAGAGGTCGATGACGGTTTTTGCATTCCCCACGCCGTCAACCACCATGGAGACCAACTGGATTTCTCCCTCATGGGTCGCTTGCAAAAAAGCACCTGGTGGCAGCGCCACTTCTATGCCCGACAAGCAGAGCATGGGTGCGCGTCGTTCGGATATTATCTCTCCGTCCCAAGACAATCGTGCGATGTCTGCTTCATGAGCTCTGATCGCCAATTGCTCGCGCAATGCCAGGTCGGGATCTTTCTTGCCGCCTGTGACATCAACGTCCAGACCTGAGCTTGTCAAGGTGACAGCAACGCTTGCCTGCCCCTTGCGCGTGAGACCGGGCGCCACAAGTTTTGCGAGGGCTGGCATCACGCTTTCTATTTCAGGTGCAATCACAGGACAATTGGCCAGATCAACAATCGTATGTGTGCCACGCTCAAAGAAACCAAACTTCACGGTTTTGCGCGTCCGCATGGCACCAAAATTGGCCCGACGACGCGACTGTGGTGCGCAGGCGTGAATGTCATTCACGGGCGCGTCAATCCCTTGCGCTCTTAGTGCGCGCACAACCTGTTGGCGTTTCCATTCAAGATATGTTTTGGCAGATTGATGTTGAAGCGCACAACCACCGCAGGTGCCAAAATGAACGCAGGGTGGCTTTTGGCGATCTGGCGAGGCTGAGGTGATCTCCAGCAAGCTGCCGCGATTTCCCTCAAGCTCAATCGTGACCTCTTCCCCCGGCAATGTGAGCGGCACATAAATTGGGCCTTTGTCGGTCTCGACAATGCCGTCTCCGCGCGCGCCGATATGGTCGATCGTGACTTCCATTTTGGTCATTTCGTATTGCCTGAGTGTCAGGACTTGCGGGGGTGAGCGCGGCCAAGCTCCAGAGACAGGTCAATCTTGGAATTTTCCAAACCTAATGCCGACAAGGCTGTGGCTGCAATATTGGTCGCGTCCAATCCAGCAGATGCGTACATGTTTTCTGGCTTGTCATGATCCTGAAACTGATCTGGCAAGGATAGCGTGCGCACTTTTAGGCCTCGGTCCATCAGCCCATTGTTGCTGAGGAATTCCAGGACATGAGCACCAAAGCCACCGATAGAGCCCTCTTCGACCGTCACCAGCACTTCATGTTCGCGTGCAAGACGTGCCAGCAATTCTTCATCCAACGGTTTGGCAAAGCGGGCGTCTACAACGGTCGTTGATATGCCAAGCGCAGCCAGACTATCGGCTGCTTTCAGCGTTTCCTGTAAACGACAACCAAGCGAGACCAGCGCCACAGATGTGCCTTCGCGGATGATGCGCCCTTTGCCGATTGGCAGAGCAACGCCAATTTCCGGCAAATCTACACCAACACCCTCACCACGAGGAAAGCGGAAGGCGGAAGGCCGGTCATCAATATCCACAGATGTTGCCACCATGTGCATGAGCTCAGCTTCATCAGACGCTGCCATCACCACAAAATCTGGCAGGCACGTCAAATAGGCAATGTCGAACGACCCGGCATGAGTGGGTCCATCTGCACCCACAAGACCTGCGCGATCAATCGCAAAGCGAACAGGCAAATGTTGAATGGCCACGTCATGCACAACTTGGTCGTAGGCACGTTGCAGGAAGGTTGAGTAAATGGCGGTGAAAGGTTTCAAACCTTCCGTTGCAAGGCCCGCTGCAAATGTCACGGCGTGTTGTTCGGCAATGCCCACATCAAAGCTGCGATCTGGAAATGATTTTGCAAAGTGATCCAGCCCCGTGCCAGATGGCATGGCGGCTGTGATGGCGACGATTTTCTCGTCCTTCTCAGCATGTTTCACCAGACCGTTGGCAAATACTTTTGTGTAGCTGGGGGCATTCGCCGGTGGTTTTGATTGTGCGCCGGTGATCACATCAAACTTCGCAACGCCGTGATATTTGTCCGCCGACGCCTCTGCGGGCGCGTAGCCTTTACCTTTTTGGGTCACCACATGGATCAGGACAGGCCCATTGTCCATGTCGCGCACGTTTTTGAGCACAGGCAGCAGATGGTCGAGATTGTGACCATCGATAGGACCTACATAGGTAAAACCCAACTCTTCAAACAATGTGCCGCCGGTCGCCATGCCGCGTGCGAATTCTTCAGCTTTGCGGGCGGTCTCTTCCAAAGACTTTGGAAGCTTTTCAGCTATGTTTTTTGCGAAATGCCGGAAGCCTTGATATGTGCCGCCAGAAATCCGGCGCGCCAGATAAGCGCTCATGGCACCAACGGGTGGCGCAATCGACATATCATTATCGTTGAGAACGACGATGAGGCGGGAGTTCATCGACCCCGCATTGTTCATCGCCTCAAAGGCCATGCCCGCACTCATTGCGCCATCACCGATAACTGCGATCACATTATTTTTGCCGCCCTGCAAATCACGCGCGACGGCCATGCCGAGCCCAGCGGAAATGGATGTGGAAGAATGTGCAGTGCCAAACGGATCATATTCGCTTTCCGCGCGTTTTGTGAAACCAGACAATCCACCGGCCTGGCGCAAGGTGCGAATGCGATCACGACGACCGGTCAGGATTTTGTGGGGATAGGCTTGGTGACCCACGTCCCAAATGATCCGATCATCCGGCGTGTTGAATGTGTGATGAAGCGCGACGGTTAGCTCGACCACACCAAGCCCTGCGCCCAGATGACCACCCGTCACCGATACCGCATCAATCAGCTCGCAGCGCAGTTCGTCCACAACCTGCGGCAACTCGCTTTCGTCATGAGCCCGCAGATCAGATGGAACCTTAATTTGGTCTAGCAACGGGGTTTTACTCTCGGTGGTCACACTCGTCCTTGTCTGGCGTTATTCGCGCCCAATTCCCTTACGCGTTGCGGTTTATAACGAAGCTTGCTGCACCGCGCAAAGAATCTGCTTTGTCATCAAACATTTCAAGGTGTTGAATGGCCTGATCTGCCAGCATTGTCGCCTGTTCTCGGGCCCTTTCAGGGCCTAATATGGTCGCAAATGTGGCTTTTCCGCTTTCACGGTCTTTTCCGGCGGTTTTGCCGAGAGTCGCGCTATCGCCTTCTTCATCCAGCAAATCGTCGATTATCTGGTAGGCGAGGCCCAAATCATGGGCATAAGCGTGCAATGCGTGCTGAGCTTCTTTGGAGGCCCGCCCCAAGATCGCCCCGGATTCACACGCATAAGCAATCAAGGCGCCGGTTTTGAGCTGCTGCAATCTCGTAAGCGCGCCAACATCCAAAATTTCACCTTCACTCGCCATGTCGATCATCTGACCGCCGACCATGCCATGTGTGCCAATTGCCTTGGCAAGGGCCACAATCAGATCACAGCGCACGCGGTGATCATCGTGGGTTTCGTTTTCTCCGAGAATTTCAAAAGCAAAGGTCAAAAGCGCGTCACCCGCCAGTACGGCTGTGGCTTCATCAAATGCTTTGTGGGTGGAGGGTCGCCCGCGTCTGAGATCATCATCATCCATGCAAGGTAGATCGTCATGGATCAGGGAGTAGGTGTGAATGCATTCAATGGCTGCTGCCGTTCGCAGGGCGCGATCCTCACTCACCGTGAAGAGCTTGGCGCTCTCACACGCCAAGAAGGGACGAAATCGTTTACCGCCGCCAAGCGTTGCATAACGCATCGCTTCAGCGACACGCCCTTCGGGCCCCTCAGCCTTCGGCAATAATCTATCCAACAGCGCCTCAACGTCAGCGGCGTTGTTTTCCATTGTTTGAATGACGCTCTGGGTGCCCATGGTTCACTCGATGTTTGCAGGCTCGGCGCCGACGGCCCCATTGGTGGACATGGTGATTTTTTCCACTTTTGCCTGGGCAGCCTGCAACCGCGTTTCGCAATGCGCCTTCAGCGCATTTCCACGTTCATACAGGTCGATGGATTTTTCCAGCTCGGCTTCGCCTGATTCGAGCTGGCGAACGATTTCTTCCAATTCGCTCAATGCAGCTTCAAAGCTCAATTGTGCAATATCAGCAGGTATTTCAGGCTTTTTGGCAGCCATACCGTCCTCCGTGATGCTTCTTGTGTCAGACGCCCATCAGGGCGCGAACGTGTGCGCTGGCACTCATTGCCAAGGCCACCAAGTCATAGCCTCCCTCAAGCGTCGAGACAATGCGACCATCGCATAGTTTGTCCGCCACCCGCATCAATTCCTGGGTTGCCCAGACGTAATCAGCCTCGGTGAGATTCAGCCCCGCTAACGGATCAGCCGTATGTCCATCAAAACCAGCTGAAATGAAAATTATGTCCGGCTGAAATTCCACCAGAGCAGGCAGAACCATGTCTGCAAAGATGGCTCGAAAATCGTCCCCCGACGCCCCTTCTGCCAAAGGCACGTTCAAGATGTTTCCAACACCGCGCTCCGACCCATCCCCCGTGCCTGGATAAAAGGGTGCCTGATGGGTGGAGGCATAAAACAGCCCAGCATCATTTTCAAACATGGCTTGCGTGCCATTGCCGTGATGCACGTCAAAATCGATAACCGCTGCTCTCTCCGCACCATGCACTTCGCGTGCGTAGAGTGCGCCGACGGCCACATTGTTAAACAGACAAAAGCCCATGGCTCTGTCTGGTTCGGCGTGGTGCCCTGGCGGCCTGATGGCGCAAAAGGCATTGTGGGGGGTGCCTGTCATCACACGATCAACCGCGAAGATCACTGCCCCCGCTGCGCGTAATGCTGCTTCGCCCGACCCTGACGATAGTATCGTATCAGCGTCAATCTGTTCAAAGCGCTGGACAGGCACACGCGCCAATAATTCGGCCACATATGCAGCTGAATGAACGCGGGTCAGATCCTCTAACGTTGCACGGGGTGCTTCTTCGCGCATCAGATATTGGAACTCTTCGCCCTCCAAAGCATGCAGCACTGCGCGAAGCCGATCTGCACATTCAGGGTGTCCCATTGGGGGTTCATGTCCAAGGCACGCACTGTGTGTAACAAGAAGTGTACTCATACCTTCAGTGTCACGCGCGGGGCCGATATATTCAATACGACAGATGTACGCAGCCGATCCATGCTGCAATCAAGCGGCTTTGACGTACCAGTCCACGCCTTCTGCATCACGGGACACAGTGGCGAGCCTTCGCGCAACAAGACAGGACAAATGCGCAAGGCTTTCGCCTGTCGCCATAAAGAATACGTCCGGGCCAATTTTTCGCTTAAAGAGTGCTGGAAAGACATCGATGGCGCGGCGCGGCTCGCTCAACATTTCGAGCAATTTTGACAGGCCCTCTTCATGCCCTTCCACCAAAGCATCCAACCTGCGATGAACGCCAAAAAACGGTTCATTGTGTGCGGGGAGAACAAGCGTGTCTTCTGGCAGTTCTGCTTTGAGTTTTTTGCAACTGTCTATCCACTCCTGCAGTGGGTCTGCGTGAGCTTCTGTCGGGTGCAGGCTGACGTTAGATGAAATGCGCGGCAAAACCTGGTCGCCAGAAACCAAAATGTTCAACTCTTCGCAATAAAGACATACATGTTCTGGTGCGTGACCAGAGCCGACAATGATCCGCCAACCGCGGCCACCCAAAGTTAGCCTGTCGCCATCCTGCAGGCGTTTGAAGACCTCTGGCATTTGATAAACGCGCTGGCCAAATCCACCGAAGCGACTGGCGTATGACTCGACGCCTCTCTTGGAGAAACCCGCGGCGCGGTAAAAATCCATCGCTTCTTGAGGTGCCTTTTCGCCAGTGTCTGCGACCAGCATCCTGCACATGAGGTAATCTGTACGGGACATTTCCAGCGTTACGCCAAACTTGCGCGTGATCCATCCGGCCAGGCCAACATGGTCAGGGTGTAAATGCGTAACGATGACCCGCTTGACGGGTTTGCCACCAAGCTTGGTATCAAAAATCTGCTGCCAAGCTTCTTTGGTGCTGTCATCATTGACGCCCGTGTCGATCACAGTCCAGCCGTCCACATCGTCGATCAGCCAAAGATTGATGTGATCCAACGCAAACGGCAGAACCATGCGCACCCAATAGATGCCCTCGGCCACTTGTTTGATGTCACCGACCTTAGGCGCGTCCCCTGCCGGGTAACTCAGCCCTTTTTCATCCATCTCAGCCAATGACACATCACTCATAGGAATATGATCCCAAAATTTCGGTTGAGCGGAGTGTGCCGAGTGGGCCGAGCAAGGTCAAACTGTCCAAAACGCTATCAGCTACCCAACTCGCGCTCATCAATAGCGAAAAGCGTTGCCGCCCCTGCGGTTGCAGGTGTCACCAACCCGGCACAGGCTGGCAAAGTATTTTCGGCAAAGAAGCGCGCAGTGGATTTCTTGGCTACCAAATACGAATCGTCAGGATTGTCAGCAGAAGCCAAAGCAGCGCGCGTCAGGTAATACCCCCCCGCCACATTGCCAAACAGACGGGCATAAGGTGTTGCGCCCGCCAGACAATCATTGGGTGCGCTCTGCAATGTATCGAGCATCCAGTCTGTCGCTTCTTCCAGCGCATCAAGCGCGTCGCCAAGCGCATGTCCCGTGATGTTCAAGTCTGCATCATTGTTGGCGGAGGCAAGGTCAGCGGCCTCGCGAATTTCGGCCAGATAGGCCTTCACCACCGCACCGTCTGCCATGGGTAGTTTGCGTGTCACCAAATCCATACCCTGAATACCATTGGTGCCTTCATAAATGGGCGTGATGCGTGCGTCCCGGTAATGCTGGGCTGCTCCTGTTTCTTCAATAAACCCCATGCCACCGTGAATTTGCACACCAATAGAGGCGACTTCGCACCCAATGTCGGTGCTCCATCCTTTGGCAACCGGAGTCAATAGGTCGGCCCTTGCCTGACCTTCTGCACGGGCTGCCTCATTAGTTGCTGCATGCGCTTTATCGATGGCAACGGCATTGGCATAACAGATCGCACGGGCGGCTTCGGTTTGGGATTTCATGGTCATCAACATGCGGCGCACATCTGCGTGTCCAATGATCGCACCCATGTCGCCCGCGTCGAATTCTTCGCCCAATGGCCTGCCTTGCTTGCGGTCACGCGCATACCCAAGCGCTTGTTGATATGCACGCTCAGCAATGGCAACACCCTGCACGCCGACAAGAAGCCGCGCATTGTTCATCATGGTGAACATGCAGGCGAGCCCCCGGTTCTCCTGGCCAATCAAATATCCAATGGCGCCGGTTTCTTCGCCATACGCCATGGTGCAGGTGGGGCTGCCATGGATGCCAAGTTTTTCTTCCAGGCCGATGCATTTAGCGTCATTGCGTGCGCCCAAGGAACCGTCATCATTGACCATAAATTTTGGCACGAGAAAAAGTGAGATGCCGCGCGTGCCCACAGGAGCGTCGGGCAACCTAGCCAACACAAGATGGATAATATTATCCGTCATGTCATGGTCGCCATAGGTGATGAAAATTTTAGTGCCGGTGATGAGGTACGTCCCATCTTCCTGTGGCACCGCTTTGGCCTTCAACGCATTCAGGTCTGAGCCCGCTTGCGGTTCGGTCAAGTTCATCGTGCCGGTCCACTCGCCGGAAATGAGCTTCGGCAAATATCTTGAGCGCTGTTCGTCAGTCCCGTGAACACTCAGCGCCTCAATGACGCCTTGTGAGAGAATAGGACATAGACCAAATGACAGGCAGGCGGCGTTCCACATTTCCTGCAAGACCGCTGATAATGCAATAGGCAAGCCTTGTCCGCCAAAATCAGGTGTCGCGGCAATGGAGCCCCATCCGCCATCAACCCATTGCTTGTAGGCATCCGCAAAACCAGGTGGCACGGCGACACCATCCTCATTCAAGGCCGCATGTGTTTTCTCACCAGCCTCATTCAAGGGCGCAATGACTTCTCCTGCCAAACGAGCTGCCTCTTCCAGTACCGCATCGATCAGATCATCACTGAGGTCAGGAAAACTGCCTGTCGCTTGCAGGTCACTCAAGCCGCCTAAGGTTTTGAGTGTAAAAGCCATGTCTTGAACAGGGGCGCGGTAGGTCATTTAACTCTCCAAGGATCGCTACGTGAATATGTAGTCAACGAGTACAGGCTGGGTCAGCAAGTGTGGGTTTGGCGGCTTTTTACTGTATTCTTGCCGTTTCGCGAACTGCGTAACATGATATAGCTCGAAAAACCCTTCTAATCCTGACGAAACCCGGCCTCCCATGCCCTTATCTTTTGCTGCCCCCCGCCGAACGGCACTGATTACAGGCGCATCGGCTGGCATTGGCCGTGATCTGGCTCTGGTTTTTGCCCAGAATGGGTTCGATCTGGTGCTTGTTGCCCGCCGCGAAGAACGGCTTCAGGCGCTCGCGCAAGAAGCGCAAGGCAAATTTGGCACGACCTCTCACATTCTGGCCCTTGATCTCACAGATCCAGAAGCACCCGCGCAAATTGAAGCCGACCTGAAAGTACGCGGCATCACCATCGACGCCCTGATCAACAATGCGGGTTACACAGTCACTGGGCACTATGCGGCGTCAAGCTGGAAGGATCAGGCAGATCTGTTGCAGGTGATGGTCACCTCCGTCGCTGAACTTTGCCATCGCTTTGCACCCGACATGGCTGAGCGACAGTATGGTCGGATCATCAACGTGGCATCCCTGGCAGGGCACTTGCCGGGCGCTGCGGGTGGAACGCTTTATGCGGCGTCAAAATCCTTTCTCATCAAAATGTCGGAAAGCCTGTCGCTGGAACACATTTCCGACAATGTGCATGTGACAGCACTT
>Ga0209344_10004902_pt1 | contig 11900 bp, 8 predicted proteins | sample Cruoilmetagenom6_FD_187293 | JGI IMG/M metagenome (GOLD analysis project Ga0209344, IMG submission 187293) | Oil polluted marine microbial communities from Coal Oil Point, Santa Barbara, California, USA - Santa Barbara Oil Seep Sample 6 (SPAdes)... | ecosystem: Environmental > Aquatic > Marine >...
AGCCATCACCCAACCCGCGTTCGCAGCGGATACAATACGGGTCGCTACATATCATACAGAATTAACCAGAAAAGGCCCCGGCCTTTTGTTGCGCGATATCCTGAACGGGTCGGATCCGCAGGTAAGCGCTGTGGTGGCAGTCATTGCACAGGTTTCCCCGGACATATTGTTGTTAACGGGGTTTGACTATGATCACGGATTGCATGCGCTGTGTTCAGTTGTGGATCAACTTGGCAAAGCGGATACCAATTATCCCTATTTATTCGCTAATCCGCCGAACCGGGGGATGGCATCGGCGCTGGATCTGGACGGTGATGGATGGATGGGTTCCGCGGGCGATGCGCAGGGGTTTGGTGAATTCGCTGGCCAGGGTGGGATGGCTTTGTTGTCGCGGTATCCAATCGCAACCCAGGATGTGCGGGATTTTTCACGATTTCTTTGGGCGGACCTACCCGACGCAAATCTGCCCCATGCGAAGGGCGCGCCCTTTCCCTCGCGCCAGGCGTTGGCGGTGCAGCGCCTGTCATCCACCGCACTTTGGGATGTACCTGTAGACTTGCCGGGGGGGGCAACTTCGCTTGCTGGGGTCTTACGCCGGAACGCCAGCTTTTGACGGCCCGGAATATCGCAACGCCCGGCGAAACCATGATGAGGTTACTTTTTGGCGCTTATATCTTGAAGGTGGTCTGATCGCTGATCCACCGGAGGAAAATTTCATAGTTCTGGGCAACGCAAATCTAGATCCCAATGACGGCCTGGGCATGCGTAGTGCTATCACCAACCTGATCCGGCATCCCAACATTCAAGACCCTGAGCCAAGGTCAAAAGGTGGGGCACAGGCCGCCCGGCTGCAGGGCGGTGCAAACGAAAATCAGACAGGTGACCCGGCGCTGGACACTGCGGATTGGCGTGATCTTGACGGGCCGGGTAACCTGCGGGTTGACTATGTGTTGCCCTCTACTGTTTTGCGGGTGCAGGAAACGGGTGTATTCTGGCCCGCGTCCCAAGATCCGTTGCATCAGGTTCTAAGCAATCAGGGCGTTCTCGCGTCCCGCCACGCGTTGGTTTGGGTGGATATCAGCAGGTAAGCCTGCCGTCATGACCGTGCGCAGGTCGGTCGCGCTGAAATCCGGCAGAAGGCGCGCGAATTTTTCACCCGAAAGTTCGTGTTCCGTGTTCCACAAATACCGCATTTCGTTCAGTTCACGTGCCAGTTCCCAAAAAGGTGCAGCCAGTTTCATTAACCACCACGGAAATGAAGCTGGCTTTATAGCGCGGCCCAATTCTGTTGCCAGCGTGGCCCGCAGTTCATTCGTTGTGAAGGCATGGCCGGGGAACGGAATGTCTTCAAACGTGGCCAGTTGATTTCGCTTTTGCGCAAGCTCCACAACCGCGCGTGCCCAATCTGGCAAATAGCAATATGCCAGCAAAACATTTGGCGATCCCATATGGGTGATCCGATCCTTTCTTATGGCCCGCAGTATCAGCATGGACATAACATCATCGCTGCTTTGTGGTTCAATGAAGTTTCCCGCCCGCAGAACTATGGTACGCACACCCGCTGCCCGGTATGCCTGTTCCATCTCAATTCGGATCTGGCCTTTGCGTGTTGTGGCTTGTTGTGGTGTGTTTTCAGACCACGTGCCGGGTCTGGCGCCAAAGTTATAGACATTGCCGGGGATTATTACCGTCGCTCCGGAAGTTTTCGCTGCCGCAATCACCTGTTTGGTAATCGCAGGGATGGCATTTTCCCAGTCGTGATAGTTGGGGGGATTCATGCCGTTGACGATCACGTCAACGCCTTTGGCGGCTTGGGTCATGTTGCCAGTCTTACGATTGAACAGTCGAACCTTCCATCCGGCATGCTGAAAGGCGGTTGCGGCGCTGCGCCCGATCTTTCCTGAGGGCCCGAGGATGAGAACAGTGTTTGTCATAGCTAAGTTCTTTCATGCGAATTATTTTCTGAACCAAGTATGATCTATTCAATAAAGGATTTATATTGCCAGAAATTGCTGATCTGATATTCATATATGAATGGATGTGGATAGCAGAAACCTTGACTGGACGTTGGTTCAATCCTTTGTGGCCGTGGCGCAGGAAGGTTCGTTATCGGCAGCGGGGCGAAAACTTGGGCAAAGCCAGCCCACTATCGGCCGTCACATCAAAGCGTTGGAACGCGCCCTTGGTGTAGGCCTGTTCACCCGCGCCCCAAGGGGGCTGATCGCGACGCAGGCAGGTCTGGAAATTCTGGACTATGCACATGTGATGCAAAGCGCTGCTGCCAAACTACGGCTGGCAGCCGAAGGGCGCGCTGACGACCTGCGTGGCACCGTCAGGATCACCGCAAGCGTGGTTGTATCGCATTTCATCCTACCCGAAATCATAGCCGAAATCCGGCGTTCATTGCCGGAAATTGAAATAGAGCTGATTCCGTCTGATACCACCGAAAATCTGATCTTCCGCGAGGCGGACATCGCCATCCGCATGTATCGCCCGACGCAACTGGATGTGGTGACACGGCATGTTGTTGATCAGCCGGTGGCGATCTACGGTGCCACCAGCTATCTGGATCGCGTGGGACGGCCCGACAACATTGATCAAGCCCTGAAACTGGATTTCATCGGTTTTGACAAAAGTGATCTGATCATCCGGTTCATGGGTCGGGTCGGTATCAGCGTGACCCGGGACTTTTTTGCAGTTCGCTGCGATGATCAGGCCGCCTACTGGCAGCTGGTTTGTGCCGGCTGCGGGCTTGGTGCTGCGCAAATGATCGTTGGCAATGCCGAACCACGGGTTGAACGAATTCTGGCAGAAATTGAACTACCCAAACTGCCCGTCTGGCTGGCAGCACCAGAAGCGTTGCGCACAAACCCTCGGATCAGGGCGGTGTGGGATTTGCTGGCAGATGCGCTTGCAAAACGCCTGGGCGCTTGACCCCACAAGGTGGGCGGTTTACCCGGTGTCCGACGGTTTTTTGCATGAGGAAATTCAATGAGCAATCCCTCCATTCTGATCCTTGCGGGTGATGGTATCGGCCCCGAAGTCATGACCGAGGTCAACAAGGTCATCGACTGGTACGGCAACAAGCGCGACCTGAAGTTTGACGTATCCGAAGATCTGGTTGGGGGTGTTGCCTATGACGCGCACGGAACCCCGCTAACTGACGAAACCATGGCCAAGGCACAATCGGTTGACGCGGTTTTGCTGGGCGCTGTTGGTGGCCCGAAATACGATGATCTGGATTTTTCAGTGAAACCGGAACGCGGGTTACTGCGCTTGCGCAAGGAAATGGATCTGTATTCCAATTTGCGTCCGGCCCAATGTTTTGATGCGCTGGCAGATTTTTCCTCGCTTAAACGCGACGTGGTGGCCGGGCTGGATATCGTTATTGTGCGTGAACTGACCAGTGGTATCTATTTTGGCGAACCCCGCGGGATCATGGATGACAATGAAGGTCGGCGTGTTGGCATCAACACACAGCGCTATACCACCAACGAAATCCGCCGCGTTGCGCGATCTGCCTTTGAACTGGCGCGCCGTCGTAACAACAAAGTTTGTTCGATGGAAAAAGCCAACGTGATGGAAAGTGGTATCCTGTGGCGCGAAGAAGTGCAGTGGGTGCATGACAACGAATACCCCGATGTCGAACTTAGCCACATGTACGCTGATGCCGGTGCGATGCAGCTTTGCCGCTGGCCCAAGCAATTTGATGTGATTGTAACGGATAATCTGTTTGGCGATATGTTGTCGGATATGGCGGCGATGCTGACGGGTTCACTTGGAATGCTGCCATCAGCCAGTCTTGGTGCACCGTCAGCGGATGGTCCGCCAAAAGCGCTTTATGAACCTGTGCACGGGTCAGCCCCGGATATCGCGGGGCAAGGCAAAGCGAACCCGTGTGCATGTATCCTAAGCTTTGCGATGGCCCTGCGCTATTCGTTTGATCAGGGGGATGAGGCGACGCGTCTGGAACAGGCCGTTGAAAAAGTGCTGGCAGATGGCGTGCGCACGGCCGACCTGATGCAGGCCGATGGCGGAACCCCGGCAACCACATCACAGATGGGTGACGCGGTAATTGCGGCACTGGATGCAAGCCTGTAAAAGCACCACAAACGCAAAGTTGAAAACAAACAGGCTTTCCCGATACAATAGCGGGAAAGCCTGAGATACGATAACATCGCCCCTACGATCACTTTTGACCTGAACGAGGGTTCCCCAAAATGGCTAATCTGCGCGGCGTCCTGATGGCCTTGGCGGCATTTGCAATCTTTGCAAGCCACGACGTTGTCATCAAAATCCTTGGTGCAACCTATTCGCCGTTTCAGTTGATCTTTTTCAGCGTACTCCTGTCGTTTCCGCTGGTCACTTTCATGTTGATGCGCGACCCGACACAGGGGCATTTGCGCCCGGTGCACCCCTGGTGGATAGCGTTGCGCACAGGGGCAGGTGTGTTTGGCGGTGTAAGTGTATTCTATGCGTTTTCTGTTTTGCCACTGGCACAGACTTACGCCATCCTTTTTGCTTCACCTCTGCTGATCACCATTCTTTCCATACCGATACTCGGTGAAAGGGTACGCGTTCGCAGATGGGCTGCGGTTATCGTCGGATTGATCGGGGTGATGGTTGTTCTGCGCCCCGGTTCGGCCGACCTTGGTCTTGGCCATCTGGCCGCATTGTCTGCGGCGGTGGCAAGTGCACTGACCTCTATAATCATTCGCAAAGTAGGACGCGATGAACGCAGCATTGTTTTGCTGCTTTACCCGATGGCGGCGAATTTTGTGATCATGGCCTGCGCGTTGCCATTCGTCTATCAGCCAATGCCGATCGAACATCTTGGCATGATCGGTATCATATCCCTGTTTGGCTTTGTTGCAGGATTGTGCCTGATTTCCGCCTATAAGAACGCCGAGGCCGCAATCGTGGCGCCGATGCAGTATTCACAAATCATCTGGGCATCGGTGTTTGGCTATATCATATTTAATGAATCTGTAGATCAGGCGACCCTGATCGGTGCATCCATCATTATCCTGTCGGGGCTGTATATCGTCTTGCGCGAAAGCACGTCGTCAGTTTCTGAAAATACACCTGTTTTGCGTACCCGAAGCCGCCATGAAACCAGTACAACCTTTCGTATCAGCCCGTTCGTTTCGCGGTACCTGCGTCGCAAGTAGTTGCCAGAAATGCGGACCTTCCTGCTTGCAGAGATTTGGATGATGTGATCGGTGTTCAGATACGAAACCAGAGAAAGATTAAGATGTTGAACCTAAAAGATGCAGCCCTTCTGGAAACCCGCGCCTACGTTAATGGCAAATGGGTTGCGGGCGAAAACACTTTTCCTGTTTTCAATCCAGCCAACGGTGAAAAAGTTGCCGATGTCACTGATCTGTCTGTTGCAGAGGTAAGCAAAGCCATTGATGCCGCGTATGACGCCCGGAAAAACTGGGCAGCGCTAACCGGTAAAGAACGCGGAGCATTCCTGCGCAAGTGGTACGACTTGATGGTCGAAAACGCCGATGATCTGGGTGCGATCCTGACGGCTGAAATGGGTAAGCCTCTGGCCGAGGCAAAGGGTGAAATTATCTATGGTGCCTCATTTGTTGAATGGTTTGCAGAAGAAGCCAAACGTATTTACGGCGACGTCATTCCCGGCCACCAGCGGGACAAACGCATCGTTGTGCTGAAACAACCTGTCGGGGTTGTCGGTTCAATCACACCATGGAACTTTCCCAACGCAATGATTGCGCGTAAGGTAGCCCCGGCTTTGGCTGTGGGTTGTACTTTTGTTGCCCGGCCCGCTGAACTAACGCCTTTATCTGCGCTGGCGATGGCAGTTCTTGCAGATCGTGCAGGCATCCCCGCCGGCGTGCTGAATATTATCCCAAGTGCAGATTCCTCGGCCACCGGCAAGGAACTTTGTGCAAATCCCCGGGTTTCCAAAATTACCTTCACCGGTTCCACTCGGGTGGGTAAGATCCTGCTGCACCAATGTGCCGATGGCATTAAAAAAGTGTCGCTCGAACTTGGCGGCAACGCCCCGTTTATCGTGTTTGACGACGCAGATCTGGACGCGGCGGTTGATGGCGCAATGATTGCCAAATACCGCAACGGCGGACAGACTTGCGTCTGTGCAAACCGAATATACGTTCAGTCAGGGGTCTACGACGAATTTGCCAAACGCCTGAAAACCGCTGTGTCCAAATTGCAGGTCGGCGCTGGCACAGATGCAGGCACAACCATCGGCCCGCTGATCAATCAGGCCGCCGCGGAAAAGGTGCAAAGCCATATCAGCGACGCGCAGGAAAAGGGTGCAAAGGTGATACAAGGGGGCGGCCCTCATGCGTTGGGGCAGACCTATTTTGAACCAACCGTGCTGACAGATGTCACATCTGACATGATCCTGGCGCGCGAAGAAACATTTGGCCCGCTTGCGCCCCTGTTCCGCTTTGAAACCGAAGAAGATGTGGTTGCACTGGCAAATGACAGTGAATTTGGATTGGCCGGCTATTTCTATTCAAGCGATATCAACCGGGTCTGGCGCGTTACTGAACAGCTTGAAACCGGAATGGTTGGCATAAATACGGGTCTGATTTCCACAGAAGTCGCACCATTTGGCGGTATCAAGCAATCCGGATTGGGCCGCGAAGGATCAAAATACGGGACCGAGGATTTTCTGGAAGTCAAGTATTTGTGCTTTGGCGGTGTGACCTGAAACCTTGACAGCCGCATATATCACAGCCCCTTTTGGGTTTGTGAAAACAAGGACGTCGCCACGAAATGTTTGACCTGCGCGATATGGAAATTCTGGCTGCACTGTCTCAGCACGGTCATTTCAAACGCGCCGCCGATGCCTGCGGTATTTCACAACCTGCATTTTCTACCCGCCTGTCAAATCTTGAAAAGAAACTTGGCGCCCCTTTGGTCAAACGCGGCAACCGTTATGTGGGCCTGACCCCGGAAGGCGAAATTGCCTTGCTTTGGGCGCGCCGTATCCTGCAAAATGCCGAAGCGTTGCGTCAGGATATCACTGCCACACGGGATGGCCTGAACGGCCATGTCGCTATTGGGGTGGTCCCTACGGCAGTGTCTTTCGTGGCGCAGGTTTCAATTGTTTTACGCAAGGCGCATCCAGGGCTGACAGTCGAAATACGTTCGGCTTCTTCTGATCAGATCCAGCGTGAACTGGCCAGTCAGGCGCTTGATATTGGTGTCACCTATTCAAACAGAATAGAAGGCGCGGGATATCAGGCCGAGCATCTGTACGATGAAAAATATGTTCTTGTCGCCTCTGAAACCCTGATCGACCCGGCCTTGGAAACGATTTCATGGACGGATGCTGCCAACATCCCGTTATGTCTGCTGTCCACCGATATGAACAACCGTCGGATCATCGATCGGGTGTTTTCCAGCATCGATGCCACACCGATCATCGCGCTTGAAACCAACGCTTTTACCGCCGCCCTTGTGCAGGTTGGCGCAGGTCTGGCCGGAACTATTTCCCCGCGCCACCTGATCAAAGATATCTACCTGCCACCACATCTGGTGGTGTTGCCACTGGTAGATCCTGTGATCAGCGAACCGATCGGATTTGTCACCACCGCGCGCGACACCATATTACCTACCATTCAGGAAACCCTTGCGGCTTGCCGTGAAGTTTCACGATAACTTTTGCCTATCGCAACATATTTAACTAATATTTGACCGCTAGCTCTGTTGCACACTAATCGCGTGCTATCCATCAGGGAGTTTCGCAATGGCACCACTTGATACTGAAAAAGGCGTTTGGAAATCCGCACCCGGCAAGGGTCGCAAGACCCCTAAAGGCCGGCAGTGGCGCGACGATGTGCTTGCTGACGTTCGGGTGTTATTGGGGCAACGCCCCCGCCGGCGCGACCTGTTGATCGAGTTCCTTCATCTGGTTCAGGATCGCTATGGCCATTTGTCAGCTGCGCATCTGGCAGCACTGGCCTACGAAATGCGCCTTTCTCAGGCGGAAGTGTACGAAGTTGCAACGTTCTATGCCCATTTTGACATCATCAAAGAAGGCGCACCGGCCCCCCCTGCATTAACAATCCGAGTGTGCGATTCACTGTCTTGCGAACTGGCAGGGGCGCAGGAACTGAAAAAGGCGTTAACTGACGGTCTTGATCCGGCCAGTGTTCGTGTCTTGCGCGCGCCCTGTATGGGGCGTTGCGATACCGCACCGGTTCTGGAAATTGGCCACAACCACATTGATCACGCTGATCTGGATAAGGCCAGAACTGCGATTGAAAGCAACGATATTCACCCGACAATCCCGCCCTATCAGGCATTTTCCAGCTATCAGCAAGATGGCGGTTATCGCCAGTTGGCAGCGTTGCGGGCAGGAACGATGACACCAGATGAGGCGCAGCAAGCTGTGCTGGATGCGGGTTTGCGCGGCTTGGGTGGGGCTGGGTTCCCGTCGGGGCGCAAATGGTCGTTTGTGCGCGCCGAACCGGGGCCACGATATCTGGCCGTTAACGGTGACGAAGGCGAACCCGGCACATTCAAGGATCGCTACTATCTGGAACGCGAACCCCATACTTTCCTGGAAGGGATGCTGATCGCGGCATGGGCGGTCGAGGCGGAAAAGTGTTTTATCTATATGCGTGATGAATATCCCGCGGTGCTGCATATTCTGGCCTACGAAATCGGTGTATTGGAAACAGCGGGTATTGTGGAACCGGGCTATATAGATCTGCGCCGTGGTGCTGGCGCCTATATCTGCGGTGAAGAAAGCGCGATGATTGAAAGCATCGAGGGCAAGCGAGGCTTACCACGCCATCGTCCGCCTTTTGTGGCGCAGGTTGGTTTATTCAACAGCCCGACGCTGGTGCATAATGTTGAAACCCTGCACTGGGTTTGCAAAATCCTGCGCGAAGGGCCAGAAGTTCTGAACCAGCATGAAAAGAACGGTAGGACCGGGCTGCGATCCTATTCGATTTCCGGGCGGGTCAAAAACCCGGGTGTGCACGTGGTGCATGCCGGATCCACTATCACTGATTTGATCGAAGCTGCTGGTGGCATGTTGAAGGGCCACATTTTCAAGGCTTATCAACCCGGTGGCCCCTCGGCCGGGATACTACCGGCAACACTTGCCGACGTGCCAATGGATTTTGACACTTTGCAGGAACACGGCACTTTCATTGGTTCCGCCGCAATTGTTATTTTGTCGCATCAAGACAGCGTGCGCGCGGCCGCCCTGAATATGTTGAGATTCTTCGAAGATGAAAGCTGCGGCCAATGTACCCCCTGCCGGGTTGGGTGTGAAAAAGCGGTCAAGCTGATGCAGGCCGATACATGGGATCAACCGCTGCTGCATGATCTGTGTGATGCAATGGGTGACGCTTCGATTTGTGGATTGGGGCAGGCGGCCCCGAACCCGATTCGTCTGACGATGAAACACTTTCCGGAGGAGATATAGTTATGGCCGATGGAAACGCACCGACAGCCGTGAACTATACACTAAACGGTGAACCGGCCACTGCGATAACGGGTCAGACAATTTGGGAAGCTGCCAACGGCACCGGGCTGGTCATCCCGCATCTTTGCCACAAACCTTCCCCCGGGTATCGCCCGGATGGCAATTGTCGTGCCTGCATGGTTGAAGTGGAAGGCGAACGCACACTTGTCGCATCCTGCATCCGCGAAGTGACCGAAGGGATGGTCGTAAGCAGCGCCAGTGAGCGTGCTGAAAAAGCGCGCAACACCGTGATCGAACTGCTGGCGACCGATCAGCCTACGCGTGACGATGCCCACGACAAATCGTCGCATTTTTGGGATGTGGCTGATGCGGGCGGTCTAACCGAAAGTCGTTTCCCGGCTAAATCCAGTGACCACATTCCTTTGCTTGATGACAGCCACGTGGCGATGCGGGTCAATCTGGATGCCTGCATTCAGTGCGGGCTGTGCGTGCGGGCCTGCCGCGAAGTGCAGGTCAACGATGTGATAGGCATGGCAGGGCGCGGACAATCCGCTTATCCGGTGTTTGATATGGATGATCCGATGGGGGGGTCATCTTGTGTGGCGTGTGGTGAATGCGTGCAGGCTTGCCCCACGGGGGCATTGATGCCCGCCACAATGCTTGACGCAGGCCAACAAGGTGACAGCGATGATTTTGATCGCGAGGTTAAATCGATCTGCCCGTTTTGTGGTGTCGGGTGCCAACTGAGTTTCAAGATCAAGGATGATCAGATCAAATGGGTAGAAGGCTTGAACGGCCCCGCCAACGAAGGCCGTTTGTGCGTGAAGGGGCGTTTTGGGTTTGACTATATCCAACACCCGCACCGCCTGACCAAACCGATGATCCGGCGCGATGACGCCCCGGCCAAGGGGCTGAATGTTGACCCGTCTAACCCATGGACGCATTTTCGTGAAGCGTCGTGGGATGCAGCGCTTGCTGCTGCCGCAAATGGCATGAAAGCCCTTACCGATAAACATGGCGGGCGGGCAATTGCCGGGCTTGGTTCTGCAAAATGTTCAAACGAAGAAGCCTATCTGTTTCAAAAACTGATCCGTCAGGGTTTTGGCCACAATAACGTCGATCACTGCACCCGATTGTGCCATGCCTCATCCGTGTCGGCGTTGCTTGAAAATGTGGGATCAGGTGCGGTGACTGCGACATTTAATCAGATCGAACACGCTGATGTTGCGATCGTGATCGGTACAAACCCGACCGAAAATCACCCGGTTGCCGCAACCTATTTCAAACAGTTTACCAAACGCGGCGGCAAGCTGATTGTCATTGATCCCCGTGGCCAGGCTCTGAAACGCCATGCCACGCATATGCTGCAATCAAAACCGGGGTCTGATGTGGCGCTGCTGAACGCGATCATGCATGTGATTGTGGAAGAAAGGTTGTACGACGAACAGTATATTTCTGCGTTTACCGAAAACTGGGACGCAATGAAGTTGCATCTGCGTGATTTCGCGCCAGAAAAAATGGCCCCCCATTGCGGTATTGATGCCCAAACTCTGCGCGCAGTGGCACGGGATTTTGCAACCGCCACAGCCGGGATGATTTTCTGGGGCATGGGTATCAGCCAGCACATCCATGGCACTGACAATTCCCGTTGTCTGATTTCGCTGGCGCTGATGTGTGGCCATATCGGCCGTCCCGGTACCGGGCTGCATCCCCTGCGCGGGCAAAACAATGTGCAAGGGGCATCTGACGCCGGCCTGATCCCGATGTTCCTGCCTGACTACCAATCGGTAACTGATGATGGTGTGCGATCTGCTTTTACCAAAGTGTGGAATTCGGGCGATTTTTCCGATGAGAAAGGCCTGACGGTGGTTGAAATCATGGATGCAATCCACGCAGGCGGCATTCAGGGCATGTATATTCTGGGTGAAAACCCGGCAATGTCTGACCCCGATGTTTCGCATGCCCGCGATGCTTTGGCCAAGCTGGATCATTTGGTCGTACAGGATATTTTTGTAACTGAAACGGCCAACTACGCTGATGTGATTTTCCCGTCTTCGGCGTGGCCGGAAAAATCCGGCACGGTGACCAACACTAATCGGCAGGTTCAGATGGGGCGACCCGCTGTGCCGCCTCCGGGGGATGCAAAGGAAGACTGGTGGATCACCGCTGAATTGGCAATACGTCTTGGGCTGAACTGGAACTACAACCACCCCAGCCAGGTTTTTGCTGAAATGAAGCTTAACATGGGTTCGCTGGACAACATAACCTGGGATCGGCTGGAAAATGAAAATGCGGTGACATATCCATCGCTTAGCCCACAAGATCCGGGCCAGGCGATTGTGTTTGGTGATGGTTTTCCACGCGCAGACGGGTGTGCCCGGTTTGCCCCGGCCAACATCATTGCACCAGCCGAGGTGCCTGATGAAACTTACCCGTTTGTGATGATCACCGGGCGCCA
>Ga0209344_10004903_pt1 | contig 11889 bp, 9 predicted proteins | sample Cruoilmetagenom6_FD_187293 | JGI IMG/M metagenome (GOLD analysis project Ga0209344, IMG submission 187293) | Oil polluted marine microbial communities from Coal Oil Point, Santa Barbara, California, USA - Santa Barbara Oil Seep Sample 6 (SPAdes)... | ecosystem: Environmental > Aquatic > Marine >...
GTTTAAGGCGCAATTGACGTTTCCGGCCTTGCGGCGAAAGGTTGAGGAGCTTGCGAACAGATTCCATCCCGAGGTGCTGTTGATCGAGGATGCGTCAAGCGGGGCCCAGCTCATTCAACAACTGCGTGTAGACGCGCCCGAGGGTGTGCCGTTGCCGATTGCGCGTAAACCCGACGGGGACAAAATCACCCGATTTTCCGCGCAAACAGTGCGTATCGAAAATGGAGAGCTTCTCCTTCCGGAGGAGGCCACCTGGCTCGATGGATTTGAGCGGGAGTTGCTTGGCTTTCCAAACACTCGGCACGACGATCAAGTCGATGCCCTAACACAACTTCTGGCGTGGACCGCGAGGCGCAAAGAACCGGTTCTGTTGCGAATGGCAAGCGAGAGGCAGGTCAATAGGGCGAAGCCTTTTTAAACGATAAAATGTTGAATCTCGAGGATACTTGATTGTCTGTATTGAGTCCAAGATTACGCCAGCATTTTGATCAATATGGGCGGGAAGCGGAATTTCGCTGCAAGTGCGAACGTATGAGCGGATTCCCGTAAAGCGGACCTTCAGTTCAAATGCAAGGTTGGTTGGTCTGGTACTCACAAAACCGGCGGCAACTCATATCAAGTCCCATTTCCACAGCAGGTGCTCCTTGGGAATTGTCTCCATTATTAAACTCAATCCAGTTCTGGGAAGACATTTGTGCGTTTTACGACGCCATAGACAAAGCTCGTATCTATCGAACTTATTCCACCAATAGAATGCAATCTTTCACGGACGAACCGCTCGTAATCATCTAAATCATGCACGACAACACGAAGCAGATAGTCAGATAACCCAGTCATTACAAAGCATTCCAGCACCTCGGGGATATCGCACATACGGGTTTCAAAGTACTCGACTGTTTCTCTTATATGTTTGTTAAGCCGGATTTGGACGATGGCTTCGACGGGTAGGCCATAAGTCTTGGCGTCCACGGTCATACTATAACCCGTGATGGCGCCGTTGGCTTCTAAGTTTCGCAGACGTCTCAGGCATGGCGAAGGCGAGAGATTCACTTCAGCCGCTAAATCGAGATTCGTTATGCGTCCATTTCGTTGCAAGGCGCGAAGGATCTTACGATCAGTTGCATCAATTTGAGGTATTATTGGCATAACATTCCAAAAAATTTGGTAATTAGGGTCATTATAGCAACTAAAAACCAATCAAGCTAGCGAATAATGGCCATGTCTCTTTAAGGAACATGTCATGGGCAACACATTCGATTTTTCAACGCGCGCGATCCATCACGGGTATGATGCACAATCATCGCAAGGTGCGTTGAACCCGCCAATTTACATGACGTCGACATTTGCTTTCGAGACGGCTGAAGATGGTGGTGCAATGTTTGCGGGCGAAAAAGAAGGGCACTTCTATTCGCGTATCTCCAACCCGACATTGGACCACCTAGAGCAGCGGATCGCCAACCTTGAAGGGGCTGCTGCAGGGCTTTGCACCGCATCCGGCATGGGGGCGATCACCTCAACTATGTGGTCTTTTCTGGAGGCTGGCGACGAAGTTGTTATCGACAAAACCCTTTATGGCTGCACGTTTGCCTTTATGACGCATGGCCTGCCACGCTTTGGCGTGAAGGTGACTTTGGTTGATATGACCGACCCAGCAAACCTCTCTGCGGTGATCAGCGTCAACACCAAGATCGTGTATTTTGAAACCCCCGCCAACCCAAACAACCGGCTTGTGGATATTGCGGCCATTTCAGAGATTGCCCATAGCGCAGGTGCCAAGGTTGTGGTGGATAACACCTATGCGACCCCCGTGCTGACGCGTCCCATTGAGCATGGCGCAGATATCGTGGTTCACTCTGCTACCAAGTATTTGAGCGGCCATGGGGATGTGATTGCGGGTTTGGTTGTCGGCTCAGCTGAGGACATCATGCAAATCCGGCTGGTTGGCCTTAAGGATATGACGGGTGCTGTCATGTCGCCGCTGATTGCGATGCTTTTGCTGCGCGGGATCAAGACCCTTGACTTGCGTATGGAACGGCACTGCCAGACAGCGTTCGAAGTGGCGCAAATGCTAGAATCGCATCCTGCTGTGATCAACGTCTCCTACCCTGGTCTTGATAGCTTTGCGCAAGGTGAATTGGCGCGTCGGCAGATGTCTAATTTCGGCGGGATGATCCCGTTTGAAGTGAAGGGCGGCAAGGCGGGCGGCATTGCTATGATGAACCGATTAAATTTGATCCAGCGCGCTGTGAGCCTTGGAGATGCGGAAAGCCTGATCCAACATCCGGCAAGCATGACCCACGCAACCTACAGCCCCGAAGAGCGTGCTGCGCATGGTATTGCAGAGGGACTTGTGCGGCTTTCCGTTGGCCTTGAGGGGGCAGATGACCTCATTGAGGACCTGACGGCCGCTTTGAACGCACACAACCAACAGGCCGACTGAGCCTCAACATACTGGAGCGACAAATGTCGAACGTTAACATCCTTGGCGACCCAAAAAGCGGCACAGCAAAGCGCACAACTGATGGCTGGCTCAATGATCTAAACCGTAAACGGCAATCGGGTCCTTTTTTGGCAGGTCACCCATCAGTAGGTCGTGGAATGTCGACCTCCTCAGTCCACGCGGGCACCCATGATGACCCACGCACCGGCGCGGTGGGAACACCGATTTATCAGGCTTCAACCTTTGTTTTGGGTGAGAACCAATATCAATCCGTTGAAGAGGGATTCGCGCGAGACCGCTTTATTTATTCTCGCTATGGCAACCCCTCCCAATGGGCGGTGCAAGAGAAACTTGCCGCTCTTGAGGGCGCTGAATCGGCGATTGTCTTTAGCTCCGGCATGGCCGCGATCACGAGCACGGTTATGGCTTTGATGGACAAAGGCGCACATGTGGTGGCGTCTAGCGATCTCTATGGTGGCACCTTCAACTTGTTCAACCAAGAGTTTCCGACTTTTGGCATGTCTTGCACGATGGTCGATTCTCTTAACTTTGACGCGATCGAAGCGGCGATCCAGCCCAACACGCAGCTGATGTATTTTGAAGCCATCACCAACCCGTTGTTGAAGGTGATAGACATTCCACGGCTGGCCGAAATCGCAAAGCGGCGCAATGTTCGGCTTGTTGTGGACGCGACATTTGCGCCACCTATCGCGATGCGCACATTGGAGCACGGCGTTGATGTGGTTATCCATTCCGCCTCCAAATACCTGAACGGTCATAGTGATTTGATCGCAGGTGTTGCTGCGGGGCCGCGCAAGCTGATAGATATGATCTGGCCCCGCTTATTGAACTTTGGTGGCTCGCTGGACCCACATGCCTGCTTCTTGCTGGAACGTGGCTTAAAAACGCTGGCAATACGGATGCGGGCGCATGAGGAAAGCGCCACTGCCCTGGCGCATTATCTGGAAGGGCATACGCGCGTTCAAAAGGTGTTCTATCCGTTCTTAAAAAGCCACCCGGATTACGCCACGGCAAAACGCCTGTTAAAAAACGGTATGGGCAACATCACCTTTGTTGTTGAGGGTGGGGATGCCGCCGCGCTCCGTTTGGTTAGCGCCTTGAATATCCCAAAACAAGCCACCAGCCTTGGCGGTGTCGAGAGCCTGATCAGCCTTCCGTTTAACACCTCACAGGCCACGTTTACATCGCAGCAGCGGGCTGATGTCGGGATTGACCCGGGTTGTGTACGCCTATCGGTTGGGATTGAAGACGCCGCTGATCTCATTGCAGATTTCGAGCAAGCCTTGGCTGCCATCTATACAAAAAAGGAAACACCTTATGCGTAACAGCATCCCCACTGCCGCTTTAAGCGAGTTCGTTAATGAAGTTTCTGCAGCGCCCGAAGAGGGGCTGATGGACTATGGTATCGAAATCAACTGGGAAAGCGGCACGCGGTCTCGAACGGATACCAAACCGATGAAAGTAGGGCCTCATCAAGTCAGCCGTTCGTTTAGCTGGAAATCTGACGAGCCGCGCCAACTGATGGGCAACAATCACGGGCCTAACCCACAAGAGCTGCTCCTTTCAGGCCTTGGCTCCTGCATGATGGTCAGCTTTATCGCGGGGGCCACTGCAGAAGGCATCCAGCTTGAATCCGTAAGAATAGACTTTGATGCGACCCTTGATTTGCGCGGGTTTATGGGGCTGAGCACCAACACATCCGTTGGCTTTCCTGACATCAGCTACAAAATTTACGTAACGGGTGATGCGACGCCCGAACAATTTACAGAGCTTCACCGCAAATCAGTGGCGCATAGCCCTAATGCGCAAACTATCCTCAACCCAGTTGGCTTAACGGGTGAAATTATCAGCACCCAAATCAACAGCTAAGCAACCAACGGCTGGCGCCTCGCCACTCTCAAATAAATGGATCTCCTACCATGCCACAACGTGACCAAGCTCATCTAAAGTCCATTGAACAACGTCTGTTGTGGCTTTCTCACTGGATGATTCATAATGCGAACCACATCCGCCCCAAGGCCGATGGGATCAAAGTTGGCGGCCATCAAGCGTCATCCGCCTCGATGGTTTCGATCATGACAGCGCTTTATTTCAGCGCCCTAAAGCCTGAGGATCGTGTTGCGGTAAAGCCACATGCATCGCCAATATTCCACGCCATCCAGTATCTTATGGGTAACCAAACCAAAGAGAAGGTGGAGAATTTTCGTGGGTTTCATGGTGTGCAAAGCTATCCAAGTCGCACCAAAGACATTGATGATGTAGACTTCTCAACGGGCTCCGTTGGGCTTGGTGTGGCCATCACGTCTTTTGCCTCCATTGTGCAGGATTACATCACGGCAAAAAGCTGGGGTGAAGATGTGCCACTTGGGCGGATGGTAGCGCTGGTTGGGGACGCAGAGCTGGACGAAGGTAACATTTACGAGGCCCTGCAAGAGGGTTGGAAAAATGATCTGCGGAATACTTGGTGGATCATCGACTATAACCGTCAGTCGCTTGACGGGGTTGTGCGCGAAGGGCTATTCAAGCGGATCGAGCAAATTTTTGATGCTTTCGGGTGGGATGTTGTACGGGTCAAGTATGGTGCATTGCAAAGGGCAGCTTTCAAAGAACCGGGCGGCGATAAGCTGCGGGACTGGATTGATAGCTGTCCTAACCAACTCTACTCTGCGCTGACATTTATGGGCGGTGCTATTTGGCGAGAACGTCTGATGGATGCCTTGGGGGATCAAGGCGATGTCACCAGTTTGATCGAGGCACGTTCGGACGCACAGCTTGCCGATCTGATGGAAAACCTTGGTGGCAATTGCGTACAAACCATGGCCGAGACATTCGATGCAATCGACCACGACCGCCCCGTTTGCTTCCTTGCTTATACGGTAAAAGGATGGGGCACGCCAATTGCAGGCCACAAAGATAACCACGGCGGCTTGATGAACAAAACCCAGATGGCGGCATGGCAGCAACATATGGGTGTTGCTGAGGGCGATGAATGGGAAAAATTTGCGACCATCAACAATCCTGCTGACTTGCAAAAATTCCTCGACGAAACTGCGTTTTTCTCAAAAGGCTGCCGTAGATATTCCGACGACGTATTGGCTGTGCCGCAGATTGAACTATCGTCAGACCGAGAAATCTCGACCCAAATGGCATTTGGCAAGGTTTTGGATGATCTATCAAAGGGTGACAGCGATTTGGCTGCCCGGATTGTAACAATGTCACCAGATGTGACTGGTACAACCAACCTTGGGCCATGGGTCAACCGGCGCAAATTGTTTGCGAGGACAGACCAAGCAGATACGTTCAAAGACGAGAAAATCCCTTCAACTGCAAAATGGGAGTTTGCCCCAGAAGGCCAACACATCGAGCTGGGCATCGCAGAGATGAATCTGTTCTTGCTGCTTGGTGCAGCGGGGCTTTCGCATTCCGTATTTGGCAAGCGGGTCATTCCGATAGGAACTGTTTACGACCCCTTTATTGCGCGGGGCTTAGACGCCTTAAACTATGCTTGTTATCAAGACGCCCGCTTTATGATTGTCGGCACCCCGTCTGGTGTCACGCTTGCGCCCGAAGGTGGCGCGCATCAATCCATCGGCTCTCCGCTGATAGGAATGAGTCAAGATGGATTGGCAAGTTTTGAACCCGCCTTCGCTGATGAACTAACGGTGATCATGCAGTGGGCCTTTGAATACTTGCAAAAAGACGGGGCGGATGATCCTGACGAGCGCACTTGGTTACGCGATGAAACTGGTGGGTCGGTTTACCTGCGACTAACAACCAACCCGATTGAACAACCCGGAAAACGCGTAGACGAAGACTTTCGGCAAGGCGCGATTGATGGCGCTTATTGGCTACGCAAACCGGGGCCGAACTGCGAGGTTGTGATCGCTTACCAAGGTGCAGTCGCCCCGGAGGCAATCAAAGCGGCAGGTATGATAGCGGAAAGCCGCCGCGATGTTGGCGTGCTTGCTGTCACCTCAGCTGATCGCCTAAATGCAGGATGGACGGCAGCGCAACGCGCTCGATCGCGCGGGCAGGTCACGGCCGAAAGCCACATCGAAACACTGCTAGGCCAAATTTCTGATCACTCCAAAATCGTCACCGTGATCGACGGGCACCCCGCAACGCTGGCATGGCTTGGATCCGTGTTTGGGCATCAGACCATTCCGCTCGGGGTAGAGCACTTTGGTCAAACAGGCACCATCGGTGACCTCTATGCGCATTTCGGAATCGATGCTAATGCAATTGTGAGAAAAATTGCGGGGTTGACCGCAGGGAGAAACCGTTTTGGCTTGTGAACACGTAGAAGGTGTTGGATCCAAGAGGCGCGCGGTCAACCTGATGAATTGATCCTGGTCAACTTGTGTTATCTGCATAGCCAACCTGCATATCCAATGATTGATCACTGCCAGCAAGAACCGTAGCAGCGCCGAAAAAGACAAAACACATAGGTTTCTGGCAAGGGGGATTTCGACCATTTTCGGGATTCCGCCGCTGGTGCACCCGCACCGAATTTACACTTTGTCCGCTTAGCTGCCAATCCAAGCCTTCTGAATGACGAATGTCGGCTTTGAGACACCGCGCCGCAACATCAAGTTACACCACCAAGGCCAGCTTTGGGCCGGAAGCTGACAAGGTTGATAAGGGCGGTTGGCAGTCATTCTCTACGGTTGAGAAAGACTATTGCTAGATTGTACAAAGCGGACATCCGTGGCCAGTTTTGTATTTCCGGGTGCCAAAGTCTACTCTCTGCGGACAAAAATTGCCGTTTACACGTCCGGCGCCAATTCAGCGATTGGCTACTTTGTTAGTGAATCTGAAAATTTGATAATATCGTATTCGCCTAAGGCCGCTCGATATCGAACTATCCCATTTCAACACTGGTCCGTTGCCATCCTATCAGCTTGTATAAGTTAACTCATGAAATAGAATTGGAGCTTGCCTCCTGATCTGGCGGTTTTTCACTGCAGCTAATATGATCGTATCCGATCTCGCGATTGTCAGATTTTCCAGCCTTGCACCGCAGTAAATACATACCCACTGTAGCCACAGAATCTCTCAGGAATAAGACCGGAAATTTCAATCGAACTTCTGCACCATAAATCATCCTGTCCACGACTTACAACCATTTTAAAATGGCAACCTGGCTGGCGCCTTTTGCTGGAATTGCTATTTGAATTGCGATCCGCTAAGTTTAAACTGAGAATTCTTCCAAATTAGTGATTGGGTATTGAAAAGGCTCACACCGCATGGATGTACTAGAAAAACAAAAACTCTACCTTGAATATCTCACCAGATTACAAAAGTTCGAAGGCGAATTGGCTTCCGATTCCAACACCACGCCTGACGAGCACGCAAAACTAAAAGCCGTCAAATACAAGCTGGATCAAATCAAGCTTCGGGTCTTCACGCCCAATGCTGAGGGGCAAGGCAGGCTGCGCGCCGCTCCGCAACGCAAACAAGCCCGAGCTGCAGTGCATGAGCGCATCGCGGCCTTGAAGGCAAAGGTCGAAATGGTTCAAGGTAAGTTAGAAATCCGCGATGTGTAATTTCAACATGGAATTGGACCTTATCGATCGCGAGATTGAACGACTGAGAGAAGAGGTAAACCGCTTCGAGATTGAACACGACCTTGATGACAGTGTGAACGATGATGAGGAGCGGGCAGAGTTGGACACTTTGCAAATGGAGTTGAGCGATCTAACCGTCCGACAGCAGCGACTACAAACAGGTGTGAATCAGATGGGCCCCGTGGCTCCGGCTGGTAGTGTGATAGAGCTTCCTATCACCGAAATTGAGGTACAGTTAGTGGACCTCAGTATGTGCGGCGATGCTCGAAGATTGGTTGGTACACGCTTAGGCGGCTGGGCGACTCTGTGTGCAGGCAAAGTCAACAACGCCATGTCTCAATTGAATGTCACGATCCCAGATGATGGCTTTAATATCCAATCTCTTGTGGATCTATTTACTCTTATACCTGCAGCAGGGCAATTCGCTGATGCCGGAAGTAAGATATATGGTTTTCTGGAGTCATCAGCCCGTGCTATAAACGTCCGGCCTGGCACATCATTCGCTGACGTCGGTCACGAATTACACGAGAAATTTACAGATTTTGCACTTTTGATGATGCGGGAATCACGGGAGTGCGTTGAAATATATAACAGTTGGGTGAATTCCTATACTGGCGGAGAACCGGGCACACCTGTGCCAAGAGAATCTGCCTTTAGCGCGCTTGAATCATGGCTTGCTTCCATCTCGGCGGGTGCAAGTCCGACCTTGATAGCCCGCCAGTTTCTTTTAAAGTGTATGGAGTGTTTGGATGACCCGGCAATTGAGTTCGATCCATTCTATGAGCAGGAAGGTTATGAAACAGGTGATGTATCGCTTTATTTCAACTACCGGGGTGAAAGGTTCTTCTTGGTAGAGAGTTATATTGACGACGCGCCTCAGCAATTGGTTGAAGCTTTGCGTCGGAATTTCGGACGCGATACGCGATGCATTGATCTGCCGTTGGCGATGCGCTGCAAAATAATTGTCGATTATCGGGATGAAGATGACGAAGACGATGACGATGATGAACGTGAATGGATCGATACGTATTTTTTGGCACGTTGTAGGTCTCGCACCCCGGGCAGCAGAATATTCAGCTATTCGTTAGATTACAGCGCTGGCGCAGAAGGCGCTGCAAAAGATGAAGCGCGTGCAGCATGGGAGCGTGATCAACCTTATGCCTACATTCGCCTGTCTCAACTGGAAGGAGATTGATCAGCTTTCCCAATTAGCGGTGATTAACTAGAAGCGGTCGAATCTCATTTATTGATGAAGTCACTATCTTTGCCCCTGAACGGCCGTTTTATCCATGTAGAGATCCTTCGTGAAATCGCCGAAAAACCCGCGACACAAACCTTATGTAGAGCCTCGCTCAGATTCGTCATGTTTCTGGCCCATCTGGTAAATGCTGACGTTGGCGGCGCTGCAAAGTCTGGTAGTTTGGCTTGTAGGGGACATCTGCAGTTTTCAATCAAGTTTCAGAGTAGTTCTCAAGTTCCCGATGGCTGCTATGTGGAAAGGTCGCCGTTCAGGCTTAAGAGCAAACCAAATCGGTGCCTTCAGCCTTAGCTCGGACAAGGCAACATCGAAACTAATCGACTTGGAACCATTCTTTACTATCGATTCTTTTAAGCGACCTTTATTGACCGAAAATTCCTTTTAGTTCCATTGCACGGGTTTGTGTTAGAGTAAGATAACATGGATTGAAACCGAAGCAGCCAAAGGGAATCTGAAATGCGGAATTTTCAACATTACCGATCTGGCGGATATGTTCTCGCGTGGGGATTCCTTTTACTGATGGCATTGACCGTGCATACCAACGCGCAAAGCTGTGAAACCCTCGATCTGGTGACTTGCGAGGCCTCGCCCGTCTGCACCCATAGAATAGCGATCGGAGGGCCTTTGGGAGAAGGCATCTGCGTTAGTGAACCCATACAGTTTTGTCAGGAAGGTTTACAGCAGGCAGATCTTGATGGAGGAGGTAAGTTGTTCGGGTGGTCAGAAGCGACCATTGCGTATTGTGAAAACAAGGACAGATGCGAATACGTTCCGGCCGGACCCTGCTATTGCCCACCAGAATTACAATGTGTGTGCGGTGGCGGAGCCCCCCCCAGTTGTCGGCCATCGGTCGAGAATTAGGTTTTCCTATCAGTTTGGGAATATCTGCACATCGTAAGACAATCCGAAATTCGTCGTTTAGGTCCTGTCAGAGGAAACTCGCTTGAGGCGGGCAGGGTGGCAGTTTAGCGTCTCAGTAATCCCCCCATTTTTAATGGGGTGTTTCAGTAGAATTCAGGTTAACAAAAAGGCAAAAAGCTTTCATATAACAAAGGCCAACTGTTTATCATCCTCGCTGCATGCTTGCTCTTCGAATACATGAAAACCAAACCGGATACACCTTAACTTAATCGTAAACCTGTTCGGAAAAGCAGGACCACTTTATACAATCTAGACAGTTTAGACACCGCGACAGAGGCCCCGATGAAAAACACACTTATTCTTATTTCTTCACTGTTGCTGCTTGCAGCCAGCGCAGTCGCTCAAACCACAAAGCAGGCGATCATTTTTGTTGATCCCGAAGTGCTTCAGTACGCGGACGAAAGTTTTTTTACATCAATGAATGAAGGTTACGAATGGGCGTATTATCAAGCACATGGCTACTCGGTTAGCTTTCAGCCGGCAACCGAGGACAACATCGTCGCAGCCGCTCTGGATGGAAATACCCGGGCAATGTCATTTTTTGGACATGGCTTTACTTCTTCAGGAGCGACATCAACCATACTATACATTGACGACGAGGCTTGGATGTCAAATGTTTTTACTGCGCTGCGCACACGCTACATTGCAGCGGGACTCTCGAAAACTGAGGCCACCCGCCGCGCCGATGAAGAATCCCAAAATTTCGGTTTTGATGTCGTACGTAACCATTCGTGTGGTTCGCTGATTGATACCCGGCTCGCACACCAGTTTGTGCGGCCCGGAGGGTCATATTTCGGAGTGCCTGCACTCTACTACCCATGCCCGACCCCTTATGCTCTTGGGGAGGGTGCCGATTGGACGCTTGAAGAATATATCGTACCCGGTGTAACTCCGCCGACAGTTATATCCCCCTCAGTGATACTCTCCCCCTCAGTTACTGGGCCCGACGGTCCGTGCGCGGTCGATCGTGGCCCCGCTGGCGGTTGCATACCGGGTATGGACGGTGAGGCTGGCTGCATTCCGTGCCCGGGTGATGAAATCCGCCAATACTACATTCCGTCATCGGAATAACATCTGTATGAAGCGGTATGCAGCGCTCGGCCTGCTTTAAAATCCCCATAATATGGGCGTTGCTGTATCGTTTGTTTTTAAACTAAAAACTTTTTGTTAGCGCCACTAATTTTCGGGGAGATTTGGGGCGATCGCAGCGCTAGCAATGGTCGTTAAAGCGTGCCATCGTCCTACTCGCCGCCGCTGCCAGCCCGCGCCGCAACAGTGCTACCACCTCGGCTTCAGCCTTGAGCCGGTTCTCACGTCATACAAGATCGACACTTCGGCTTGGATTGACGTTGGTGAGCTGCACAACTTTAGGATCGCTACAAAATGGCGTTCGCCTTTCTAGAAGAATCTTTGATATTAGCCTTCACCGAATGGGTGCCAACATTGCTCGCTATTGGCTGGGAGCAGTCATCGAGCTGTTTATAGCTATAGTCATTTTGTCCGTCCTGCCGACCTTGGTCGGCTAAAAAACACTGCACCTTGAACGAATGTCAGCAATGCGAATGCTGCACTGCGGTGCTGGTCGACAGAATGAATGGCAGGTCAGGGCCGTAAACAGCATAATCAGACCATATTTTAATGGTTTTTGAGGTAACCGTTTTCTGCAGTACAGGCCATTTCTT
>Ga0209344_10004904_pt1 | contig 11888 bp, 10 predicted proteins | sample Cruoilmetagenom6_FD_187293 | JGI IMG/M metagenome (GOLD analysis project Ga0209344, IMG submission 187293) | Oil polluted marine microbial communities from Coal Oil Point, Santa Barbara, California, USA - Santa Barbara Oil Seep Sample 6 (SPAdes)... | ecosystem: Environmental > Aquatic > Marine...
ATTGTCTGTCCGTAAATTGTCTGTCAGTAAAAAAATTGCCCAAATTCTTATTTATGGACAGACACATACAGCTAATTTCAAAACCGATATTTTAATTATCAGAAAAGGTAAGGGTCGTACCTGCCATGTTGCAAATAAATGCATTTGGCATTTCCCGCTCAAAGGTATTTATAGTTTTTCGACCAGTACAATGCGTTGGAATAACATAATCAGGATCTATTTTTTTAATATCTTTTACAGTATCATCTATTATAGGTTCAAAATTTTTACCTGAAAGATGAAAACCTCCCATAACAGCATGTATCCTTTTTATGCCTGTAACTTTGATGGCATATAATACTGTATTTACAATGCCTGAATGAGCACAGCCTGTAACAATAACAAGACCTTTCCCCTTAAGATTCATTACAAGGGCAGAATCATCTTCAATGTAGTCTTTATGCTCTTTTCCATTTTTAATATAAAATGCATTAGGCGTTCTTTTTTCGTAAGAGGTTTTGCGTTCGATTTCTCCTAAAAACAAAACTTTTTTACCGAGTATAAGCAAAGGTTCCGTGGTTTTAACAATATTAAATCCAGCCTTTTCAATCGTTGATGGTTCTATGGGCGGCATATTGATGTTTATTCCCAGTTCAGTTTTAATAAAACGATTTTTTCTGAAGACTGCCGGGTGAGCAACAAAGTCTATTCCATTTTCAGTTTTTTTCCCTATCTCACAAATGCCTTGAAAATGGTCTGGATGTCCATGGGATAAAGCTGCTTGTTCTACGCTGCCAAGATCAATATTTAAGGCATCTGCATTTCTTGAAGCAGCATCCTTGGAAAATCCAAAATCAAACAGCATTGTTTGTTGTTTTTCTTCCAGGTCTGTTCTTATAAGTACAGAAAATCCGTGCTCTGCGAAAATTGAGTTTCTAAGTTCAAGATCCTTTAAAGGCATTGCCCTTGTTATAATTTCATTGTTGTCGTCGGCAACAAGATCAATATAGTTGTCTGCAAGTGTTATGATTTCGATTCTGTTAAGCTCCAAGGGAATATTATTTTTCATTATTATCTCCAAAATTATAGGATTTATTATGAAATAAATTCAAAAACCTTACGTATTTAATTTATAAATATACTTGCATATTGGCATTTTTTAAATGTTATCATGAACATGTTTAAAATAAATATAACTGCACATTAAAAAATATAGTAAAAAGAATACATATTAATAAAAAAAAATTCAAATAAAAAAACTAAACTGTGTTATTTAATATACAAATTTATGAAACATATGCTTGAAAATAAATATAATAAACTTAAACAAATAATTATGCGTATAGAAAAAGTTACTGTTGCTTTTTCCGGCGGTGTTGACAGTACTTTTCTGTTAAAGGTATGTTTTGATTTGTTAGGTGAAAAAGTGCTTGCTGTAACAGCAAGGTCAGAGATAATTCCTAAAAGAGAGCTTAAAAACGCAGAAATGATAGCAGGCAGAATAGGTGTTAAACATGTTGTTTTTGACTTTTTGGCTTTAAGCAATAAAAAATTTGTCGCCAATTTGCCTGATAGGTGTTTTATTTGTAAATCTGAGCTTTTTGGCAATTTAAAAAAAATTGCTGAAAAATATGATTATATGAATGTTGTAGACGGTAATAATGCTGATGATGCTTTGGATTTCAGACCAGGGCAAATGGCTTCAAAAAAGCTTGGGATAATAAGCCCCCTTGATAACGCAAAGTTAACAAAAGATGAAATTCGTTTTTTATCAAAAAGGCTTGACCTGCCAACCTGGAATCAACCGGCTTTTTCATGTCTTTCAAGCCGTTTCCCATATTATACTGAAATCACTTCAAAAGCTTTAAGACAGGTGGAAAAAGCAGAAGATTTCCTATTACGCCTGGGTATGAAAATTTTCAGAGTTCGACATCATAATGATATTGCCAGAATCGAGCTGGGCAAAGATGAAATGCGTCTTTTATGGGAGATGGATCTTAGTAAAAAGATTAACAAATATTTTAAATTTTTGGGGTACACTTATGTAACCATTGATCTTCAGGAATATCAAACCGGCAGAATGAATGAAGTTTTGACAAACAATGATTTGGCTTTTATGAAAGATGATAAGAAATGAGGCGAAATAACTAAAATATTACTTTTGATTTTAATGTTTTAATTGTAATGGCTAAAAAAGTTTCTTTTTTTCTAACCACTACAGTCAATATTTTAGAATCAGGCGCATAAGTTTTATGTGGTGCAAAGCAAGTTATCAAAATATTCAATTGTCCTTTTTAACCCGATATCAAGGGGAATACCCGGATACCAGCCAAGCAGGTTGCTGGCTTTAGTGATATCAGGGCGACGTTGAATGGGATCATCTTCAGGAAGAGGCATAAATACAATATTTGAGTTTGAATTTGTTAGTTGAATAACTTTTTCTGCAAGTTCTGTTATGGTGAATTCTCCAGTATTTCCAAGATTAACAGGTCCTGAGACACTATCAGGCGAATTCATAAGTCTGTAAATTCCTTCAATTAAATCATCAACATAACAAAATGAACGTGTCTGAGATCCGTCTCCGTATATAGTAATATCATTATTTGTTAATGCCTGAACAATGAAGTTGCTTACAACACGACCATCATTAGGATGCATATTAGGTCCATAAGTATTAAAAATGCGTGCAACTTTAATTATAAGTTTATGTTGACGATGGTAATCAAACATCAATGTTTCAGCACAGCGTTTTCCTTCATCATAACATGCACGTGGACCGATAGAATTAACATTTCCCCAATATTCTTCTATTTGAGGGCTTACATCGGGGTTACCGTAAATTTCGCTTGTTGAAGCCTGTAATATTTTGGCTTTTGTCCTTTTGGCAAGCCCCAGCATATTTATTACCCCATTTACACAGGTCTTAGTGGTTTGCACAGGGTCAAACTGATAGTGCACAGGTGAAGCAGGACATGCCATATTATATATTTCATCAATTTCCACAAATAAAGGAAAAGTTATATCATGTCTTAAGAATTCAAAATAAGGATTGCTTATAAGATCAGCTATATTGTTTTTTCGGCTTGTAAAAAAATTATCAACACAAAGAACTTCATTATCAGCATCTATCAGTTTTCTGCAAAGGTGTGATCCTAGAAAACCTGCACCACCTGTCACCAAAATACGTTTTTTTACTAAAGCATTCATCTGTTTTCCTCCCATGCAATTAATTAAGAAGAATAATGATTAAGTATAATACCATGATCTATCAAAAAAACTTAAAAGCTTTATGTTTTTTTGCCGTGCTATTATAAAAACAAGATGTTATCAAAAAAAGCTGTTTTTAAATATTGACTTGAAGTGTTTGTATTGGAGGGACTATTTTTTTAAAAAAGCAAGGATTAAAGAGCATGTTTATATTATTTTAATAAATTGAATAACTAATATTATCCCAATATTTTTTAACACATGCTCTTTCTTGAGAAATTATATTAAAAGATAATTTACATCATTGTGTATCCGCCACTTACGCTTAATGTTTGACCTGTGACATGACCTGCTCTGTCAGATGCAACAAAAACAACCGAATTTGCTATATCATCAGCTCTTCCAAGTTTTCTCAGTGGATATGCCTTGGCAGCTTTTTGTTGTGCTTCAGGTGTAAATATTTGAAGCATTCCACCTGACCAGCAGCTTCCGTCTCCAACTTCTTCTTCATTTTGTGGGACAGTTAATCCTGGACAAACAACATTTAATCTTATGCTGTAACGTCCAAGTTCTCTTGCAAGTGCTTTTGTAAAGGCAATAACAGCTCCTTTACATCCTGAGTAAACAGCTTCTTTGTATTCACCCATTCTGCCTGCATCAGAACCAATATTTACAATTACACCACTTTTCTTTTCAATCATCTGATCAAGTACAGCACGGGTGCAATTTATAACACCAAAGTATGTAATAGAAATCAGATTTCTCCATTTTTGTACTTCTTCTTCCATAAAAAGCTGATCATATCCTCCGCCTGCTCCAGCTACGTTATTTACAAGAACATCTACTTTGCCAAAGTTATCATTTGCCTGTTGAACCATAGCTGCTACCTGATCAATGTCAGTCACATCAGTTTTAACGCATATTGCCTTTCCTTTTCCCATGCCGTTAATTATCTCAGCAACTTTCTTACCCTGTTGTTCATCTAGTTCTGCTATAACAATATTTGCATTTTCTTCTGCAAAACGTATGGCAATAGCACGTCCGATATTTGATCCTGCACCTGTAACAATAACAGTTTTGTCTGCCAAATGTAAATCCATACTCTAACCTCCAGATAAATTAAGTTCTCAAAAATTGGTATCTAATTTTTAAAAAAGATAAAGTGTTGTAATTGGCCTGGGTTTTTAATTTTTGATAATATCATAACTTAACTAAGATAGGAATGTCAATTACACTAATTGACATTTTACTAAAATTTATTGTTAAATGTAAATCTGTTAGATTTAGTGATATTTTATCTGAAACAACTCAAAATATAAATATTTTAAAAGGCAAACAACATTAAAAAAACAAAGGGTACTTTTATGAGATTAAAAGACAAAGTTGCAGTTATTACAGGATCAAGCCGTGGTATGGGAAGGTTAATTGCTCTTAGTATGGCACAAGAAGGCGCAAAAATTGTTGTGAATGGAACAACAAAAGAACCTGTGAAAGAAGTAGTTGAAGAAATAACAAAACTTGGAGGCTATGCTGTTGAATGCATTGAAAGTGTTACAACAATGAAAGGAGGCATGCGCATAGTAAATACAGCTATTGAAAATTATGGCAAAATTGATATTTTAATAAACAATGCTGCTATTACAAGAGACAGGACTTTGTTAAAAATGACAGAAAAGGAGTGGGATTCAGTTATTGATATAGATTTAAAAGGTGTTTTTACCTGTACAAAAGCAGCAATTAATTATATGGTTGAACAAAAATATGGTAAAATAATCAATGTTGTTTCTGCTGCAGGTAAACTTGGAAATGTTGGACAGGCAAATTACAGTGCAGCAAAAGCAGGTGTTATAGCTTTTACAAAAACATGTTCCAGAGAATTAGGAAAACATAATATTACAGTCAATGCTGTAGGGCCTTCTCATAAAACAAGAATGTACGATGGTGTACCAGAAGAAGTATTTAAAAAAATGACAGCTTCAAGATCACTGCGAAGAATGTCAGAACCTAGAGAAATTCCGCCAATTTTCATTTTTTTAGCTTCTGAAGAAGCAAGTTTTATTACAGGACAGATTATAGGAGTAGATGGAGGCCTCTCATTTTGACTTTACAGAACTTTTTTTAATTACCAATTTGTTTTTTAAAAGCTTATAAACCTCAAGTTAACCCAACAAAACGCAACTTGGAAAAAATGGCGTTTTGTTGGGTTGTTAGATTTTTAAATCACCTTGAAATATACCATAATTAAATTTATTTTTATTCATGCTTAAGCTTGTATCTAAGTAAATTTTTTAAAAATCAGAATATAAAGCAGCAATCAGCAAAGGCTCTGCGACATCTTTTTTGACACAATAAGATCAGCAACGCTTTAACAGAATCTGTTGGTTTAACAAAAAACACCATGCATTTAATCTTTTATATTTAATCTTTTATATTAATTGATTCTGCATTTATTTTTACCTTATGATCTTTTGACTAAATTTAAGGAGAATGTTTAATGAAATTGCATAATTTCAGATATTTTTTTTCGGTTATTGTTATTATTGTTTATTGTGTTACTTTTAATTCACCTGTTGCAATGTCAGAAAATAAAAAAAAGAGTCCGAAAACAGAGCGTCCAAAAATAGCAGCTGTTGTAAATGGAGAGGAAATAACACAAGAAGAGTTAGATGATGTGTTTAAACAGGAGGAAAAAAGAACAAAATCGAAAAAAGAGCAGTTATCTGATTCACAGAAAAAAAAGTTGAAAACAAAGATCCTGGAAGATTTGATAAAAAGAGCACTTCTTTTTCAGGAAAGTAAAAATAAAGCGATTATTATAACAGATGAAGAGATTAACAAGAAAGTTGAATTATTTAAACAGAGGTTTTCCAATGAAAATGAATATAAACTATATTTAAAAAACAGGAATATGTCGGAAGATAAAATAAAGTTTGCATTTAAAAAAGATATTGCTATAAAAAAATATATTGATAAATATGTTGTTGAAAAAGTTGAAAAACAAATTAGCATTTCAGAGAATGAAAGCAAAAAGTTTTATGATGATAATCCAAAATACTTTACTCAGCCTGAAATGGTAAGAGCAAGTCACATATTGGTGAAAGTTGACTCTGCTGCTACTGATTCTGAAAAAAATAAAGCAAAAAAATTGATTAAAGAAATTAAACAAAAACTGGATAAAGGCGATGATTTTGCATCTCTTGCCAAAAAGCATTCAGGCTGTCCTAGCAGTTCTAAAGGTGGTGATCTTGGTTTTTTCGGACATGGACAAATGGTAAAACCTTTTGACGATGCAGCATTTGTTTTGAAAGTTAATGAAATAAGCAATATTGTAAAAACCGTTTATGGGTATCATTTGATCAAGGTTAGTGATAAAAAAGATAAGAAACAATTAAGTTACAAAGAAACTAAAAATAAAATTGTAGATTATTTAAAAAGACCAAAAATAAAAAAAGTAATTGTCATTCATTTGGAAAATCTTAAGAAATCAGCTAAAATCGAAAGATATTTATAAAGATTGCAGAATAACAAAACTCATTTTAACGTTAAAAAACCATCTTTTTTTTAAAAAATAACTGAGAAATACTGACAGAAAACCATTATGCTGGATTTAGTTTCATTTTTTTAACCCGTACTATTTTTGAGATAATAATATTTGCTTATATTTCGCAAATAGGATAATCTAACCCATAGTTGTTTGATTTGGTAGATTTTAAAACAGTTAGCAGTTTCATTTTATCTGTTTTAAGCAGGCTTAAACACATTGTAATTGTAACTTTTTTAAATATTTATTATCTGCCATATTTATAAATCCAAAATGATAAAGTTGAATTGTTATCATTACAGTATCATCGATGGGGTGTTTTATGAAAAATGTTCGAATGGTTGTTTCGTTTTTTTTTATTCTGGCTGTTTTGCTTTGTTCAATAAATGCAGATGCAAAAAAAGCCAAATATCTTTGCAAAATGGGGTCAGTAGGCCCAGATGGAGTCAGATGGGCAACATATACTAAAAATGAGTTTCAGAAAACCATTGAAAAAGTGACAAATAATGAGGTTTCGTTTGACTGGTATTGGGGCTGTATCATGGGAGATGAAGAGGATATAATCGCAAAAATGAATATTAATCAACTTCAGGGAGGTCTCATATCATTTACAGGAACTGCAATGGTATGTCCTGAGATTGCTGTAATGTCACTCCCTTTTATGTTTAACAATTATGATGAAGTAGATTATATGCGAAAAAATTTTGGGTCTAAATTCAAGAATTTTGCAGAAAAAAGAGGATATAAAATTCTTATATATCTTCATCAGGATTTTGATCAATTTTACTCAACAAAATACAAAATGGATACAGTAAAAGATTTTAAACAATCCAAATTTTTAAGTTATGGAGGCAAAGCAGAAGCTTTGACTATTAAATCTCTTGGAGGAAGCCCTATTCCAATAAATGTCCCAGAAGTTGCATCTGCAACCCGTGCAGGAGTTACAAATGCAACTATTGCACCAGCCATGTGGTGGCTTGGAGCACAGCTTTATACAATAACAAAATATGTAAACACAGTTAAAATAAGGTATTCACCTGGAACAATGACAATTACACTGAAAATGTGGAACAGTATTCCTGAAAAACATAGAAAAGCAATGATCGGTGTGTTTCCGGAGCTTGAAGAAGGTTTTTGCAATGAGTGTGTTATTGGCAATGAAAAAGCCTTGCGTGCAATGATCAATTATGGTTTGACAGAAGTAAAGATGGGAAAAAAAGAAATTGAATTGTTCAAACAAAAAACAAGACCTGTTTGGGATAAGCTTGCAGGTGATGTGTATCCAAAAGAGTTTTTGGATGAATTTGTAGCAGTTTTAAATGAGTATCGCGCAAACAAATCAAAATAAACTGGTATAAAAAAAATTACAAAGTCCTGCTTAAAAACTTTTTTCATATAAATTGGGGATAGGCAAAAAAACCTTTCCCCATTTTTTTAAAAAATTGCTTTGCTTTTTTGTTTATCCCTAAAATTCTTCGATAAGTTTGCCTTTTTCGATAAAAGACTCAATATCAGTACATGAATTTTTTAATCCTGATATGGCTGTTTTAAGTTCATTGTAAACAGGGTCATCAGTTCCAAGCATCTTTTCAGTTTTTTCCAGCAATTTTTCACTCTGTTTTAAATGTTGGACCAATTCTTGTAATACTTCCTTCCGTTTTTCATGCTTTTCCTGCTCTTTAGCAATAACAGGCAGCAGTCTTTTAATTGAGTATTCAACCAGTAAATCCCGAGGTGCCTTGCATTTTTTTGAAATCATGTCAAGCAAAGACAAAGTTTGCCTGCTTAAAACATAAGTTTTTTGAATACATTTTTTACTTTCAGGAGTACATGGCTGAAAGTCCTGTGCAATTAAACCAAGTATTTCAGCATCCCCCATTAAATGGTCAAAAAGTGATTTTTGTTTAATACCAAGATGAACAGAAACAATACTCATAGCATTAATTGTTTTTTGGGAAAGTTTAAATGTTGCCCGGACAGACTGCTTTCCTCTTAAATCAGATACTGTTGTTTGGGGCAAAAAAGTGATATCTGATTTTTTATGTATTTTTTCATTTTTCATTTTTTACCTTATACTTAACTATTGTATTACTTAATCTATCATTAGACCTTAAGTAATATATATTGCCATATATGAATAGATCAAGTATTTTTAATTGAAATTACCTGAATATTTACTATCCAGACAATTTAAAACTAATAAAGTTTTTAAAAAATCTATATTCAAGGAATATCCGCCAACATTACTTATGTCTTTAATTATTTATAGTAATGATAATTTTAATAAAAAAATTATATTGACATAATCAACTCCATGCATATTTTGATTATAAAAGAAATAAATTTGCAAAAGCCAAATACATTATAATTAAAATAAAAGGAGGAAGTGCCATGAGTAAAATTATAGGAATCGATTTAGGTACCACAAATTCTTGTGTAGCTATTATTGATGGTAGCGAACCTAAAATTATAACCAATAGTGAAGGAGGCCGCACAACACCTTCGGTTGTAGGAATTTCAAAAAATGGCGAAAGAATGGTTGGTCAAATCGCAAAGCGTCAGGCGATCGTAAATCCTGAAAACACGGTTTTTGCCGTTAAAAGATTAGTGGGTCGCAAGTATGATTCCCAGGAAGTACAAAATGATATTAAAATTTTACCTTATAAAATTGAAAAAGCAAATAACGGAGATGTCAAAATCAAACTTCAGGGAAACTGCAATAGCCCTTCAGAAATATCGTCCAATATTTTAGCAAATATAAAAAAATCAGCAGAAGAGTATCTTGGTGAAAAAGTAACTGACGCTGTTATCACAGTTCCAGCGTATTTTGATGACAGCCAGAGACAAGCAACAAAAGATGCAGGAAAAATTGCAGGATTAAATGTTCTAAGAATTATTAATGAACCAACAGCAGCAGCACTTGCTTACGGACTTGACAAAAAAACTGAGGAAAAAATTGCTGTATTTGATCTAGGTGGGGGTACATTTGATATTTCTATCCTTGAAATTGGAGATGGCGTATTTGAGGTAAAAGCAACTAATGGAGACACGCATCTTGGAGGTGAAGATTTTGATTTAAGAATTATCGATTATCTGGCTGACGAATTCAAAAAAGATCAGGGAATTGATATCAGAAACGACAGTATGGCTCTTCAGCGGCTTAAAGAAGCAGCAGAAAAAGCCAAAATTGAACTTTCTTCTTCAATTGAGACAGACATTAACCTGCCATTTATAACAGCAGATGCCAGTGGGCCAAAGCATCTGAATATAAAGATAACCCGCGCAAAGCTTGAAGGGCTGGTTTCAGACCTTTTGGATAAACTGGAAAAACCCTGCATAACAGCGTTAAAAGATGCTGGAATGTCTTCAAATGAAATTAAAGAAGTTGTTCTTGTAGGCGGTATGACAAGAATGCCTGGTGTTTTTGAACGTGTAAAAAAAATATTTAATAAAGAGCCAAACAAGGGAGTTAATCCCGACGAAGTTGTTGCCCTTGGGGCTGCAATTCAAGGTGGAGTTTTAAAAGGTGAAATTAAAGATATGCTTCTTCTTGACGTTACTCCTCTTTCTTTGGGCATTGAAACACTTGGAGGCATTCTGACAAGGCTGATAGAAAAAAACACAACCATTCCTGCAAAAAAGAGCCAAATTTTCTCAACAGCTGAGGATAACCAGCCTGCTGTATCTATACATGTTCTGCAGGGGGAAAGGGAAATGGCATGCGATAATAAAACCCTGGGGCGCTTTGAATTAAGCGGTATTGCTCCTGCTACAAGAGGTGTTCCACAAATTGAGGTTACCTTTGATATAGATGCCAACGGAATTGTAAATGTATCTGCCAAAGATAAAGCAACCGGAAAAGAACAGTCGATTCAAATCACATCATCTTCTGGTTTATCAAAAGAAGAGATAGATAGACTCATGCAGGATGCCAAGCTTCACGCCGAAGAAGACAAGCACAAAAAAAAGCTTGTAGAGGCCAGAAATTCAGCAGATGCTTTAATTTATTCAACTGAAAAAACAGTAGATGAAGCTGGAGATAAAATAGATGAAGCTTCAAAGGTAAAGATTCAGGAGTTGATTGTAAATTTAAAAAAGGCTGGGCAAGGACAAGACATTACTACGATAAAAAGTTTAACAGAAGAGTTGACACACGCAGTTCACTCTCTTTCTCAATCAATGTATCAGCAATCGCAGCAGACAGATGCAAGACAATCAGGATGTGGTGGCGGAAATTGCAATAGCAAAAATGCAGGTTCAGAGGATGATATAATTGATGCTGAATATCAGGAAGTAGCTTAAAAAAAGTGTATAGATAAAAGTATACAAGATTATTTATTTTAAAAAATATATGATCAGATAGCTTTATTCTATCAGAGATTGAAGCTATCTGAATTGATTTATGAAAAATGAAACTAAAGTTTGGGTAGAATATGCAGACTGTGTTTACAAAATATCCAGCAATCAATTGAAAAATTTCTAACCATTCCAAAACATGAAAACTGTTTTTCAAAAACTAAAATATTTTAAAGATAATACAAAAAAACCTAATTTTTCTTAAAACCACCTATTATCATCAATATCCCTCCAATAATGAATAATTCAAGGGTTAAAGGATTAGATGTTACAATAAGTGCATACTCCCTTAATGCCTCTGGAATAGATTCAATCCATTTATTTGATATTATATCAGATATGGTATCTATGTTCAGCTCTTTTCCTGTTAACGAAGATAATACTTGAAAAAGAAACAAACACGCCCCGGAAATAATAAACAAAATTCCGAATTTTTTCATTTTTTCTCCTTGTTTTTTTTGCTTTTATTCTATGCAAAAAAAAATTGACACTCCAAACAAGGGTCAGGTAAGTAATTGATCTTTCTTATTCAAAAACAACCTTACCAATGCACAAACATCACTTGCCAAAAAATGAATAAAAGCCAGATACATCTGGGGAAAAATTAGAGCTTATAGTTCAAAATGAAAAATAATAGAAAAACCGTATGGAAAAAACACCAAAAATCAGGTGATACTTATTAAAAATTATACCTTTACAAAAAGAAAAGTCAAGTAAACATAATTACTTTTTAATAGCCTGCTTCCAACCATTATAGTTCTGGAAACAATCTACACGTATATTTGCAAACACTGGTTTGATAAAA
>Ga0209344_10004907_pt1 | contig 11887 bp, 8 predicted proteins | sample Cruoilmetagenom6_FD_187293 | JGI IMG/M metagenome (GOLD analysis project Ga0209344, IMG submission 187293) | Oil polluted marine microbial communities from Coal Oil Point, Santa Barbara, California, USA - Santa Barbara Oil Seep Sample 6 (SPAdes)... | ecosystem: Environmental > Aquatic > Marine >...
CTGGGCCAATTAACGGAAAACCACGACTCGTGACCAAAAAAATGCAGACCATCAATACCGAGGCAAACAACGGCGTTATGACCATAACGTTGAACCGTCCCGACCGATTGAACGCATTCACACGAACAATGATGGAAGAAATGGTCACTGCACTCGACGAGGCAGATGCCGACGATGACGTCCGCGCGATCATTGTCACAGGGAGCGGGCGCGCCTTTTGCGCAGGGGCCGATTTGGATGACCCAAACGCCTTTGCCACAGCCAAACTCGATCCTGCATCGGCAGACCCTGCCGTCTGGGCAGATCCGGAAATCCGTGACATAGGCGGGCTCTTGACCCTCCGCTTGTTCAATTGCCTTAAACCAGTAATAGCAGCAGTAAATGGGGCCTCTGTCGGCATTGGAACCACGATGCAATTGCCGATGGATATCCGTATCGCATCAACTGATGCACGATTCGGCTTTGTCTTTACCCGTCGAGGGATCACTCCGGAAGCAGCGTCCACCTGGTTTTTACCCCGCCTTGTGGGGATGTCCAAAGCGTTGGAATGGTGCTGTACAGGACGAGTCTTTGGCGCGGCAGAGGCGTTTGAAGGAGGGCTGGTCCGTTCGATCCATGCCCCAGAGGACCTGTTGCCCGAAGCCAATCGGATCGCCCGCGAGATTGCTGACAACACCGCCCCGGTTTCTGTGGCTTTGACCCGTCAGATGTTATGGCGCATGGCTGGGGCCGACCACCCGATGAGAGCCCATCAATTGGACAGCCGGGCCATCGCCGCAAGAAACGCCTCTGAAGACACAGCCGAAGGTGTTTCGAGTTTCTTTGAAAAAAGAAAAGCCGATTTTCCGAACCGTATCACCACCGACATGCCCGGGTTCTACCCCTGGGAAGATGACCCACCCTGGGCGTAATCGCAGTTAAGGAAGGTTACCCAATAAGGTCTTGAAATTAATATAAATTCGTAGAACCAATACTAGAGGAGAAGAAACATGAACTATTCTATCAACGGTCTACTCACCGGAGCGATTTTGGCAGCACTGGCACCTGCCGCCTATGCCGATCAGCTCAGTTTTGCTGGTGGTTGGCCACCAAATTCTCGCCCGAATACAGTAGTGGAAGACTATGCTACGGCCCTGAGCACCTATAGTGGTGGCGAACTGACGATGAAAGTATTCCCACAGTCGCTGCTCAGCTTTGGCGAAGCCAATGCAGGATTGCGCGACGGCTTGGCCGATGTTGCCGTCACTCTGACACCGTATTTTCCAACCGAATTCCCCAACATGAATATGGTTTCGGAATTTGCGGAATTGACCGAACTGCAGGAATTTTCGGGTGAACTAAGCTCGGCGGCTTTTGCCGGCGCCATTTCTGAATACGTGTTGACGCAATGTCCCGAATGCAAAAATGAAGCTGCTGCACAGAACCAGGTGTTCATGGGCGCAAGCATGACAACTTCTTATGTTCTTCAATGTGTTGTACCACTGAATTCACCTGAAGACCTTAAGGGCAAGCGCATCCGGACCGCCGGTGCATACTGGTCGCGCTGGGCCGAGTCAGTCGGCGCTGTTCCGGTGTCGATTTCGATCGGCGAAACCTTTGAGGCCCTGAACCAAGGTGTTTTGGATTGCACCGCCAGTAACACTGCCGACTTGATGAACTTTAGCTTCATTGACACGGTCAAACACGTCTATTCCGGACTTCCAGGCGGTCAGTTCACTGTTCCAACGATGATAAACAAAGACCGTTGGGCTGGATTGTCTGCTGAAGGGAAGTCGGCTTTGATGAAAGCCAATGCCAAATTGACCGCTGAAATGACTTGGGTTTACGTTGACATTGGTCGTGATGGTAAAACCGAAGCGCACGAACGGGGCATCGAATACGGTCCTGCCTCGGATAGTCTGCTTGAAATGAACCGGAGCTTCATCGAAAATGACATCACCTCTGTTGCAGCCATTTACAATGATCGTTTCGGGCTGGAAAACGGCGCCGAAGTCAGCGACGCGCTGCGCGCCTCATTGGCTCGCTGGACTGCGCTGACCGCGGAAGTCGACAGCCCCGAAGCTTTGGCCGAAGTGTACTGGAACGAGATCTACTCCAAGGTCGACGTTAACAGCTACGGCATGTGATAATATTGAGGCGCCGGCTAAACAGTCGGCGCCTTTTGAATTTCCTTGAGGGAGGAAAGCCATGCTTCTTGTTGGAAAAATGTTGTCTGGTCTGACAAGAATCGCGACCTTGATCGGTACGTTGTGCATTGGCTTGATGATGTTGCACGTGACGGCAGACGTCATTGGCAGGTATCTGTTTAATACACCGCTGACGGGCACGATCGTTATCGTTGGACACTACTATATGATTATTGTGGTGTTCATGGCACTTGGTGCTGCCGAAGAAAAACGCGCCCATATTTCAGTAGAGTTTCTAACAGACATGATGCCCAAATCCGTTCAGGGTTGGTTATCTGTCTTTTCCGGTGTGCTCACCGTTGCGGTATTCGGACTGCTGGCGATCAGCGGTTACTCCGAAGCTATGAAAAAAACCAAATACGGAGCCTCCATCGAACAGGGCGCCGATCTGATCACCATCTGGCAAAGCTACTGGGCCATTCCTGTCGGCGGCGCCCTGATCGCATTGATTGCTGCCTATAAAGTTGCCGTAGTCCTGACCAACAGCGAAAACGGCCTTGATGAAACACTTGAGAACGCAGAGATAATAAATGAGTGAAGTTGCAATCGGCCTGACTGGTCTTGGCTCCCTGATGGTCTTGATCGCCTTGCGCGTTCCAATTGGAGTATCTTTGATCGGGGTCTCCTTTGTTGGATTGTGGTCGCTTATGGGATCACGCGTCGCCTGGGGTGCTCTGGGCGTCCTTCCCTACCAGTTCTCCGCCAATTGGATCCTCAGTTCCATTCCGATGTTCCTGTTTCTGGGTTTCATCAGCTATCACACACACCTGACGCGCGGTATGTTCAATGCGGCCAGGGTCTGGACGTCGGCTGTGCCTGGCGGTTTGGCAATCGCTTCGATTTTTGGCTCTGCCGGGTTTGCCGCGGTGTCGGGATCATCCCTTGCCTGTTCGGCCGCAATGGGCCGCATCGCAATCCCCGAGATGATAAAGCACAAATACCACCCGGAACTGGCAACAGGCACTGTGGCGGTGGCAGGCACCATTGGTGCGTTGATTCCCCCTTCGATCATTTTGATCCTTTATGGGGTGATCGCCCAGGTATCGATTGCCAAATTGTTTCTGGGTGGTGTCAGCGCAGGTATTTTGACCGCCATTGGCTATGTCATAGTGGTGCTCATCCGTGTGAAACTAAATCCAACCCTTGCGCCGGAACGAGATGAAAAGGTCAGTTTTTCCGAAAAGGTCTTTGCTCTGAAAGAAACTTGGCCGATTTTTCTGGTCATGATCGGAATTTTTGGAGGGTTGTTTGGCGGCGTCTTCACTCCTACCGAGGCGGGCGCCGTTGGGGCCTTTCTGGCATGCCTGGTCGCATTGATCAGTGGCGAATTGACATTTGAGCGGTTCATGAAGGCCGCACGCGAAACAATAATGACCACTGCATCGCTATTGATTATCGCTATCGGTGCCAGCCTATTGACCCGGTTTCTGGCTCTGTCCGGCGCTGGTGACTATCTCTCGGCTGGGATCATGTCAGTGGCAACCAGCCCAACGCTGTTGTTACTTGGAATCATTCTTGTCTATTTGTTGATGGGCATGTTCTTGGAACCTGTCGGGGCAATGCTCTTGACGTTGCCAATCATTCTTCCTGTTGTTGACTCCGCCGGCTGGAGTTTGCTGTGGTTCGGAATTGTCCTAACAAAACTATTGGAAATTGGGATGATTACCCCGCCAATTGGAATGAATGTTTTTGTTATCAAAGGCGTCGTTGGTAACCTTGTGAAAACGTCGGCAATCTTTCGCGGCGTGATGTGGTTCATTGTTATGGACCTGGTCGTCGTCGCAATCTTATCCACTTTCCCCGCCTTAGTGCTGAAGCTTCCAGAGCTATTGAATTGAACGCTGTTCCCCCGTCTTCCGATATCAGAACGGACCCTGAATGGTGAATACCGAGACTGGCAGATGAACCAAATCTATGATTTCAACATTCAACAAATGGCAAGTGCGCCAGGAGTAATCACTCTGCGCATGCCGAGCAAAACATCAGCACTAATACTTCTCTCTGACAATCGGCGTCTCGTCTTCCAGACCTGCCAATTGAATGCCGCGCCAGAAGTCCTCGATATGCCGACGGGTCCAGTCACGCGCGCCCTCAGAATCTTTGTTGCGAATTGCCTCCAGAATATGGGCATGTGCCTCGATTTGGCGATCAATTGCCTGCGGCACTTCGGGCGCAACCTGCAAAAACCCTTGATACAGCAGCAACGCGAGTGGCTCCCGGGCCAAATCGAGCACTCGGTTTTCACCCATTTCACCAATCTGCGAATGAAAGAGCTTGTCCAGTCGCGTAGTCTCAACAACATCATTTTCTACGGCGACAAATTGCCTGTGCGTATCTTCCAGCATCTCGATCTTGTCTGGCGTCGCAAATTCTGCAGCCAATGCCGAAGCCAGAGATTCAGTTTCCCGTGCAACCTGCCAAAGTTCACGAAAAGTAACGTTCATCAAGACCATGGCCCGGCTTGCGCGGCTGGTGAGTTGGTCGCTTTGGGGCACAGCGACCTCAAGCCGGCGCGGTGACGGACGATGAACCAATCCCTCACTTTCGAGTTGGCGAAGCCCCTCACGTACAGTCGATCGCGTGACCCCGAACATCTTGGCCAGCTCAACCTCTCCGGGCAATCGTTCGCCGGGCCGCAGTGTACCTTGCATGATTTGCGCCTCGATTTCGTCGGCGAATTGGCGGTAGGCGTAATTCACTTTCAACGGCTGTCCGCGCAAACTCATATTGTCGTCTCCATAAGATGGTGGCCAGTCGAAAAAAAACCTAATCCGTTTTGTTTCACGATTGCGTATGGGTTTCTAGCATCATGTATTCAGCTTTGCGAGGCTAAGGTTAACTGCGAAAACGGACATTTACGCCCCCATTATTCGACTCGTGATAACGCCAGACGCCTACACTCACTTTGGCGCTTGGCCTGTGTTCGGGCAGAGTTTGGAACAAAGCCACCAATTTCCACCCTTACCTGTTGCGCCCAAGTCTTGTCCCGCGAAACCCAATACCAGAGGGGGCAGAGATGACGATCTCCCCGATGATCACGATTACACCCGACCGCGTGCTTCACGTCTGCCGTTTGGGATCACACCTTGATCATCGCATCATGGGGGCCCTGGCCATTTACATCGGCATGGAAGACGACATCGAGGTTCTGTTCCGTGATGACGACCCGATCACAGCCCGCGTCGTGGTGGTGCCTCCGTTCCAAACTCACCGTATCGTAGCAGGCAATCAATTTGTGAAAACAATTCTTGTCGAGCCGGAAACAGTTTCAGACAAGAGCCTTGCAGACTTGAAGGATTCCCTGAATGGGCTGAACCCCTCTGAAGCAGAAGCGCTCGGGTTGTTGGACCCGCCAAAGCACCCGGATCAGTTTTCAAAAACCGGAAGTACAAACTATAGCTGGCAGGCCTTTGACAATGATATTTTCAACTATTGTCTGGAAGCACGGGTACTGGATGACCGCATCAAAACTGCTGCCAATCTTGTAAAAACAAATATTAAAGACGTCATACTAACGTCCGATTGCACGGACGACTTAAAGATTTCCGGTTCCCGGTTTCGTCGACTTTTTGTGAACGATACAGGAATTCAATTTCGCCACTATAAAATGTGGAAACGGGCCCGGTCGTACTTGGAACAAATCCTGGTACCTGCGTCTTTGACGCAAATCGCAATGGATCTGGGGTATCCTGATTCAACACACTTTAGCCGGTCAATTCGCACCACCTACGGTTTGCCCCCACGCAGAATGAAGGCCTACATGCAGGATTCTTCATTCTTCTTTGCGAACAATGTGAACACCAATGGCTGAAAGCCTGATCACGATGTTCCCAAGCCTGCATTTGGGGGCGATCACAGCCTGTGAACGCAAGAATTTCACCGGAATTAAAGGTAGATATCGCATCAACTTAACAGGAGTAACGATATGAGCACGTGCGTAAGGCTATCGATCGTACAAAATGTATCAATTCTGGAAATCGACAATCCTCCTGTTAACGCGCTGTCTCGGGATGTTGTCGACGGGTTGATTCAAAAGTTCGGTGAGTTTCAGGCCCAAACTGACACCATCGGACTGGTCATTTGCGCCAGCAACAAGACCTTCGTCGCCGGTGGTGACATTGTCGAGTTTGAAAAACCAGGGTTCTCTGCACAGCCGCTTAATGATTTTCTGATCCGCCTTGAAGCATGTGAAAGGCCGGTCGTTGTGGCGCTGCATGGAACCGTTTTGGGAGGTGGCCTTGAGTTGGCCATGGCCTGCCATCATCGCATCGCAGCTGACAGCTGCCTGTTCGGCCTTCCAGAAATCAAACTGGGACTAATTCCCGGCTCTCATGGAACGCAACGATTACCACGGCTTGTCGGGTTGAAAGCTGCGGCCGAAATGATGACCACTGGTAAAATGGTGAACGCAAGCTTTGCAAAATCTGGTGGACTCGTGGATGCGGTTGTACCGTTTGAAACACTCCGTGATGCTGCAATTATCAGCGCGCGAACGCTCAGCGGGAAAGCGCCCCGCCGCACCTGCGATTTACCTGTGCAAAAGGCTGATACGGACGCGCTGGCAGATGTTGAGGCGCTGGCCTCCAAGCGGTCATTTCAACCCGCATATAACGCATTGAAAAAATCACTTTGCGGCGCCCGGGACTTACCCTTTGACATGGGGGTCGACATCGAAGCTGCCAGTTTTGAGGATCTGGTATCTTCCGTTCAATCACGCGCCCAACGCCACCTGTTTTTTGCCGAGCGGTCGGCGACGCGCATTCCTGATCTGAAAGACGACACACCTTTGCGCGAAATCGCAAAAGTCGGTGTCCTGGGGATTGGCACCATGGGAGCCGGAATCGCGGTTGCCTCGGCTTTGGCCGGCTATGAGGTCACCATCAGCGAAGTGGACAATGTCGCACTGGAAAAGGGCATTCAGAAAATTGATGAAACGATATCCGCGATGATCAAACGCGGTCGTCTATCCGAAGCGGAGGGCAGAACCAGCCGCGACAGGGTGGCGGGCCGCATCGGCGCAGAAGCACTCAGCGATTGTGATCTGATCATCGAAGCCGTTTTTGAGAACATGGACCTAAAGAACGCCGTTGCGGAAACCTTGGGCAAAATTTGTAAAAAAGGTGCGATCATCGCGACCAACACATCGACGTTGGACGTCAATGAAATTGCGCGAGCCAGCGGTCGTCCACAAGATGTCGTCGGGACACATTTCTTTTCACCGGCACATATCATGCGGCTTCTTGAGGTTGTTCGCGGGGATGACACCGACCCTCAGGTTCTGAAATCAGTGATGGGTTTTGCGCGGCGTATCAAAAAGACCGTTGTCGTCAGCGGCGTCTGTTACGGGTTCATCGGCAATCGTATGGGCGAAGTCTACCTGCGCGAAAGCGAAGCAATGCTATTGGAAGGGGCCACCCCATCCGCCATAGATGAAGTCGCTGAAAACCCAGACTTCTGGGGCATGGCAATGGGCCCAAACCGGATGCTCGACATGGCAGGCATCGATGTGGGCGCACGGACGGTCGAAGAATGGGCCAAATCCGGCAACGGGCCAAAGGACCCGACCTACCGCGCAATGTGTCGGGCAATGTTCGCCATGGGAAGCTACGGACAAAAGTCAGGTGAAGGCTATTATCGCTATGAAGGCCGCACCGCACTTCCGAATCCCAAAATTGGAAAATTGTCACAAAAACTGGCCCAGCTGCACGGAATAGCTATTCGAGACGACATCCCGGAAATTGAGATTTTTGAACGCCTGTTGTTTCCTATGGTGAACGAAGCCGCGCGCATTCTTGAAGAGGGCATCGCCTACCGCGGCTCGGATATCGATATTGTGTGGACCAATGGCTATGGCTTTCCAAATTGGCGTGGAGGGCCGCTGTTCATGGCTGATGAATTGGGTCTGCAAAAGGTGGTCGATCGGTTGGATTACTACGCCGAACGCACAGGCAATTCCTGGCACTATTGGGACGTATCCCCCTTGCTTCGCCAGCTTGCTAGCGAAGGCGGTCGCCTAAGCGACTGGCACAGCAAAAAATAACAAGGAGATGAAGCCATGAGAGAAGCTGTTATTGTAAGCACCGCCAGAACTGGTATCGGCCGCGCCTATCGGGGTGCGTTCAATGCAACAAAATCACCGACCCTGTCTGGTGTCGCTTTGACCCATGCCATTCAACGGGCCGGTATTGACCCGAATGAAATCGAAGACTGTGTGTTCGGCACGGTACTATCGGCAGGCACCGCCGGAATGAACCTTGCCCGCAACGCAGTTTTCGCCGCAGGGCTACCCGTCTCAGTTGCCGCACAGACCATAGACCGGCAGTGTGCGTCGGGCCTTATGGCAGTGGCGACCGCGGCCAAACAAGTTGTGCAGGATGGCATGGATGTGGTTCTAGCTGGGGGGCAGGAAAACATCTCTGCTGTTCAACAACCCTATTTCGAATGGATTCAGTCCGAGACCGACCCCACCGTAACCAACAAGGTCCCCACAGCCTATATACCGATGTTAAAAACGGCCGAGATCGTCGCCGAACGCTATTCCATTTCTCGGGAAGCTCAGGATCTGTACGCCTACGAGTCGCAACAGCGCACATCCCGGGCACAAACGGCCGGTATTTTTAAAAGCGAGATCGTCCCAATCACAACGGTAAAGCAGGTGAAAAATCGTGAAACCGGCGATATAACCGAAACCGAGGTGACATTGTCCGCGGATGAAGGCAACCGGCCCGGGACAACGATCGCCAGCCTTGCGGCCCTAAACCCGGTTATCGAAGGTGGCTCTGTTACTGCTGGGAATGCTTCTCAACTGTCGGACGGGGCATCCGCTTGCGTCATTATGGACGCCGGGCTTGCGGCACGGCGCGGGCTTAGCCCGCTTGGCACCTATCGTGGAATGACGGTGGCGGGCTGCGACCCTGAGGAAATGGGGATTGGCCCGGTTTTTGCCATTCCCAAACTGTTGGAGCGTCACGGTTTGAAAATCGAAGATATCGGCGTCTGGGAGTTGAACGAAGCCTTTGCCTGTCAGGCTGTTTACTGTCGTGATCACCTCGGCATTGATCCCATGCGCTACAACGTGAACGGTGGCGGTATCTCAATAGGCCATCCCTATGGCATGACGGGCGCCCGCATGGTTGGGCACGCGTTACTGGAAGCACAGCGCCGTCGCGAAAAATATGCGGTCGTGTCAATGTGCGTCGGCGGCGGCATGGGTGCTGCGGCATTATTTGAAACGGCCTTGTAATCCACGACTATGATGGTTTGCCCATGGAAATTGCAGGGCAAACCAAATGTCAAAACAGGTAGTCGCGATCAAAAGGTCAAACTGAGATGATGCGTCGAGAGATAGATTTCCTACTCCACGAATGGCTTGACCTGGAACGCCTTGTTGATCTCGCGGCCTTCAGCGATCAGGATCGTTCAGATTGGGATGCGTTTTTGAACCTTTCCGAAGACATCTCCCGGAACGAATTCCTTACCTGTTACAAAGTCAGTGACCGCCAAGAACCCTATCTGGAAAACAGCCAAGTCAGGGTGCAGAAAGATCTTAAAGCCGCGCTCACCACATATCTGAAAGCAGGTCTGCATTTGTCGACGATTGCAGTAGATTACGGCGGCATGGGTTTTCCATTCACGGTCGCGACCGCTGCCATGGCGGACGTGATGGCCTCCAATGTGGCGGGATCGGGTTTTATCGTGCTGACTGTTGCAAACACCCGTGTGATCACCGAATTTGGAACGCCAACGCAAATTGCGACCTTTGCAACCCCTCAGGTAGACGGTTTAGCACTTGGTACCATGTGCCTGTCCGAACCGGATATCGGTTCCTCCCTCGGTGACATCTCCACGCGGGCGGTTCCAGTCGGCGAAGATAATCTAGGAGTGCGGTATCGGATCAACGGTCGCAAAATGTGGATATCTGCTGGTGATCAGGACGTTACGGATAACATTATCCACCTGGTTTTGGCCAAGGCAGTACAAAAAGATGGGTCCACACTGCCTGGTCCCAAAGGCATCAGCCTGTTCATCGTGCCAAAAATTCTGCCCGAGCCCATGGGGGGCACGCGCAACGACATCACCGTTGCTGGGCTCAACCATAAAATGGGATACCGGGGAACACCCAATTGCCTGTTGAATTTTGGCGACAACGACGGTGCAATCGGTTGGCGAATTGGTAAGGAAGGCGAAGGCCTGCACATCATGTTTCAGATGATGAACGAGGCCCGAATAGGTGTCGGCTTAAGTGGCGCCGCCCTTGCGTATCGAGGGTATCAGCTGGCCCGCAGTTATGCCGCTGAACGGGTGCAGGGACGTCCTGTCAATGCCAGCAAAACTTCAAAACCCACCACCATTGACCAACACCCAGACGTGCGCCGCATGTTGTTGCTACAGAAAGTTATTTCCGAAGGCGCGCTCGCCCTGTGTTTAAAGTCAGCACTGCTGTGTGATATCGCTCACCACGCCGAAGATGGGGATGAAAAACAAACAGCCGCTATCCTTTTGGATCTGTTAACTCCCGTAATCAAATCATGGCCTTCTGAGCAAGGTCTGGTCGCCCTCCATCAGGCAATTCAAGTCCACGGCGGCTATGGCTACACAATAGACTTTGACGTTGAACAACTCTACCGTGATAGCCGTATCAACCCGATCCATGAGGGAACAACCGGTATTCAAGCGATCGACCTTTTGCGCCGCAAAGTCCTTTTGGACAAGGGGGATGCCTTCGGCATTTTTGAAAAAACGGTACACACTACGATTCAGGCCGCAACAGATTTCCCAGAAGAGGCGGAACAGTTGTCCGACCTCTGCGATCACTTTTCCACATTGGTCCGTTCAATCCTTGATACGAAAACCCCCGAAGACGTCCTGTCCAACGCCACAGGCTTTCTGGAGGCATTCGGCCATTTCGTTCTGGGGTGGATTTGGCTCGACGTTGCTACCGCGGCTATTCGATCCGAAACCCCCGGAATTGCGGAAGAAAAAATATGGGCTTGTCGCTTTTTCTTCGCAGCCGAACTCCCTAAGATACCAGGCATGTTAGCGCTGTTGGAAAACGACAACAGCCTCACCCGCGATGTGCCAGACACTGTATTGGTTTGACCCGCCGTCCCAACAAAAAAATGGACTGCCTCTAAACGCAAGAATTCTGCTTCGAAATACTGTAAGTGTTGTCATAGCCATACAGGTATCTTGCAGTGTGCAAGGACATAGGACCAGTCACTGATCAGATGTCCTTGCACAGGTAACGCCAGACCGTGGTCCAAAACAGATCCGCAACAGACATTGCGGCGCTCACAACATCAAAAAAGAGGCGCGTTATGGCTGTCACACTAGACTTCTCAGGTAAGGTGATCGTGGTGATCGGCGGGACCAGTGGGATCAACCGCGGGATCGCCAAAAGCTTTGCTGCACAGGGCGCAAAAATTGCGGTTGCAAGCAGGGACCAAAACAAAGTGGATGACACGGTCTCTGAATTGTTGGAATCCGGCGCAGAAGAAGCCATCGGCGCGGCCTTTGATGTGCGCGATCCGGACGCCGTCGCAGAAGGCATGCAGACGTTTCACCAACAATTTGGCGACTTCGACGTCCTGATATCAGGCGCGGCGGGAAATTTCCCGGCCTTTGCCGCCGAGATGTCCACCAACGCATTTCGCAGCGTCATAGAGATTGACCTGATGGGGACAATCCACGTCATGAAAGCG
>Ga0209344_10004908_pt1 | contig 11886 bp, 9 predicted proteins | sample Cruoilmetagenom6_FD_187293 | JGI IMG/M metagenome (GOLD analysis project Ga0209344, IMG submission 187293) | Oil polluted marine microbial communities from Coal Oil Point, Santa Barbara, California, USA - Santa Barbara Oil Seep Sample 6 (SPAdes)... | ecosystem: Environmental > Aquatic > Marine >...
GTTAATTTTGGCTGGCCATTGGATCAAGAACAAGAAGACAGTAATGACACAAACGTTGCTTTACAACAGCTAACGAAGTTATGTCATATGGCGGATAAATATATAAATTGAATGATGCATTTATTACCTATCAATTGTTTAATCCAAGCTTGATCTCTGAACAGTTTTAACTTTTTTCTTAATTGTTTGTGCCTATCATGCAATTTATTTTGAAACAAATGTACATTGAAATGCTCTTAGCGTACCGACTTACCAATGTAAATCAGTTGATGCTTATAAGATTAATTACCTTCCTGACTGGCGAACTAACAAGGACAGTCACTTTCAGAAAGGACTGATTTAACATTATGGGCTGGTTTTGGATGGATTTTTGTTTATAAATTAGACTGTTCTGGGTGATTGATAACTTGAATCGGTAATGATGGTGGATTGATGGATTTTCACCTGATTTAGGCTGAGTTGGGTTGTTACAGACTTTATCTGTAAAGGTGTTCTTGTGGAATACTGGTTCTATTCCAAAGCAGGAATAAGCTTGAATCCTTTACTAAATTGCTTACCGACTTTTTTGCAAAAGACTTTAAGTTGTTCAACGGTTCCTACAGCTGTGATTCCGTGGGTTGGGATGGACCCAAAAGGGAAAACTCATTAAAGGAGCTAATAGATTTGCTTATTGATCTTAAAGTAAATATCTATGTTTTTGATATCACGTTACAAGAAATTAAAGCTGTTTTAAACAATTGGGTTAGGTCTTTGGAACTAAAGAAATATGAAAACTTACATGAAAAAACACGGCAGTTATTTGAAAGTAGGGGGACCAGATCAGAGCATATTGAAACAGAAATTGCGCTATTAGAGAATAATTTAAATAATCTAGGCATCTCTCTAGTCGATAACTATAACTTAAACCCTAAGTTTTGTTGTGACGAAGCGGAATTAGAAAAGTTTTTAACAAAGGTTTTTAAAGGGAATAAAAGTAGGGCACATGATACTCAATGCGTTGCTAGAGTATATAATTCTAGAGAAGGGGGGACTGTCAGCTCGCTAAATAATACCTTTTCTGTTTTCATATCATCAAATAAATACTTAGCAGAAGTTACAACTCGATTTTTTAAAAATGATATTGAGCCAAACTCAATTCAATTAGTTGTATCAGAAAAATGGCTGGCTACATTTTTGTGGCTAAAACATCCTGAAAATTTTAAAAACTTACCTTTTGACCTACTATTGACTGAAGCATATAGCGCGCTCAATACTGATGATAGATTTTGGAACGCGTTTTTACGGCGGTTAAAAGACCTTAAAGCAAAAGGGGAAATTACTGAGCAAGATTTCAATTCAGTCCGATGGAATAGCTCGACATTTTCAATGGCTCAAAAAGCATCAGTACTTGATGGAGATGAAATACCTGATGAGGATATTTATGAAATAGTCGCCAATGTGAAAGCTAAAGAGCATAAAAAAATCAATGCAACTGTGAAACTGCAAGAGAACCAAATTGAGACATTAAGTGGTTCTATTGACAATATAAATACTAATATTAAAAATTTTTTCAAACCTGTTAGTCATGTTCTTGCTTTAATTGTGACATTAGCATATTCAATTCTTTGGGTAATCGGTACATATCACTATGGCCCGCAGCTTTTCACTTCAAGTATTAGTATGTTTGATAGTTCAAATTATAAGTACTTTATTTATTTATTTATCATTTTTTATGTTAACAGTTATTGCCGTTATTTCTGCGTTTAAGGGTGTTAAAAAACTCTATATATTTTGTCAGGCAAAAATTTATCATAAATTTATTTTAAAGTTCATCAAATAGAGTATTTTATGCAAAAGCTTAATAATAAGAGCTGTTATGACCAATACCCTTTAGTATTGGACATAGTGTAAAGAAATGTTTATAATACAATACTTATTAAATGTTTGATTGGTATTTAAATGGCGATAATAAAACCCACACCTTTGTATCCTGTTTACAGTGAATTAAGAGACATGACGCTGTCTGATTATCCATACCTTAATGATCAATTAAATTCTATGAGTGATTGGCAACAAACTCATTGGGATTGGGGTAAAAAATTTCTGTTGTATATTGGTCGTAACAAATCTAAACACACTTATACCAGGTTCAGAAATGAAATTGAACGTTTTCTGTTGTGGTCTTATTTTGTAAAACAAGCACCGATAGATTCATTTAAAAAATCTGATGTTCTCGAATATGCAGATTTTTGTTGGAAACCACCTGTACAATGGATTGGTACTTCCAATGTTGATCGTTTTGTATTTGCCAATGGATTTTTTAAATCAAACAAACAGTGGCGACCATTTAAAGTACAGGCACCTAAAAGTCAAAAAAATAAGGAAGTTGATAAGAAAAAATACCGTCCATCACAGCAAACATTGATTTCTACATTTACTGCAGTCATTGGGTTTTATAATTATTTAATGGGTGAAGAATTGTGTTTGGGGAATCCTGCTCAAATAGCTAAGAAAGACTGCAAGCATTTTATAATCGAATCTCAAGTAAAGGAACCCAAAAGATTGACTGAGGAACAGTGGATGTCTGTGTTAGAAACTGCAATTGATATGGCAGATAAAAATCCTTTGTATGAAAGAAATTTGTTTATTATTGCCTCACTTAAAGTACTGTTTTTGCGTATTTCTGAATTGTCTGAACGGGATGAATGGACGCCTGAAATGAGGCATTTTTGGCAGGATTCCAATAAGAATTGGTGGCTTAGAGTATATGGAAAAGGCAGAAAAATCAGGGATGTAACGGTACCTTCGGATTTTTTAAAGTTTCTTAAACGTTACAGAAAATCAAGAAATTTAACAGCGTTACCAATCAGTAATGAGAAGTCAGTTTTAATAGAAAAAATTCGTGGACAAGGCGGTATGACAGCCAGACATTTAAGAAGACTGGTTCAAGATACTTTTGATCATGCATTTAAAGCCATGAGTAAGTCTTTAGGTGCTGGTGAAGCCTATAAGCTAAAGGAGGCAACGACGCATTGGCTCAGACACACAGGTGCCAGCATGGAAATTGAACGTGGAAGAGCGCTAAAAGACCTTTCGGAGGACTTGGGTCATGCAAGTATGGCCACTACGGATACCGTTTATGTTCAGACTGAAAATAAGAAAAGAGCTGAAAGTGGTAAAACCAGAAAGGTATACAAAGAATAAATATAGATTAATTTATAATTTCAATAGGATAGATGGTGTATTTAATGTTATTTATAGATTAGTTTTGTTGCATATCATACTCTATGATTTTGATGTTTGGATGTCATAAGAACCATCAATGCCCACTTCCCTATTCGGTATTTAAAGAGTCAAATTTTTATGGTTTTATTTTTTTGACTCATGTGCAAGTTTAAATAAAACAGGTAAAATAATTAACGTCAATAGAGTTGATGAAATAACCCCGCCAATGACTACAGTTGCAAGTGGACGTTGGACTTCAGCTCCAGTTCCTGTGTTCAACGCCATTGGAACAAACCCCAAGCTAGCGACTAACGCAGTCATTAAAACAGGACGTAATCGAGTCATTGCTCCATCAATAATGGCGTGATACAGGTCTCCAGTTGTTCTCCATTTGGAATTTATGAATGACAACATAACCAATCCATTGAGCACAGCAACCCCAGATAAGGCAATAAAGCCAACGCCTGCTGAAATCGAGAAAGGCATGTCACTTAACCACAATGAGAAGACACCGCCAGTGAGCGCTAACGGCACACCAGTAAAAATGATTAATGCATTTTTGAAAGAGCTGAATGCCATCATAAGCAAAGTAAATATAATAGTCAGCGTGATTGGAACCATAATTGACAGTCTGTGACTTGCAGATTCCAGTTGTTCAAATGTTCCGCCATAATCAAGCCAGTAACCGGCAGGTAGTTTCACATCTGATGCAATTTTTAATTTGGCTTCATTAACAAATGAACCCAAATCCCTGTCTCTAACATTGGCAGTTATGACCACACGTCGTTTGCCATTTTCTCTACTTATTTGGTTTGGAGCAGGTGCAAGACTCAATTCAGCTATTTCACTCAGTGGGACATAACCACCATTACTCAATTGAACGGGTAATTCACTTAAATGGTACAAATCGCGTCTTATATTTTCATCCAGTCTAAGTATAATTTTAAAACGCCGATCACCTTCATAAATAATGCCTGATTCTTTCCCGCCTATGGCTGTAGAAATAACATCTTGTAAATCCACAACATGACTTCCATAACGAGCTAATGAATGGCGTTTGGGAATCACAGACAACATAGGTAAGTTTGAAATTTGTTCAACACGAGTGTCTGCTACACCATCAATTTGATTAAGAACAGCTAAAATCTCATGACTGGATTTAAGTAGTTGTTCCAAATCATCACCAAATACTTTTATTCCCAAATCGGCTCTTACACCTGATATGAGCTCATTGAAGCGCATTTGTATTGGTTGAGTGAATTCATAATTGTTTCCAGGAAGTTTTATTATTGATTTTTCAATTGTTTCTATCAGCTCTTGTTTGGTGAGTTTAGGATTTGGCCATTCATTACGAGGCTTCAATATCACAAAATTATCGGTTACATTTGGTGGCATGGGGTCATTAGCGATTTCTGGCGTACCACTTTTAGCAAATACTTTAGAAACTTGAGGGAATTCAGATAGCTTAGCCTCTAAGAGGTTTTGCATTTCAACCACTTGATCAAGACTTGTTCCTGGAATTCTGATGGCGTGAATCAAGAGATCCCCCTCATCTAATTCAGGTATAAATTCTGTGCCTAATGTAGTAGATAGCCAAGTCGCTAAACTGACCAGCCCCATTGCCGCCACTAAAACAAGCCAACGCAGTTTAAGCGCTCCTTTCAATAATGGTAGATACAAGGACTTAGCAGTAACAATAATGAAACTTTCTTTGTCACTGACTTTACCATTCATAAATAAGGCCACTGCGGCTGGAATAAATGTAAAGGAAAGTACCAGAGCTGATATTAAGGCCATCATCACGGTTGATGCCATGGGATGAAACATCTTGCCTTCAACTCCGGTCAATGAAAATAAGGGGATATATACGACTGTAATGATAATTACACCAAACAAACTTGGCCTGATAACTTCATTAGTGGCGTTGAATACGACTTCTAGACGTTCAGATAATGATAAGGTGTTTTTTACTTTTTGTGCTTCGGATAATCGTCTGATTGAGTTTTCGGTGATAATGACAGCGCCATCAACGATTAATCCAAAATCCAAGGCACCCAAGCTCATCAAATTTGCTGATATTCCTGCTTTAACCATACCACTGATGGTTGTTAACATGGCAATAGGTATGACGGCTGCTGTAATCAATGCTGCTCTGAAGTTTCCAAGCAACAGAAACAAAACAGCAATGACCATCAAAGCCCCCTCAAGCAGGTTTTTTTGGACAGTATCAATGGCTTTATCAACTAAAGTAGTTCTGTCATATACTGCGTCGATAACAACGCCTTCAGGTAAGGTTTTTTTAATTTCTTCGAGCTTTTGTGCAACAGATTGTGCCACAGATCTTGAGTTTTCACCTACCAGCATCATTGCTGTACCTAATACGGTTTCTTTACCATTTCTGGTGGCTGCTCCCGTTCGTAATTCTTTACCAATGATTACCTCTGCAATGTCCTTAATTTTAATTGGAACATAATGAATGGTTTTAACCACAACATTTTCAATATCCTCAATTGCCTTTAGCTGTCCTGGTGATCTGACAAGAATTTGTTGGCCATTAGATTCAATGTACCCTGCTCCAATATTGGTGTTGTTCATCATTAATGCATGATTGATATCTGCAAATGAAATGTCATGACTTAACATTTTTTCAATACTCGGGTTTATGTGATATTGCTTGTTATAACCGCCAATACTGTTAATTTCGGTTACACCCTTGACGAGTGAAAGCTGAGGTTTGATAATCCAATCTTGGATTTCTCGAAGCTTAATGGCATCAATAGGCGTACCATCTGCTTGTATAAACCCTTCTTCGGCTGCAACAGTGTACATGAAAATTTCACCCAATCCAGTAGTCACTGGTCCCATTTCAGGTTCTAAACCTTTGGGTAAGGTGCTTTTAATGGCGCCCAATTTTTCATTGATTAGGTTTCGGGCGAAGTAAAGGTTTGTTCCTTCTTCGAATACCACTGTTACTTGAGACAAGCCATATCGTGACAAAGACCGGGTATAAGCCAAATTGGGAATGCCAGCCAGTGCAGTTTCAACTGGATATGTGATTCTTTGTTCGGCTTCAAGTGGTGAATAACCAGGTGCTGAGGTGTTGATTTGAACCTGGATATTCGTAATATCAGGAACTGCATCAATTGGTAATTTATGGAAATTCCAGACGCCTGCAGTAATCAGCATTACAACACCAGCCATTACCAACCAACTCCTCTGCAAAGAGGTTTTAATTATTGATTCAATCATTAATTATCGTCTCCTTCAGTGATGGTGTGATGCACCTGATTTTTCAAGATCAGCCTTTATCAAGTAGCTGTTTTCTGTGACAAACTCATCTCCAATATTGAGTCCAGATATGATTTCTGTGAACTGATTATCTGATTGCCCAAGTTCAACATGATGTACTTTGTATGACTGCCCTGTTTTAACAAACACCACGGGCTTGTTATCGATGATTTGGATTGATTTGGTGGGAATAGCGATATCAGCGACAGTTGTATTAATAGTCACTAGGCCCGATACCAGTAGTCCAGTAGTCCACTTATGATCCTGGTTGTTTATCAATATACGAGCAACTGAATAAGGATTTTCATCTTGAGGTGGGATGATGTGCTCTATGGTTGAATTGATTGAGTGTTTAGGCCCCTTGATTAACACATTTTGTTGCGCTTTTATGGGGCTTAACTGACCAGGAAATAACAGCAGTTCCACCCAAATTTTTTCATAATTGGCCAGCGTAAATAACACTTGGTTCAACGCCATTTCGCCTGGGTTGGCATGTCTTGAAACAACAACACCAGGCATATGAGCTGTAATGGGATATTTCTTCAGGCTTTCGTTGGATTCTATGTAAGCCAAAATGTCACCTTCACTGACCCGATCACCTACGTGGACGGTGACATCAATCACAGCTCCAGGAAATCTCGCTCTGATGTGGTTGAGATAACTTGGGTCAATAACAGTTTTTCCATAAAGTTTTACTTGTTTTCTGATTATTCCTGACGAAGCTAAATCAGTTTTTATCTTCGATTTTTCAGCCGTTTTACTATCTATGATCACCACTTGTTCTAGTAACTCATGTGCGTCATGACCATGATTATCATCATGACCGCCTGCGGCCATTACCAAGAAAGAACAGCATAACAATGTTAATACAATCAACATCTTACATGAAATAATTGGCTTCATGACTCTCCTCCTTCTCCTTGGGTATGTTGGGGTTCGTTGTAGATAGGTGCAGTTATGATACGTTCTAGTTGTATACCATGTTTCAAGATGTCTTGAGCCGTATCTATCAAAGATTTCTTTGCTTGAATTAAGTCAGCTCTGGCAGCTGAATATTCAAGGTATCCATACCTGCCATCTAAATAAGCATCTTGGGTCTGTTTAAGTGCATGGCTCAGTGCGGGAATAATTTCTTTTTCAAGGACCTTGAACCTTTCAATTGCAGTTGTTCTTAGTGAATATATGTCATTGACTTGGCCGTACAAATTAAGTAATTCAATGCGCTGTTTTGAATTGAATGCATCAACAGCAGTTTCAGCTTCAATCAACGCCCCCTTGTTTCTAGTGGTATTAAATAATGGGACACTTAAACCTGCTGTTAATGCGGTGTCATTGTTGGCTTCAATTCTGCGTAGCCCTAATGACCAATTAACATTTGTCTTTGCATCAGCTTGTATCATTTTTACCCTGGATTCAGCCAGTGTTTGGTTCGTTGAAAGCACCTTAATTAAATTAGATTGTTCTAAATTTTCAAATAATAAGCCGATTTCTTTGGTTGTTCTAAAATCAAATAAATCACCTACAAGGTGATTAAATTGAGGTTGTTTTTCAGCCCAATATAAACTCAGTTTGACGCGCTGTCTGTCAAATTTGCTTTGTTCAGCTTGCAGGGTTAGTTTTGCCTGTTTGAGTGAGGCATATGCCCTACTCACTTCTGCATCTCCAATCGCACCCAAGGCAGCTTTTTGTTTGATTGAGTGATAAATATCTTGGCTTAAGCGCACAGATTCAATGGCAAGTTTTATTCGTTCTTGGGTGGCTAATGTATCAATAAATACATCAGTAAGCTCTGATATCAAATCCAACGATTTTATTTTTCTTTGTATATTGAGCAGTTCATATTGTTTTAAAGCATGGTTTGTTCTGGCCTCCTTTTTTCCTCCAAGCTCAAGAACAGAAGAAATAGAGACTGTTAATTCGCTTTGCTCGAGTCCTTTGAATGACTTACTTCCAGAAAAGTTTTCAGCCTCTAAAGCAATTTGAAACTCTGGATTCAATGCTGCAGTATATCTTGCAGCATCTAGCGTGCGTTCTTTCAAGTCGAATATCTTGAGTGAAGGATTTTGTTCAGTCATTAAGTTGATTGCAGTAGCCAAATTTAGTTCTTTTGCAAACAATTGACTGGAAGACATTAACAATGTTGTCATTAACAACCATTTACAGTTAACAAACCAGCTAAACGTAGCATTTGAGATGTGATAATTAAAAAAACTCATTAGATTTCAGTCTCTTAAAAATTAAATGTATTTAGACGGTGGCTCAAAATAGTAAAGTGGCCGTTCATATTGATTTCAATAGTGATGTGACGACCACTGTTAATTATGTTGTTTTTGTTTCAATTGAAGTTTAATATTTATAGTAACTATAGAGTCAAGAATAAATAATGAAAATAGGACAAGTATCTAAACTAACCCATTTATCTGTGCAAACGATACGATTTTATGAAACTCAAAACTTAATTAAATCCATTGGTCGTACAGAGGGTAATTTCAGACTTTATGATGATAGAGTCATCGATCAGTTGGCGTTTATCAAGCGTTGTCGGTATTTGGATTTGTCACTGGATGACATTCGTTACATCAATCAATTAAGAAATAATCCTGATGCTGTTTGTGAAGAGGTTGATGATTTAATCAACACCCAAATCAAGTTGGTTGAAAACAAAATTAGGGAGTTAAATAAGCTAAAAACACACTTAAAAGCGTTGACAAATTCTTGTACCGAGATTCAAAAAGTAGGTGATTGTGGCATCATTAAGTCACTACAAGAAAATAACTGTTAACTTTTAAAGCTCTTTTATTTCAGTGAATCACCTTAATTTGGTGTCAATTTGATGCACCGGAACTCATGGTCTTTTATGGGATTTTGTGTCGACGTTTTTGTATTGACCTTATAAAGTAGAGTCCAATAATAACCCAAGCAAAAAACACAATGTGTAACCACAATTTGGGCCCAATTTGTGTATTAAGCCCAGACAATTCCGCAATCATTGGAAATTGTCCTGTGGTAATCAGTTTGACTACCCATTCGTTAGCAGGTGTTGCTATGAGTGTTGTTACCCAGCCTAAAATGATGACTTGTGCCAAACTTACTGATACTGAATGGTTCAGATTAAAAATAATTACTGAAAGTAGAGTATAAAAAATTGAAACAGCTAAATGAACCAGCCAAGACATGATCAAAGCCATTGTTACACTGTATGCACCCACATTTACATAAGCATTTGCGTGTCTTGATGTTAAGGTTGCCATACCAAACAATGGTTGAATCAGAATAAATGCGATGCCAGCAAAAATGCCAATGAGCAAAGCTGTAATGATTGTATTTTTGTGTGTCATATTTTTTAACCGTTTTCTTATTTTTCTTAATATTCTGTTGGTTGGTTTCCGAATTTAATCTTGTATTGTTCAATTAAACTGATACAGCTCCCCTGCTCCATTTGAATAATTTAATTATGAATCAATCGAAGTAATTTCGTTCTGCCTTAAATGATGAACTTTTACGATGTGGATTTAAAAATCCATCATTCAGGCAGGTCAAATGAGTTATTCGTATACCAAGGTTTTTAAATTTTTATGGGTTGCTTTGTTTCCATGCAAATTTTTCAAATGGTGCATCTATGGGGGTATTTGCAATGTGGTTGGTGTAGTTGCTGATTATTTTTTGCGACAAGCCAAGAATGATTTCTAGTACTTGTTGTTCACCATAACCTGCTGCGTAGAACTGATCCAGTTGTTCTTGTGTCACATGACCACGATTACGTACAAGGCTTAATGTTAAATCAAATAAAGCTTGTAATTTATCCGTAGGCATGGGTTCTTGATCTCTCAAAGCTTGAATTAATTTAGCATCAACTTTCATGGCATGTGCAATACCAGTGTGGGCAGGTACACAATAATTACAGCCATGTTCTACGTTAATACCCTGCCAAACAACAGTTAATTCGTCTGCATCAAATGATGTGTTCATAAATAATTGATGTAATGTTTGGTATGCCTCAAGCAACTGAGGTGAGCTACCTAGTACGCCATGTAAGTTTGGTAGCATGCCGTTTGTTTTTAATGATTTTTCTAAAGCTGGTTTACTCGCTGTTGGGGCTGATTCTATTGTGTGTATTGTTAATGTTGTCATTGTACTTTCTCATTGCTGGTTTTTTAGTGGGATAAAGGATTTCTTTTCTTGAACCAAGCATTTCTGCACGTTTCAAGTTTACAAGAATCTTCTGTTTATATGTACCGTACGGTATGTAATACAATGTTGTATTGTACCGATAGGTATGTTAAAGTCAATATTAAAACTTAAATTAGATTAATTTAAGTAAATTGTTGGTTATCTAAATAACAATCAATGGATATATATGAAACGAGTGCTTGCTTTTGATATTTACGGGACATTAATAGACACCCAAGGTGTTGTGACACTTTTAGTGGACATACTTGGAGATGAAAAAGCAATGTTGTTTTCAGAAACATGGCGTTTAAAGCAACTAGAGTATTCGTATCGTAGAGGTTTAATGAAACAATATAAAAAATTCTCTATCTGCACTGAAGAAGCTTTAATTCGGGGTCCGAAGTCCAATTTGCAGAAAATGTACGCTAAGCTTATAAATTACCTTTACTTCATCAATTCATAAAGAGTGAGGAAGTCTTTGATGTGTTTCTTATCATCAACATCCAATGTCAAGTCAGAATAGTATTGCCTACCTTGAAACCTGATGGTAGATAATTTTGCTTCAGACAAAGCTTTCATGTAGTTAATTTGTTCAGGTCCGGCATTTATAGTAATCCACTCCCAAACATTTCCAGATGAATGATCCCTATTAAACTCATAATCTGGAGATTGATACCGAAAGTCATCAGCTGCAAGTTTGAATGAATCTACAAATAGCCAGTCATCACCATAATACTTGACCTCTACCCTTAATGCTGGGGCGCCACTAGACACCAGCAATGACAGTCCAAAATTCTTTTCAAGGCCCGAGCCTACCGGCCTGATTTTGTAGACATCGTCCATATGATCATATTCGATATGATTGCCAACAAGAATCTCTACCATTCTGTGGTCTCCACCAACTTTAGGCACAAAAGATTTAATCAGCTCATAGATTTCTTGCCGAACTTTTTGACCATTACTTAATTCGAGAGTCCGGATACCATATACATTTTCTTTTTTGATAATTTGAATGTCAGAGCCTGAGTATAACGGCTCAGGGCTGAATGATCTTATTGATTGGTATTCTTCAAGAGGCATCATTTCAGCTGCTGTACCATATTTACCAAATTCTTGATTGGTAATAAAAATCAATTTATCACCATTCTCCATAATCACATTGAAATACTGATATGTGAAATCACCAACTTTTTTGGTTTTGTATGGTTCAGAAGACTCAAAGTA
>Ga0209344_10004910_pt1 | contig 11881 bp, 10 predicted proteins | sample Cruoilmetagenom6_FD_187293 | JGI IMG/M metagenome (GOLD analysis project Ga0209344, IMG submission 187293) | Oil polluted marine microbial communities from Coal Oil Point, Santa Barbara, California, USA - Santa Barbara Oil Seep Sample 6 (SPAdes)... | ecosystem: Environmental > Aquatic > Marine...
CACCCTTTTCTAGATACATGGCTCGGTCGGCCCGTGCGATTGCAGCGTCCATATCCTCGTCCATTCGCCAATGGGAAAGGCCGAAAGATGCGGAGACCGCAATGCCTTCGATCCCCAATCGGCGGCCGACAGTTTTGATTTTCGTCTGTAGGGATTTGACCGTTTCCTCCGCGATCGCCCGGTCAGGTGCAGCCATCGCGATCAGAAACTCTTCGCCGCCCCAGCGGGCGCAGATTGCTTTCTTGCCGCTAGTCTCCATCAACACTTCGGATGTCAGTTCCAGAACGACATCGCCTATTGCATGTCCGAAATTGTCGTTGATCGCCTTGAACCGGTCGAGATCCGCCAGCATCAGATAAACGTTCCGACCCTTGCCGACCGCCAGAAGCAAATCGCTTGCCCGTTTTTCGAACGCACGGCGGTTGAGCAGGCCGGTCAGGCTATCCTCCTCCGCGAGCCGTTCAGCCGTCGCAAGCGCGTCGGAAAGCCGGGTGTTGGTTTCACCCAGCGCTTCGGCCAGTTGCTGGTTTTCGATCCGGATACGTAGCCCGCCGAGCACCTGCTCCCCATTGCGATTGCCATAGATTGCAACGGCGAGGATGAATCCAACAGCACCGACAAGCGGCAGCAGTCCCTGCGTTTGGAATGATAGGGCTATCGGCGCCAGAAAACTCACTGCGAAGCCGCCGAGCGCGCAGTACATGCTGCGCCGTTCAACCGCGATCGCCAAGACCAGGAGGGCCATAGAGACGAGCGTTGAAAGGATGATGATCATGGTAGGCATGCCGGTGAAGAATATACCGCCGACTGGCCAAACGATGGCGCCCCAACTCAAACCGTTGATGATCATGGCCCGTTCGAAGCGCTTGAGCTCATTATCAAAGGAAAGTTTGGCTTCGACCAGCGAAAGGATTTTCACACAGATGACGAAGGTATACGCCATGCACAAAAGTCGCAGGATAAGGGCTGGCACCAGCCATTCGCCATGATCGCGAAACAGCGCAGCCAGCGCGATTGCGGCTATACCGAAAAGGCCCGCAAAAAGCGCACTTCTCTCCTGTTCCGCCATGTTCCGGACAGCGGAAATGCGCAGCGCCTCGTCTAGCGTTTGCCGAGCAGAAGAGCCGGTCGCCATAAGGCGCTCAATTGCGTCGTTCCCAGTCTTCATATTGCGATCGGCCTAAAATGGTCGCCGCCCCGCAGAAACATTAGCCGTTGAAGGTTAACAGTCGGATAAGGCTGTTGGCGGGGCGGGCTGCGGGCGTTCTTGAACCCGCCCGATCGAATGCGGGTAGGCAGGACTGTGATGCCCGGTGCTTTTCGCGCAAAGGGTAGCTTACAATAAAGAAGCCTGTCGCGATTCGCGCCCCTTGAACCAACAGAACATATGTGGAACAGAAGCCTCCATGAGCCTTACCAAAATCTCCGTACGCGGCGCGCGCGAACATAATCTCAAGGGCGTCGATATTGATCTGCCGCGCGACAAGTTGATCGTGATCACCGGCCTGTCGGGATCGGGCAAGTCGAGCCTCGCTTTCGATACCATCTACGCGGAAGGGCAGCGGCGTTATGTCGAGAGCCTGTCGGCCTATGCGCGCCAGTTTCTGGAGATGATGCAGAAGCCCGATGTCGAGCATATCGACGGCCTTTCGCCCGCTATCTCGATTGAGCAGAAAACGACATCACGCAATCCGCGTTCCACCGTCGCGACGGTCACCGAGATCTACGATTATATGCGGCTGTTATGGGCGCGCGCTGGCATTCCCTACAGCCCCGCGACTGGCGAACCGATTTCAGCCCAGACCGTCAGCCAGATGGTCGATCGGGTGATGACCTTGCCGGTAGATACGCGCTTCTATCTGCTCGCCCCGGTCGTGCGCGGCCGCAAGGGTGAATATCGCAAGGAAATCGCCGAGTGGCAGAAAGCGGGCTTTACGCGCGTTCGCATCGATGGCGAGTTCTACGATATCGAAGACGCGCCTGCGCTCGACAAGAAGTATAAGCATGACATTGAGGTGGTCGTCGACCGGCTGGTCGTGCGCGCGGATATGGAAACGCGGCTTGCGGATAGCTTCGAGACGGCGATCCGGCTGGCCGATGGCCTCGCCTATGTCGATATGGCGGACGGCGTGGTGCCGGGGCGCGAGGGCGATGAGGATGGCGGCGGCCAAGGGCAGAAATTGAAAGGCGCGGCGCTTCCCGATAACCGCATCGTGTTTAGCGAGAAATTTGCTTGCCCCGTTTCCGGTTTCACTATCGAGGAAATCGCGCCGCGGCTCTTCTCCTTCAACGCGCCGCAAGGGGCGTGCCCGGCGTGCGATGGGTTGGGCGAGAAGCTGGAGTTCGATCTTGAGCTGGTCGTGCCCAATGAGGATCTGTCCCTCAAAAAGGGCGCGGTCGTGCCCTGGGCCAAGTCCAACCCGCCTTCGCCATACTATATGCAGGTGCTGGCCAGCGTCGCGCGGCATTTCGAGTTCGATCTCGATACGCCCTGGAACAAGCTGAGTGAGCATCATCAGGATGTGATCCTCAACGGCACGCAGGGCCTGCCGATCACGCTGTCCTTCAAGGATGGTCGCAAATCCTATGACGTGAAGAAATCCTTCGAAGGCGTGCTTGGAAACCTCAATCGCCGCATGATGCAAACCGAAAGCGCGTGGATGCGCGAAGAGCTGGGCAAGTTTCAAACCGCTGCGCCTTGTGAGGTCTGCGGCGGCGCGCGGCTCAAGCCAGAGGCGCTGGCGGTGAAGCTTGGCGGAGAGGATATCTCCATGTCCGCCCGCCGCCCCGTTGGTCAGGCGCTCGCCTGGTTTGAGAAGCTCCCCAAACATCTCAACACCCAGCAAAGCCAGATCGCCACGCCGATCCTCAAGGAGATTGTCGAGCGGCTGGGATTCCTCAACAATGTCGGCCTCGATTATCTCAATCTTGACCGTCGTTCCGGCACTTTGTCTGGCGGAGAGAGTCAGCGCATCCGCCTCGCGTCCCAGATTGGCTCCGGCTTGTCCGGTGTGCTGTATGTTCTCGACGAGCCCAGCATCGGCCTGCACCAGCGCGATAATGATCGGCTCCTCACCACGCTGAAACGGCTCCGCGATCTCGGCAACACCGTTATCGTGGTCGAGCATGATGAGGATGCGATCCGCCATGCCGATCATATCATCGATATGGGGCCCGGCGCGGGCGTCCGTGGCGGCGAGGTCGTGGCGGAAGGCACGCTCGCCAAAATCCTGAAGTCCAAAAATTCACTGACCGCAGACTATCTCAACGGCCGCCGCGAAATCGCCATCCCCGCAAAACGCCGCAAGGGCACGGGCAAGAAGCTGACGGTGAAAGGCGCCATCGCCAACAATCTGCAAGGGGTCACCGCCTCCATCCCCCTCGGCACGTTCACCTGCGTCACCGGCCTTTCGGGCTCCGGCAAATCAACCCTCACCATCGATACGCTCTATGCCTCCGCCGCGCGCACGCTCAACGGCGCGCGCATGGTCGCGGGCAAGCACGATAAGATCACGGGCCTCCAATATCTCGACAAGGTCATCGATATCGATCAGTCGCCGATCGGCCGCACGCCCCGCTCAAACCCCGCAACCTATACCGGCGCGTTCACCGCGATCCGCGATTGGTTCGCAGGCATGCCTGAATCCGGCGCGCGCGGTTACAAACCCGGGCGTTTCAGTTTCAACGTCAAAGGCGGCCGCTGCGAAGCGTGTAAGGGAGACGGCGTTCTCAAGATTGAGATGCACTTCCTCCCCGATGTCTATGTCACCTGCGATGTCTGCCACGGCGCGCGCTATAACCGCGAAACGCTGGAGGTGAAGTTCAAGGGCATGAGCATTGCCGATGTCCTCGATATGACGGTTGAGGACGCGCACGTCTTCTTCAAGGCCGTCCCGCCGATCCGGGATCGGATGGCGATGCTGGAGCGGGTCGGCCTCGGCTATGTCAAAGTCGGCCAGCAGGCGACGACCCTGTCGGGCGGCGAAGCCCAGCGCGTGAAACTCTCCAAAGAGTTATCCAAACGCGCCACCGGCCAGACGCTCTACATCCTCGACGAACCAACCACCGGGCTGCATTTTGAGGATGTCCGCAAACTGTTGGAGGTGCTCCACGCGCTCGTCGAGCAGGGGAATACGGTGGTGGTGATCGAGCATAATCTGGACGTCATCAAGACGGCAGACTGGATCTTGGACCTCGGCCCCGAAGGCGGAGACAAGGGCGGTGAGATCATCGCACAGGGCACACCGGAAGATGTCGCCAAGACCAAGGGCAGTTTTACCGGCGGCTATTTGACGGATATGCTCGCGAAATAGACGGGCGCACAACAGGGAGGCCGATATGCGCAGGGTTGAGGGACTATGAGCCGGGGCAAAATGTTCGCCATCCTTATCGGGGTCAGCCTGTTTCTTGGCATCATGATCGGCTGGGTCGGGCCGCTCGCTTTTCCGCCCATCGCGCAGGTCGCCCAGCCCATTGTCTGCCCGGGCGGAGAGCTGTCACAGGATATTATTCGCGGCGAAGCCGGGAATGAGATCACCTATAACAGCGCCTTTCAATGTTATGCGGATGATGGAGCGGGCGAGACGGGCGAAGACATTACCGGGGAAGACGTCACAGGGCAGGCCATCCTTGCCGCCATCGCCGTCTATAGCGTGATCGCGTTCGTCCTGCTGTTTGGCCTGGGCCTGCGCGCCATGCTCTCACAAAAGGCGCGGCTGCAGAATGCGCTGAGCCGGATGGACGCCCCCGGCGTGGTGATGGAGGGCAAGACGATCAATATGCGCGGCGCGACCCTCGAAACCAAACTCCGCACCCTCGCCACGCTGCACACTCAGGGGCTGATCAATGAGGCGAATTACGAGCGGCTGGTCGCCGAGGCGCGGGCTAAGGGGTAGGGCATTTTTGCCAGCGGATTTTAAGGGGCCTTAACGGCAAGGCGCTCGACATGGACGAGCCGGTTTCGGGCTTGATCCGAGGTGCGAAGCTGTGACAAGAAAGCAATAGTTACGGTCGGCGAGTATCACGAAACTTAGCAACTCGACAGCGCTGCCAGCGGCTCTAGATGATGTGCTGACTTTTCAGAACGTACAACCTGCGCTAAACTCGCAAAATGTCAAAAATGTCTGATTTTCTGAACAAAAATTCGATCGGTTCAACCGACACGAAGTTGCCGTACTTGCACTCAACTCGATCATTTAATATCGAGAAAATCATCCAAGATAACGAGTTGTCGTTATCATTTTGTAATGATTTTGGTGAAGATCTTATATATTTTTTTCGTGGGCGTCCTGCATACAAAGCGTCAAGCGATGGAGAAGAAGCATCATATTGGCAACTCCCAACATGCTTTATTCATGATCGGCTGCCTCGGGTTAAGGTTGAACGGACTTTTCCATTTGATAGTGGTGCGTTCAAGCAAGGCCGTTATCCAGATTACATTAAACTAATGCCAATTGACGATTTCCAGGTCGATGGCACTGACGCTTCCGACCGTATCGTAGAAGCATTTTTTGGCGATATAAATAACTACGTTCTCGGTGGCCCAAAATCCGAAAGTGAACTAACTGAAAGCTATGATATTTCTGCGTTTGACGCAGAGGTGCTAGCCATCAGGCGCTTGGCTGCCGACGGAACCCCTAAAACGTTTGATGATCGTAGATTCACGATAGAAGTACAGTCATCGATGCCTGTAGATTTACAGATTGATCCGCCAAGCGCAGTAATTCTGCCATTAAATTATTTGGAAGAAGAGAGAGTGCAAGTAGCACTTGAAAAATGGCATGCTCAACCAATTACGTATGATGTGCACTCGCAATCTCTTGAACTATACTATGGGGTGATCTTCCAAAAATTTATCGACTATTTGAAACAAAAATCGTTACTGAAATGAGCTATAATCTGGCGGACATTGGGCATATTTCAAAAAATCGACCGTGCTTCGGCGTGCCGACATTTTCTAGGATCGGAAGCAACCGATCCTTTAGGCAAGACTTACGGATAGATGGGACAATTCTTAGATTTCTAGAGACCGAGGACGAACTTTTTCTTCCCCTCAGCGGGTGTTGATGTGCCTTCAGTGTCAGTCGATCTCGATGGCGATGGGCTTTTCATTATCATTGGGATTGATAACACCATCGAGTTCTTTGGTGCGAAAGTGGAGCTTTCTGAGCATTTTAACAATGTCGAATATCTCGGTTCGACATTAGAAATAGAAGCAGCCAACCTATTGGGTGATTTTGACCGTTTGAGCATCGGGGTGCGCAATTTGAATTGGGCGGCCGATACGGCGAATTCGTTTAGTAAATGGAAATCGTTGGAACGACAATCATTTGAGGACGTTCAAAATGTTCGTCGGAAGCAGGCTCTCCCCGATCATCAGCGGTACCCTGAACTGGAAGCAGACTATGCGTCGTTGACATCTAATCCGGAAAATTCGGATTGGTCTGTCATATGGTTGCGTTTATGGGCGCGTGGATATCGCCGCGATAGTCTGGTGAAAACCGCCTGTTGGCGTGTCGACTCTGGCTATGCACCCCTTCGTGATAGCGCGCGCGTCTATAGAACAATAATCGACCACAATAGGGATACGGACTATGTAGGAAAGTATTGCCTAAGATGGCTTTCTGAGGCGCATTATTCATGGCCAGACTGGATAGGCTTATGTGCGTCTATGTGGAGCAGGCGCGTAAGCCGCGATGCAATCATGAGCGTTATGATCGAGCAGCTTTCTCCAGAATATTTTGATGTTAGATTTATGCAATCGGCGTGGAGGCGTGCTTGGCAGTTCGCATGGACCAGATTGCAGAATAGTGATCCGCTCCTTAGCTTTGCCGAAGCATATTTTCAATTTTCAGACACAATAGCTGTCAGTGATGGCGAGATGTTGATGTATCTTTTCAGAGATGTAGAAAATATATCGCGACTTCATCATGTTGCAGTTAAGTGGCTCAGCACATACCCCAGAAACACACTAATCTGGGCCGATATCTATCTAGCTTCTATTGAATACGAAGCATCCAATGAGTTGATTGACGTAGGTCATTATTGGTTGCGTGAATATGGCGGAACCACGAACCGGTGGCTTCGCGTATGGCAATCCTTGGAGTCGACTTTGGACAAACAAAATCAAATCGATTTGGCGCTGATGTGGTTGCCGCGGGCTAGATGGGATTTACGATCTTGGCCGGAGGTCTTTTCGATTGCAGCACTCCGAAACCACGACAGTGGCGTAGCGAAAGCGCTCTCATCGATTGGAGCGCGATGGTTGGCCAGCTATGGGCGTTGGTCTAGATCTCGGGAAGACGTCCGGAAACTGGTTAGGCATCTGAACGACCAACTTGGTGTCGGTTCGCCGGTGTGATTGCAGCGGGCACCATCGATTGCCCAAAACCCTATTTCCTTGAAATGTAGGAGATCATCTGACTTATTCTGTTAGATGACCGACCTCGAAAACCCCCAACTTCCCGAAACCCTCCCCGCATGCGCTGCCCCTGCCGCGCCCAGCTGGACGCCGCCCCGGATGCGTTATTATCTCAGCCGCCTTGCTGATACCGGCAATGTGCTGGGCGTGTGCCGGGAGATGGGGCTGTCGCGCCAGTCGGTCCATGCGTTGCGCGCGCGGGATGCGGCGCCTGAGGCGAAGCCGAAGGCCTGACAAACCAAAAAACCCCCCTCCATTGCCCATTGCCGCGCCTTACCCTATATCAGCCGCACTGCAGGTGTCGCACGTGGCGACGGACTATGGCGCCCTGCGCCCTCTTTTCCCTTACTACACAGCATTCATAGGCAGGCCGCGTCCGGCATTCGGGCGGGGGTCACGCCCCTATCTGGGGTCAATTAAGGAATACAATTATGCCAACAGGCAAAGTAAAATTTTTCAATGAACAAAAGGGCTTCGGCTTTATCGAACCTGAAGATGGCGGCACGGACGCCTTTGTTCACGTAACAGCCGTTGAAGCCGCCGGGATGAACACTCTCCGCGAAGGCGATCGTGTGAGCTATGAGCTCGAAGAGAGCAAAAACGGTAAGATGGCAGCGACGAACCTGTCCGCCGCTTAACGCTTTTACAGCAAACGGAAAAAGGGCGCGTCCGCAGGGATGGCGCCCTTTTTTTGTGTCTGGTGCTGATCTCTTGTCTGAATTTCCTTTGCAGGAAATCGCCGCACCGCCCTCCGATGGCATCCAACGACGCTTCGCGCCGCCGGAGCCTGTGCCATCTCCGCCCGCTCCCCCACCCGGCCTCCCAGCAAGTGTATTCTATGGGAGGCCGGGTGGGGGAGAGGGCCGGTGCGGCGCCTGAGGCAAAGCCGAAGGTCTGAAAGACAGAGAGTCTGACAAACTAACCCCGCCTCTCACAAGTATTGCACTTATCCACAGGCACTCGTATATGGGCGGCACTGCCGATGTCGCACGTAGCGACGGACTAAGGCGTCCAGCGCCCTCTTTTCCCTCAATACTCAAGCAAGCAGACGCAGGCCGCATCCGATGTTCGGGCGTGGCTCACTCCCTTCATTTTTGAGGGACCCAAAAAAGGGAATAAGAATATGCCTATTGGCAAAGTAAAATTTTTCAACGAGCAAAAAGGCTATGGCTTCATTGAGCCAGAAGAAGGCGGCGGGGACGCATTTGTTCACATGACCGCTGTTCAGGCTGCTGGCATGTCGACGCTGAAAGAAAACCAGCGCGTGTCGTATGAGCTCGAAGAGAGCCGTAACGGCAAAATGGCTGCTACGAACCTCGAAGAAGCCTAAGCTTTTTCGAAGCCAGTTAAGAAGGGGCGGTGGGACAATGGTTCCGCCGCCCTTTTTTTGTCTGGGGCCTATCTGTCAGACTCTCACATTCGTTCGAGCTCCGCACCGGCCCGCTCCCCACTCGGTGTATTCTATGGGAGGCCGGGCGATCAGCGCCAATCCTCCGGGCCTTTATGTGAACATCCATGCCGATCCGTATCCGGCGGGCGCGGTGCGCGGTCAGCTTGAACGATAGCGGGCGGGGAGCGTCAAACTCCAATCGAAGAGGATTGGCCCGCCCATATTTCCCGGGCCCAGAAATGAAAATGGAGGCTGATCCGAAGATCAGCCTCCACTGCGCCGGGCGCCGGGGTTGGATGTTCCGAGGACCATCCTATCCGCGCTCTGGCACGGAGACAGTTCCAATATCCGAAAATATCTTTCCTGCCTTTCGATGTTTCTCCGAATTTACCACCTTGTCTTCGCTTGCACGATGACGGTGTGGAAAATCTTTCCAAACACCTCGCTTTCCCTTCCTTCCTGCTTTGCTTGCGCTCTACAGTCTTTCCAGTTCTGCGGTTTCCGGTTCCTGCTTCGGTCGTTGCCTTCCGTCGCTTTTCCCTTCGACAAAAGCAAAGTCTCACGGCTCTGCGAGTCGCGCCAAGCGAAAAGCGACATGGAATAACGAGGATATCGGGGATAACTTTGCACGCCTTTGATTCGGCGTATTATTTTCAGGCTCGATTCTGATGCTGCACTTATGCTGCGCAGCATAAACGGCGAAAGCGCTATCGATCTTCGGGCGTCCAGCCCTGTGGCGCGAGCGTGAATCCGGCAAAATCAAAGCCGGGAACAACGATGCAGCTCACCAGCACATAGCCAGCGACATCGCCGATCGGTTCGGCGGCTTGCCAGTGATGCGGCGGTATGACGGCCTGGGGCGACTGGCCCTCGCCGATATCGCCGCCTAATATGATGGTGCGCTCAGCGCCCGCCGCATCGTCTGCGATATGAAGCGCCAGCGGATCGCCGCCATGCCAGAGCCAGATTTCGGCCGCATCGACCGCGTGCCAATGAGAGCGCTCGCCGCTCGGCAGCAGAAAATGTATCGCGGTGCCGCCAGCCCTGACACCGTCCTCGGCCTCAGCTCGCCACGTCTCTTTATACCAGCCGCCCTCCGGATGTGGTTCAAGGCCGAGTGTATCGCAAATGACTTTTGCAGCGTCGTTCATCCTGCCTTTGTCTCCTCACGGCCGTTCAGCATCCGCTCATCCCTGCTGATGCAATGCCCTAGCCGGGTCGCGCCGCTATGCCAAAGGAGCATTGCGAATGCGCGTATTGCTAAAAATCATTTTTGCCGGCTTGATCGTGGCCGCTGGTCCGGCGATGGCGGACACGTCCGTCGACACTGCCTCGAGCGGCGTTGCTCCTTCCAATAATCCGCAGATCGATTTTCCCGGCTTTGTCGAGATTGCAGCAGCCGTGCAAAGCCTGCGTGCGGAGCGCTTGCTTGATCTTTCAGCATTTCAGGCGATGGCGGCGGAGCCCGGTACGTTGCTTCTCGACGCGCGTTCGGCGGAAGCTTTCGCGCAGGGCCATATAGAAGGCGCGGTCAATCTGCCGCTGCCGGACTTTACCGCCCAAAGCCTTGCGGCGACGATTGGGCCGGACACAGATCGGCCGATCCTGATCTACTGCAACAATAATTTTGTGAACAATGTGACCCCGGTTGTCACAAAACTGATCACGATGGCGCTCAATATCCAGACGATGATTAATCTGCACGGCTATGGTTATCCCAATGTCTATGAATTGGGCGAGGCGGTCGACTTCACCGAGCCACGGGTAGGCTGGGTGGCGAGCGACCAAGGGAATGGTGACTGATGCCTGACAGGATCATCTCCAACCGGCGTTCCTTTTTGCGCCGCATCGGTGCCGCCACAACAATGGGCACGCTTGGCCTTTTGGTCGGCACACGGGCGGCGCACGCGATGCAGCACAGCGACAATGATCGCGGGCAGTATGCCGATCCACCGGGCAGACCAGGGCGCAATTACGGGCATAGCGGCATCACGGATAGCGATGGCGGCGAATTCGCGGATGACGCTGGACATGGGCGGGGTCAGCAGGCGCGGTCGGGGATTACAGATAGTGATGGAGGTCAGCTCGCCGATCCCGCGGGCAATGGCCGGGGCGAAAGAGGCTATTCCGGGTTCAGCGATAGCGACTCGGGCAGGTGTTCAGACCCGGCTGGTTACGGGCGAGGGGGAACACGATCCAGCTGTCCGGACAATGGATCACCGTAAGCGTAAAAATTGGGGGGTGATTGTGGGAGCGAAAGGCAGGAAGATGCGAACGATTATCAATAAAAGAATGTTTTTTGACAGACTTACGCAGGATGGTTACATCAATATGCAGGGCGCGCGTAACATTATTCCGGGGAGGGATTCATGAGTAAGAAGCTCGATCGCAGATCATTTTTAAGGCGCGTAGGCGCTGCAGCTGGCGTAGGCGCATTGGGGGTCGTGGCAGGAAGTCCTGCCCGGGCATTCCAGATCACCGATAGCGACACAGGCCGTAACGCTGATCCAATAGGCGGTGGTCGCGGCGGCGTCACAGATAGTGACACGGGCCGCAACGCCGACCCTGTGGGTCGTGGACGCCGAGGACGCAGCGGAATTACCGACAGCGATACCGGCAGCGGTTCCGATCCTGTGGGACGTGGTCGTGGGAATGGGCGCAGCGGAGTTACCGATAGCGACAGCGGGCGCAATGCTGATCCCGGCGGCAATGGCCGCGGTAGCAGCGGCATTACCGATAGCGATACGGGCCGCAATTCCGATCCTGCGGGACGTGGTCGCGGACGCAGCGGTATAACGGACAGCGACAGCGGCAGTAATCGCGATCCAGCTGGCAATGGCCGCGGCGGTGGGCGCAGTGGCCTTACTGATAGTGACAGCGGACGCAATGCTGATCCGGCTGGTAATGGCCGCCGTGGCAGACGCACCGGCGTTACCGACAGTGATAGCGGACGCAATGCTGATCCGGCTGGCAATGGCCGCCGCGGTGGCGGACGCAGCGGCATCACCGACAGTGATAGCGGCAGCATGTCCGATCCGGGCGGCAATGGCCGTGGCGGACGCCGCAACTAT
>Ga0209344_10004911_pt1 | contig 11881 bp, 12 predicted proteins | sample Cruoilmetagenom6_FD_187293 | JGI IMG/M metagenome (GOLD analysis project Ga0209344, IMG submission 187293) | Oil polluted marine microbial communities from Coal Oil Point, Santa Barbara, California, USA - Santa Barbara Oil Seep Sample 6 (SPAdes)... | ecosystem: Environmental > Aquatic > Marine...
CAATAATGATTGATTTGCTATGTTCAAAGCATTTGTAATAACAGTTAATGTCATTTTATTATCCAAACTCCTGACGAATTCCATGGCTGTAGTTCCAGAATCAATCATTATTGTATCTCCTTCATTTACAAAATCAGTTGCTTTTGAACCGATTAATCGCTTGGCTTTAATATTAATTTTATCCTTTTCTAAAATATGATAATCAATCCCAACAGGATCAATTTTTAACGCTCCTCCTCTTGCTCTAAGTAAAATATTTTTTTTTTCTAATTGAGACAAATCATTCCTAATAGTAACCTCACTTACATTAAACATTTTACTCAAATCATTAACATCTACTTTTCCGTTAAGATTGAGCTCTTTAATAATCATTGACCTACGCTCAACAGTCGATATTTTTTTAGACATATATGATGTTACATTTAAGAATATTAAAATAAATTCTTTATTATAAAAAAGATTAATGCATGTAATGTATTAAAAATTGTTGAGTTTAAAAAAATATATACAGGTCAGTAGTTAGTTATTTATAATTTGTTTCTGATATATTGAACATCCCTCTTTCTTTAGGACAAGTTCTGCATTGAATTAAGAAGAGGTAATGTAGCTTTTCATCACTGAAGGGGGGTTCCGACCGGTAGATAATCCCATTGAATACCTGTAATCAACTTATACAAATAGCGTTAATGATTTTCATGTAGGGGGACTTTGGGCTTAAGGCCCCTTTTTTTTCTAGCAAATACGTAACTAATTCTATCATATCGTTGTCAAGTACTTGGTGTACTTGGACCGTAAGTTTATGTTTAGTAAAACTAATATCCGAAACCCTTTTATTTTATATCAAAAAAAACAAAATGACTTCAATATATAGAACTTTTAAGCACAGTAGATAGTTTTATAATGACCAAGATTTCCCTCCAGTTAGTTCTTGTAAATCCCCACAGTAATATGTTGTGGGAATAGGGTCATATATTAAAACATTCTCTCCAATTTCTTCTGTAGTTAAATAAGCCTTGATGCACATAGACTTTATACTATTTAAAAATTCTGACTTTGTTAATATTAAAGATTCTAAATTTGCTTCTCTTTCTTTATCAATATCTCCTTTAACCAACATATACTTATCTAAAAGTGATTTATAATCACTTTCTGTAGCTTTATTAATAGACTCGCCAACCTTTTCTTTCAGCTTTTCAACAATTTTATTAAACCCTGTTCGCATTTGCTCTTGTTTCTTATCATTAAAAACTTCATTAATGTATTTGTCTATAAATCGAGAAACATTAAGATCTGTCGCTGAAGGAATGTCCGTTTTTGGCAACAAAATATCAGCTATATTATTTAATAACACAATATGTTCTGCGCTTAAAAAATCTGGAGTCCATGTTTTAACATCGTCTGTGCAACTTTGCAAAATATTAATGATGGTTGGTGTTGCGATTAAATAACCTGTTGACAACCCCATATGCCTCAACATATCTCTTCTTTCCATTTTAAATGCTTTAAGCTTTATTTTTCTTTAATTGTTTAGCGGCATAATTTGCAGCCCTTGCTGTAAAAGCCATGTATGACAGAGATGGGTTTTGACATGCAGAAGATGTCATAAAAGAACCATCCGTTACATAGACATTGGTACAGGTATGGATTTGGTTATATTTATTTAAAACAGAAGTTTTTGGGTCCCAGCCCATTCTAGCAGTTCCCATTTCATGTATTCCCAATCCCATGCCGCCAGCATTGTCAAAACCTTCAACATCCCTAAACCCTCCTGCTTCTAGCATTTTCACAGCTTGATCTTGCATATCTTTCCGCATAGCAAGTTCATTTTCACCAAAACCGGCATCAAAAGTTACAGTCGGCAAACCCCATTCATCTATTTTATCATAATCTAAATACATTTTATTTTTATGGTCAGGTAGTGTTTCACCAAACCCAGTAAGGCTAATATTCCATTCTCCTGGCTTTAAAATAGCTTCCTTTAATTTAGGGCCATATTTTAATTCTGCGACAGACTCAGAAATTCCTGCTCTAGAAGCACTTCCTTGATAACCATATCCTCTCTTAAAATTTTTGACATCAGTTTTTCCTCCAAGATTTCTAAACCTTGGAATATAAATACCACTTGCTCTTTTCCCTTTTGTGTATTTATCTTCATAACCATATGCCTTTGCTCTAGCGCCAACATGAAAATGATGATCCATAATATTACGCCCCAATTCTCCGCTATCATTACCCAATCCATTTGGAAAACGTTCTGATTTTGATTGAAGCAAAATGGAAGCAGTTCCGATTGTAGAAGCACATAAGAAAATAATTTTTGCTTTATAAATAGTAGTTTCTTTTGTTTCTGCATCAACAACTTTAACTCCAATTGCTTTCTTTTTAGCATCATCATAAATTACTTCATGCACAATAGAGTTTGGCTTTAATGTCATGTTTCCAGTTGCTTCAGCAGTAGGTAATGTTGATGAATTACTATTAAAATAAGCACCAAAAGGACATCCTCTAGCACATCTATTTCTATATTGACATGTACTTCTCCCCATTCCAGGTTTTTTGCCCTCAGTAATATGAGCTGTTCTACCAATGATAAGCAATCTGCCATCATCAAAAGTTTCTGCAATTTTATTCTTTAAATCCTCCTCAACGCAATTAAGATTCATTGGTTTTAACAACTTTTGATCTGGCAGTTGCTTTAACCCTAAATTCTCACCACTGACTCCTATAAACTCTTCAACATAATCATACCAAGGTTCAATATCTTTATAACGTACTGACCAATCTACTACAATGCTTTCTTTTTTATTTGCTTCAAAATCGATATCACTTAAACGATAACTTTGAGCTACCCACATTATGGAACGCCCCCAACATGGTAACCTCTTATCCAATCAAAACGTCTAACTTCATTATACGGGTGTTTAACCTCATCAACAAAAAAATGTTCATAAACAGGGCTTGCAGTAAATCCTGCACGACTTTGTTTAGGTTTACGCTTAATTATTTCTTTAGTTGATGCACCCCCATTTGGCATATCCCAGTGCTTCAAGAAAATAATAATCAGCGTACACTTTAGGCTCAATCTCATCATTAGCAGGAAAATGCCCTGTACTTGAACTTAAAAAAAAAAGGTCCTTTTACATCTGCCTTTAGCATATACTTATTAGACTTAAGTACCTCCAAAACTTTCTTAGAGTAATTGAGGTATTCTTTCTTTTTTGTATAAGAATATAATTCGAACAGAGCCAAGGCAACAATTGCAGATCCTGATACATCCCTAAAAGGATTTGGAATATTTGCTTTCGGTATCGATTTGCGTGGGTTCGTTGGCGTTCCCGAAAATATCGGGACGGTTTTATATTCGGATGTTTTTACCAAGTTCCCGTACCCTAAACACATATCTCGATCTGTCATAGATAGTAAATTCCTCGATAATTTCTTCTTTTTTTCCAGTTAATATAGTAAGTCATTATGGTCAGAACAACTTCATACGGACTCAATATTACCTATAGCAAACACAGGTTTCTTTTGACCGGTACATTGACCAACAATCGTATGGTTAGAGATGCTATAGAAAGTATGAATGTTTTGTATTTTAAAAATGACCGTTAAAAATCAATTGATAAATCTGTGTTCTGCTGAAACATTTCATGATAATTAAAATTCTAAAAGGGCTGATTTAGTATAGAAATTTATCATAAATCAGTACCTTTATCTATTGTCTCGCTTTACGACAATAATTCTTTGATTTTATTGGTTTTTGTGTTTTATTTGATAATAAATTAAAGAATCAACAAATTTGTACATGAAAGGTTCAAAAAATACGGATTACATTCCTAACCTTTCTTATGATTGTGTCATTTTTGGTTTTAATGGTAAAACACTCAAAATACTAATTCTCGAGTACTATAACACTGGTTTTTTCGCACTTCCCGGCGGCTTCATTAAAAAAAATCAAAGCTTAAAAGAAGCTGTACAAAAAGGGGTAGAAGAGCGTACAGGGCTGACCAATGTATTCTTCGATCAGTTTCAAATTTTTGATAAACCAGATAGAGCTAACACATACGCTATGCGATGTATTCTCGAAGCCAACAACCAGAACACACCCGAGAACCAATGGATGATGGACCGCTTTTTGACCGTTGGTCATTATGCCCTTATCAATTATGAAGACACAAACCCAAAGCCCGATTACTTATCAGATAGTATTGGTTGGTATGCCATTGACGATATACCTAAATTAATGATGGATCATAACGAAATTATTGACAAGGCTCTTGAAGTATTACGTAATAATATTAGCGAGAAATTAATTGGCATGAATCTGCTTCCCCAGAAATTTACCATGAAACAATTGCAACAAGTTTTTGAAGCCATTATAGACCAAAAATTAAGGCGTACCAGTTTTCAACGCAAAATGTTGTCCCTCGATATTCTCGACCGCCATGAAAAACTCTTTGAAGGAAAGGCACACAAAGCTCCTTACCTCTACAGCTTTAAACAATAAAACTATTTTATTTAATTAATTCAACAATTATGAGGGATTCAACCCAAAAAAACTTTTTAAAATGCATCACCATCGCTATTTTTATGTGCAGTACGTTAACCACCTACGCTCAAAAAAAGTTTGGTGGACTAGCACTTTATACCGTCAGGGACGCCATGGATACTGACGCCAAGGCAACACTAAAAGCCGTTTCAGATGCAGGCTATAGAAATATAGAAGCAGCGGGTTATAAAGATGGTAAGTATTACGACATGACCCCCGACGATTTTAAAAGCTTATTAAAATCTTTAAAATTAAAGCCCATAAGTACACATCAAAGTGCCGTAACATTAGAAAATGCAGACAAAATGATGGCTGATGCCAAAGCTGCTGGTTTCAAATATTTCGTAGTTCCGGTTCCTCCAATGGGTATATTCACTTTTAATCAAGAAAACAGAAAAATGGGTATGAACGGTACGGTAGAAGATTTGGCAAAAATCTTAACCACTTTAGGGGAAAATGCAAATAAAGTAGGTTTAAAATTGTTGTACCACAACCACGATTTTGAATTTAAGAAAAATGCAGATGGCGTTGTACCAATAGATTACTTATTAGAAAATGTAGATTCTAAATTATTGAACTTTCAAATGGACCTGTACTGGGTTACAAAGGCAGGTGCCGATCCTATTGCCTACTTCAATAAATACCCAGGTCGTTTTAAAATCTGGCATGTAAAAGATATGGACGAGCAAGGTAGGTTTGCACCTGTTGGGCACGGCTCTATTGACTTCGAGAATATCCTTGATAATAAAGAACTTTCTGGCATGAAGTATTATATGGTAGAACAAGACATAACTTTCGATGGATTACAACCCTTACAAGCTATCAAAATAAGCCACAAAGGCCTTAAAGACATAGGCTTCAAATAAGAACGAATACCAACTAACGGAAATTACCCCTGAAAAGATTTTTTCTCTTTGTTTTTTGTTGATGCCGAGATGTAAGTTTTAGACAGTGCACCTAAACACTATAATGGAAAGTAATATCCTAAATAGCTTTTAAAGCCAGTTTTATATTTGTAGTGTCAAGTCAAGGAGGGAGAGAAAAGCTTTATTACCGAGGTACGTTGTAATGAGTTCTTGATGCTAGGCTAAGAGGCTGAAATTAAAACCATACGGCCTCATATCCCTGAAAATGGATGTGGGGCTTTGCTACTGTCTTTGAAGGTATAAAAAGCCCTGTAGGGTGAGCGACTCTTTGTTAAGGTGTACCAAATAGTAATAGATTTCCTGTGGTAATCCGGCGCTCCTATTTATTACCGGAATATTGGCGCTTGCAACTCCATCAAATTCATTGGAATAGTTTTCAGCTTCGAAAACCTTTAGACCGTTACGGTCAAAAATCATAAGTTTGTTGTAAGCATAGTCTTCTAATTCAGGAATGTATAAAAAATCGTTTATGCCATCATTATTTGGTGTAACTAGGTAATGATAGCCTTTGTGGTTAAGGGGTGCTGCTTTGTAAACTGAGCCAAACGATAGGGCCTCATAGTCCTCTGGGATAAAGGATTCAGAAGTTATCAGTCCTTCGTTCAAGGTTCCGGTAGTTTCCACCGCACCAAGGTTCACCCATTCTCCTCTAATTTTGTGATAGCCTACAATGGTTATAAATTGTGTATTCCTGGTCAGTGCATGTATTGAACTTCTGGCATTCCAACTTAGGGTGATAGAAACTTGGGAATCCCCCTCAAGCTTCCAAAATTCGTTTCTACTAATTGCTAGAATGGGGTTAGCTAGATTCTGATCCTTAAAATAAATCGCTAATGGGTTTTTAAATACATAGACGGATTTTAATGTTGCATTTTCAACATTGGTAGTTACCCCCATGGGCCTTAGGTAAAACTCATCGCCTACGGGAAAAAGAAAATTCCCAGAGTTGGTCATCTGGATATAACCATTCACTTTGGAAAAATCGGAATCACCAACATAGAAGGCGTTATCATCAAGCACCAGGTAATTAAGGCCGCTGGTTTTGGAAGTGATAAAATCCCCATAAACAAAATTTACGTTATTGGTGACCAGTATAGGGATATCCAGTTGTAATCCCTCATCATTGGCAAGCTCTACGTCGTTAAAAATAGGACTTACCAATCCAGAAAAAGCGTTGGTAGAAGTACCGTAGAATCCTGCTAGGCCAGAATAGTTATCAAAAACGCCATCGTTGATAATATTATTGAAAAAGCCAATTTGGGCATCTTTATGAATCTGTGTATTTCCAAAATTCCTAAATGGTTGACTCAAAACTGACAAAGAGGAGATAAGGAAACCTAATAATAACAATTTCTTCTTCATTTTTCCAGTTTTACTAAAAATCCATTACTGTGAAATAGAAGGTTTTATCTACATACGTATTTGCTCCTAATAGACCACTATCGTCTACAATTGCCATGGTAAATGATGTGCTGTTTTGAGAAGTTACATAAATATGAACAGTATTTATTCCAGTATTATCCAAAACTGTCAAATGAATAGGGTAATTATTTGTTGATCTCGGTGTAGAGAAAGTAAGCGTATAAAGTCCATTAGCATTTTTTATCGCACCACTTATTCCAACCGCATTAAAAGAATTGGTAGCCGGCATTAAGATACCATAGGCTTTTATGGGACTGTTATAAAATGCACCGTCGTCCGTACCAACTGAAATTCCATTATTGGCATTTGCACTTACCACATTTGCAGTTTGTGAGGTAGCGTCCTCGCTAATATGGGTAATTATCCCCGTAGTTGTATTCTGGGCAATAGTTGTTTTGGTCTCTAAACTAGTGATTGGCAGTTTTCTCAAATTACCATTAGTATCAGCCGTTACCATCTGATCAGAATTTGCACCTGCTGATAGTTTTCTTATTCTTGTGCTACCGTTTACATCCAGTCTCGTGTCCGGAGCATTGGTTCCAAGACCCAAACGTGAGTTATTACTATCCCAATAAAGATTGCTGTTATCTTGTTTAGGATTGTTATCGGCACCTGTATAAAAAATAGAACCTGGTGTACCAGAGTAGTCCAAACCTGTCCACGCGCTCCCTGTCTAAACTTTTGGCCTAGTATTCTCACTATCCGAACTGTCCAACCAAACATCATTTTCAACTGGATCGGCAGGTGCTGTTGATGAAGTGGTTACCGTATTGTTTTTAACCGTAACCAAGGTTCCTTTTTTATTGATTACCTCAACATTTTGAGCTATAACCATAATAGGAACTATAAATGCGAAAAGAAAAGCTATTCGATTAGACTTGAAAAGCATAAGGAACCTTTAGATTTGATTAAGCTCGGGACAGATTTAAAATTTTGGAATAAAGTCTATTATCTAATGTATTGTACTTCTATGGTATCACCAGCGTAAACTGTAAAATTATTTGTTATATCTATAGTGACCGTTGATCCAGATACTGTATAATCTGTAGTTCCAATAAGCTTTGCACCATTCCTGTAGACCCAAACCTGACTAAAATCGGGTAAAGTAGGTAATCCACTAAGTGCGTATGCCGTTTGGCCAGCAGTAGCGGTAAAAACCTCTTGACCACTGGTAATAATGTTGATGTCTGAAGCCAATAATTTTTTGGTGTCTCCAGTAGCTTCATCACGTACTAAAAATGTATATCCGGTACCTGTGCCCGCATCGGACCCTGTAGTTGCATTTGTTGAGGCTGTTTCCGAAGTAATTAAAGCGATTCCATTAAGTCCAAATACATTTCCGTCCACATCTATAAAAGTGTCGTCGGTAAGGGTACCACACAATTGCCAAGTGGTAGTAGTTACATCAGCGGTTGTATTCGAAAGCACGGTTATACCATTTTGTGATTGTAGGTACTTAAGGTTCCTTTGTTGTCAATAACACGTACAGCCCCTCCAGTAGTGGTCGTACCTGGGTCAATATCATTCTGTTTGGTAACATCGCCCGTCGTTTGTTGTGCGCTTGCTACAACACCTGCCAGCAAAAGAAAACTGCAAGTTATTGTCTTGAAATTAAAAATTGATTTTCGTGGTTTCATAGTATACGATTTAAATGTTAAAAATTGTATTTAAATTTTGAGGTTAAAATATTTGTACAATGCGTATGCTGTCATTTTGGTAACAGATGATATCATTTTGGAGCTGAATAGTAGTACTGTTAATAGTGGTAAAATCTATCCTTACCCCATTTCTGTAGACTTCTATTTTTTTATCGTCCAAGATGGGGACCGGAGTGGTAAATTGTGTCTGTCCGGTACTCGCCACAATTACTATTTGTTCCTGCTGTATACTACCTGATCCATCAGCTCCCGGTGGACCTTGTGGACCAATATCGCCCTGTTCCCCTTTTTCTCTCTGAAGCCCAGTTAGGTCAGAAGAAGTAAAGGAAGTACCGTCCGAATAATTAATGGTGAAAGTGCCGTTTTTGTTATCTACGAAAGAGAAACTACCCGAGCTGGCATTGCAATGGCTTCTCCAATTGGAGCCATTATAAGAGTGAATACAACCAGTATCCGTATTAAAGATAATTCCACCCGGAAGTGGATTTAATGTTGATATTCGTGTATTGGTCACTCGAGTAAGTACCAATACTTTTGAGGTGCTCTCCGATTCTAATATAGAGCCATCATGAATTGTACTGACATTATCGCCTATTTTTACCTGTCCGTAAGATAAAAAAGTTACGAATAGACAAAATAGCAAATAGGATATGTTTTTTTTCTTAAACCCAATCTTACATTTTATGGGATAAATATGAGTTTTAATCGATTTATTTAGGAATTTTTGTTGTATAAATGTAAGAAAAGTATGTGAATATTGTAAAAAAAAATGTTCAAATTATTTTTTTCTTAAGAATATAGTAGATTGTAAATTAGTTTTTTTTTATCAATTACCTTAACAGGTTTTCTACCCAATTTTGAAACTTTTAGCTATTGAATTTCTTCCGGGCAAGTAAATTCTATTTTTGGTAATATCCAAAGTTTATGATATTTGGGAGACTTTAGTTCAAATATGCGATAGCATGGGAGATGATAATTCAAATGATTTTACAACTTATGAACTTTCTATATATTAGGTTAATATAGGCACTGAAAAACATTTTGACACATAGTATAAGTTACGGGGCCATTCAATATCCGACAAAAGAATCAAGAGTTCAAAAATAACTTCATTATGTCCAATTAATATAGTAAGTCCAGTCCAAGAACAGATCACACAGATGGACATCTACATAACGGGTGTAAAAATACTTGAAGCTGGTGAACTGCCCAAAATGGAACGGCAAGAATATCACCATCATCTCGGAATCCGAGTGTTTCCCTTTCCTATTACATGTTTTATCTTGGAATCCCGAAAAAACAGACGATTCTTGATCTGTGAAGCAAATTTCCTGTAAAAATCTAAAAAAGTAAAATTAGAAATTTATAATTTTATCAAGTGCATCATCGGTATCTTGATAAATAAAGTTCGCTTAATAATAAATGGCCGTTGTAATTGAGGTATGCTTGAACTAAACTTAGCAATCGATTGGATTAAAACCAATTACTAGTTGTTTTACAAGTAACAAGGGATTTCACAAGCTATAACTGATTATATAATTTATTTTTTTCTTACTAAAATACTTTTATATACCTTTGTGTTGTCAAATTAAATATGTTATTTTTAAAAAAATAAGTATATGAAAGTTTATAAATCTTTCGATTTAATTTAAAACCACACAGAAATGATGGATAAATTCTTGAACATATAATACTGGTTTACTAACCTTCTAAAGTTCCTTTAAAAATGTACCAAGTGTAAAGATGGTAACACATAAAATAGTAAAATAAATGAAAATTAGTTCACATATAATAATTTCTTCAGTTCTATTATTAGCATTTGGCTGTAAGAATAAAAAAACGAACACCGAAGACACCGTTACTTTAAAAAATTTTCCATCGGCCATGGTGAGTTTTTCGGCTTCGTCTTCCAATCCAGTATTTAAAGGATCGGGTAAGGAGACTTGGGACAAGAATATACGTGAACGCGGGTATATTCTGTTTGATGATAATATCTATAAGATGTGGTACACGGGTTATAACGATAGTATTTCTGAGAAAAGGTTCTTAGGTTACGCTACATCTACAGATGGGATCAACTGGCAGCGTTATTCAGAACAACCGCTTTTGCCCGAAATATGGGCTGAAGATATGCATGTGACGAAATACGAAAAAACCTATTACATGATGGCCGAGGGCAAGGGCGATATTGCGCACCTGTTAACTTCATCCGATGGTATCTCTTGGGTCTCCGAGGGAGACTTGACGATTTTCAAAGCCAATGGAGAACGTATTATTCCAGAACCATTTGGCACGCCGACACTATGGATCGAAAACGGTAAGAAATACCTGTTCTACGAAAGGAACGATTTTGGAATATGGCTTGCAACCTCGGAAGATTTTATAACTTGGACCAATGTTCAGGATGAACCGGTACTTAAAATGGGACCCGAAAATTATGATTCTGGTGCTGTAGCAGCAAATCAAATAGTGAAATACAACGGAAAATATTACATGTTATATCATGGCTCGTCAAACCCAGATTGGATGGAATCTGGCGTGGTAGCCCTGTGGACTTCGAGCATTGCAGTATCGGATGATTTGGTCAATTGGACAAAATACCCTGACAATCCCATTCTAGAAGGAGATTATTCGAGTCCGATATTGGTATTCGATGGAATAGGATATCAACTTTATACCATGCACGATAAAGTATGGCTCCATGATCCAGTAAAATAGATTATCCAAACAACTCTTTTTTTTTATCGTATGCCACACTAGAATTATGAGTTATGGGACTTGCAACAAAAAAGTGGACAATTAAATAAGAGTTATGCCGCTATTTTTTGATTAGACATTTCGGTTTCAAATTCTTCTATTGTTTTATAGCCCAAAATAGAGTGTGTCTTTTTTCTGCTGTACCAGGTCTCGATCTATTGAAAGAAGGAAAGTTCTGCTTCAGATCTTTGGTCATAGCTGTGTTTTTACATCCATTCCACTTTCAATCTCTTAATGAAACTTTCGGCTACTGCATTGTCTCAACAATTACCCTTCAAACTCATACTTTGTTTTACCATCCCATTGTAACTTTTTAAGATGTTGGTAAATCCATAGCTGGCATATTGTGATCCCTGTCCGAATGGAATATAAGTTCTTTCGTAATAGATCTTTGCTTGACCGTCATGTTCCAAGCTGGATTAATGGTGCTGTACGTACTTAGGTGCAAAAATCGGGCATATTATACCACCTTCGCCGGGTCAAAGTGAACCACCCGCGCCGGGCGAAAGTGAGCCACTAAAAAAGTCGATTCTATTTGTAAAAGGTCAAAGGTCTTTTTTTGTTAAAAA
>Ga0209344_10004915_pt1 | contig 11871 bp, 12 predicted proteins | sample Cruoilmetagenom6_FD_187293 | JGI IMG/M metagenome (GOLD analysis project Ga0209344, IMG submission 187293) | Oil polluted marine microbial communities from Coal Oil Point, Santa Barbara, California, USA - Santa Barbara Oil Seep Sample 6 (SPAdes)... | ecosystem: Environmental > Aquatic > Marine...
CTTCCGGTTCGGACGACGGTACTTAAGTTTAAAATCACCTAGAGTGATTACCTGAAGGCCGCAACTTAGGTTGCGGCCTTTGACTTCTCAAACCGGTTGGAGTTGCTCACATCCCAACACTCTGTGCACCAAAGGTTCCGACACGGGTTCGAAATTGCATTCAATATTGCCATCATTCTTTTGATAAAAGGCGTACCTCGGTATGAAAAAGTTTCTAAGAAGCCTGTTTCGCAAAGAGGACGGAGCTGTATCCGTCGATTGGATTGTATTGACGGCCGCAGTCGTTGGGTTGGCTGCCGCAGGTGCCGCCACCACGTTCGAAGGTGCCATTGGCGCATCTGACTCGGTGACTTCAACGCTTTCCAACATGCCTGTTAACTAATTGCAGTTTCGATTGCGCCTTTGATGAACATGTGGCGCCAGCGACGAAATCGACAAAATCCGTAAATTGGCCACTTCGTGTGCCGGATTTTGCCACAATCATCCCCCATATTGAAAATTGAATAAGAACGGCCTGTCTACAGCCGTCAAAGAGCAGTAAATCGTGAAAGGGAACGCCATGCGTCTTGTATTTGGACTGGTACTCGTCTTGGGAATCGGCCTCGCGGGCTTTGCCGTATACATGGCCAAGAATTATATTCATGGCTATCAAGCCCAGCTTGATCAGGAGCGCAAAGGCCGCGCCCCAACAATTGAAACAGTTGACATCTACATCGCGAGCCGCTCGTTGAAATATGGTGACCGGCTAACCGCCAAGGATGTAATGTTGGTGCCATTCCCCAAAAAATCCATGCCACAAGGCGTTTTCCAGACACAAGAAGATCTGTTTCCTGAAGGTGAAGATGAACTGCGCACGGTTTTACGTTCAATGGAGAAACATGAAGCTATCCTCGCTGTTAAATTAACAAAACCAGGCCAAGATGCTGGCATAACCACGAAATTGAAACGCGGTATGCGCGCCTTTGCCATCGAAGTTGACCGGACTTCCGGTGTTTCGGGTTTCCTGCGACCCGGCGACCGGGTTGATATCTACTGGACAGGAAGTGTTGGTCAGGAAGGGCTACGCACCGAAGGCGACAGCACCGGTGACGTTACCAAACTGATTGAAACTGGTGTTGAACTTATTGCCGTCGACCAATCGTCGAACAACGAAGTGACAAAAGCCAAAGTGGCCCGAACTGTCACGGTCTCGGCCCTGCCCCAACAGGTGGCCGCCCTCGCACAGGCCCAGTCAACCGGACGTTTATCATTGTCCTTGGTTGGTGCACAGGATGACACAATCGCCGAGGCAATTGAGGTTGATCAACACGAATTGTTGGGGCTTGCAATGTCCCCGGTCATCGACGCGAACCCAAAGGCAGAGATTTGCACAATACGAACGCGAAAAGGTTCCGAAGTGTTCAAAACCGAAATTCCTTGCACCCACTGAACGGTCAAAAATTCCAACTGTGGGGGCAATGGGTGACCATTGCCCCTCGTTTCATTCGTGCAACTGTTTTTATCCCAGAACGAGAAAAACCAGCTAAGTGGCATTGATTCTTGAAAAAAAACTAAAACTGACGCAAGGTGTATCAAAATGCGGGCGAAAAGACCCGAAATTGAGGCGTGATCCGGAAGGCAGGTTCACATGATTTATAGAAGAACCATCTCGGCGGCCCTATTGGGTTTTGCCATGATTGTGGGCACGAGCCCCACATCTACACATGCGGAATCGTTGCAGATTGTCCGCAAGGGTGCTGAACGAGATTTAAGTGTCTCGATGAACCGCGCCATTGTGGTCGAAAGCGACACACCCTTTGCAGAACTAAGCATCGCCAACCCGGCAATTGCGGATTTTTCAACGCTGTCGGATCGGACAGTTTATATTCTAGGCAAGTCACCAGGTCGCACGACATTAACGTTGCTGGATCAAAATGGTCGGCTGATAACGAATGTCGAGGTACGGGTAAGCGCGGATGTTTCCGAATTCAAGGAACGTCTACGTCAGATCCTTCCCAACGAAACAATTGAAGTACGCACCGCCAATGACGGCATCGTCCTGTCCGGCACGGTTTCAAGCGCCCCACGTATGCAGCGCGCGCTTGATCTTGCTGAACGGTATGCACCTGAACGCGTGTCCAATCTGATGTCTGTTTCCGGATCTCAACAAGTTATGTTGAAAGTGCGCTTTGCGGAAATGCAACGTAGTGTTTCCAAAAGCCTGTCGACATCGCTTGCAATCGACGGAATTTCCACAGCGGGCCTTGGTGTTGGTGTGGGAACGAACGGGTTAGCATCAGGATCCGTTGTGTCATCCGCAACACCTGGAACAACTGCTTCCGGAGACGCGAACAACGGAGCGGTATTTTTTGGCTTCAATGCTGGATCCACTCAAATTGGTGTTTTGCTACAAGCGCTTGAAAGCAAAGGAGTTGTTCGCACTCTTGCGGAGCCCAACCTGACAGCATTGTCGGGTCAAGAGGCCAAATTCCTCGCAGGCGGAGAATATCCAGTGCCTGTGTCGCAGGATGGTGGTGAAATTTCAGTTGAATTCAAGACTTTCGGTATCGAGTTGAATTTTATTCCACATGTTTTGGACGACAACGTCATCAATCTCGAACTTTCGGCAGCGGTTTCATCACTTGATACGGCCAATGGGCTTAACACTGGTGCCTTCATAATAAGCGCTTTTCGCCGTCGCGAAACGGCAACAACTGTTGCGCTACGAGACGGAGAAAGCTTTGCCGTTGCTGGCTTGCTTCAGGACGATTTCGCCGACGCCAACGGACAAGTGCCGTGGCTGGGCGACATTCCCATCTTGGGCACGTTGTTCCGAAGTGCCAATTACCAACGGTCTCAAACCGAGCTGGTTATCATTGTAACTGCCCATCTGGTCTCGCCAACACGCGGCGAGGCATTGGCATTGCCAACAGATCGGGTGAAATTACCGTCGGAGGCCGATTTATTCCTGAATGGACGCGTCGCGCGCAACGCCCGCCCTCAAAAAGGCGCTGCAGGTGAGGTTGCCAGTCAAGATTTCAGCGGCTCTTACGGCTATGTGATGGACTAGGCGAAGGATAAGGACATGAAAAAAACTCTTATAATTCTGCCGCTTATCGCGTTAGGTGCATGCTCCAGCGCGCCGGGTCAAGTTTTTAAGTCCTATTTCAGTGAGGCCGGCGCCCTGGTTGATGGTGGGAATTTTGGCAACGCCAATATGAACAACACGCAGATCATGACGGGTGAAAAATCCTATGTCTTTGATCTGTCAAACCGCTTTGCAAACGAAGTTTTGACGACGGTGAATTTCGCATTCAACGACGCGCGACTTGATGCCGGTGCTCAGGATACGCTTCGCGAACAAGCGTCGTGGATACGGCAGTTCCCGGAAGTTAAATTCAAGGTATTTGGCCATACAGACGCTGTTGGATCAAACCGATACAACAGGCGTCTGGGCTTGCGCCGCGCCAATGCGGTTGTGGCCTATCTTGCGACCCAGGGCATAAGCCGTGACCGGTTACAAGCCGTTGTTTCTTATGGCGAAGAACAGCCTTTGATCGTCACCCAAGGCCGTGAGCGTCGAAATCGGCGCACAGTGACCGAAGTATCCGGTTTTGTAGGCACCGATCCAATTGATATGGACGGAAAATATGCCGAGATCGTCTATCGTGAATACATTGTTGGCGCAGTCCCGAGTTCAAAATTGAGCTCCGTTGTTTCGGGTGCGACCGGTGGATAACCAGTTTTAGAAATCTCCCTGCCCGGCTTGCCGGGACAACTAGACACCCGCCGGAGAGCCGGCGGGTTTTCTTTGTCCAGCCAAATCGCACAATTACGATCTTTTGGCCCTAATGTTGCCAACATTTTCCACGACCTTCTGAAAAGGCAAAGCTGTGTCTGACGCGAGTCGCAGGCATTTTTGCCGTGAGGACCGCGTGAAAAACACATGGCCTTGCCAAAGGAGGCCCGAAAACAGGGCCGCTAAGAATAGGACTGTAACGAGATGACGAGTAGTGCAATGAAACAACCAGATCCCAGCCCGATCGTAGCGTGTACGATTAGCCGAGATGTGCGTAACTTCGATCTTTTGATCGAAGATATGGAAACATCTTTGGGAGAATCCTGGGGTGATCTGGGTTTCCCCGAGGCACTGGCATTTCTGAAACAGTCCGATGCTGACAACCTCGAATTCGTAGCGATCGCAATCGACGAGACCGACGAAGAACGTCTGGTCATGATTGGCGAAATCATAAAGTTGGCCGGAACACGTGGAGTCAAAGTGATCCTTATTGCTGACGACGTCAGCCCCGCGTCTTTGCACCAATTGCTGCGTACAGGAGCGGACGAGTTTGTACCCTACCCGTTACCCGAAAACGAACTACAGGCCGCCATCGACCGGCTTCGCAAACCCGCTCCGCAAGCTGAGTCAGTTGCCAATGCCCCTAGCGCCACTGAAGACGACGGCGTTTTGCTTGGCGTGCACGGATTGGCTGGTGGAACTGGTGCAACCACCCTTGCTGTAAACCTTGCATGGGAATTGGCCAACTTGGACAAAGACCATGCCCCCCGCGTCTGTATTCTGGATTTTAGCCTTCAATTTGGATCGGTCTCAACATTCCTTGATTTGCCTCGCCGCGAGGCGGTCTACGAAATGTGGTCTGACACCGAAACAATGGACGAAGACATATTCAAACAGGCGTTGGTATCCTACGAAGACAAACTTTGGGTTCTGACCGCACCGCCAGAAGTTTTGCCACTTGATTTGATTTCCCCAGACGATGTTTCCCGCGTCGTAGATCAGGCCCGCAGGCATTTTGACTATGTTATTGTAGATATGCCTGCGACGCTCGTGCAGTGGACGGAAACCGTCTTAACCGCATCGCAAATCTATTTCGTAACTTTGGAAATGGACATGCGGTCGGCACAAAATACGCTGCGCTTAAAGCGTGCACTCAAAGCTGAAGACCTGCCGCTGGAGCGCGTCCGGTTCTGTGTTAACCGTGCCCCGAAGTTTACAGACCTCAACGGAAAAGCGCGGATCAAGCGCATGGCCGAAAGTCTGGAAATCGGCATTGAATTGCAACTTCCTGACGGTGGCAAGGCCGTCCAACAAGGAGCAGATCACGGCTTGCCGCTTGCTGTTTCTGCACCAAAAAATCCGTTGCGTAAAGAAATCGCAAAACTCGCTGGCTCGCTTCACGAATTGGGTAAAACCGACGCCGAGGCTGCGTAGAAAGGTACTAGTACATGTTTTCCCGTTACAAAAAACCAGACGCTAAAAGCGCAAAACCCGTTGAAAAAGCCCCGGTTAAAGAAACACCTGAAGCTGAAGCGCCAGCACCAAGCGATGCGGTTGAAAAACCAGTTTTTCGCCGGCCCCTTGAAGCGACAAAGGCAACACCCGCATCGGCGGACAAGGATCGAAAACGCAAAGAACGTATGAGCGAGATAAAACTCGATCTGCACCGGTCTTTGTTGGACAATTTGAACCTTGCGGCACTTGATACCGCCAGCGAAGCAGAGTTGCGCGATGAAATCGGCGCCATCACGGGCGAGGTTTTGGAAGAGCGCAGCATCGTGTTGAATCGCGAGGATCGCACGACCCTCATCCAGGAACTGTACGACGAAGTTCGCGGGCTTGGCCCGCTTGAAACACTTCTGAAAGACGAAACCGTCAACGATATTTTGGTCAACGGTCCTCAACAGATTTTCGTCGAACGCGATGGCAAGCTAGAACTCAGCGACATCACGTTCAAGGACGAAAAACACTTGTTACGGATCATCGACAAGATCGTGTCGGCCGTGGGCCGGCGCGTTGATGAATCCAACCCGTATGTTGACGCCCGTTTGCAGGATGGATCGCGATTCAACGCCATGGTTCCACCTGTTGCTGTGGACGGATCACTTGTTTCCATCCGTAAATTCAAAAAAGACAAACTTGGCATCGATGACCTTGTCAATTTTGGCGCCTTCAACGAAGAAATGGCCGCCTATCTGCAGGCAGCGGTCGCCTGTCGTCTCAATGTAATTGTTTCTGGCGGTACTGGTTCTGGTAAAACAACAACACTCAATGCCCTGAGTTCGTTTATCGACAATGCCGAACGCATCTTGACGATCGAAGACACCGCCGAACTTCAGTTGCAACAGATTCACGTTGGTCGGATGGAAAGCCGCCCACCAAACGTGGAAGGCAAAGGCGAAGTATCCCCGCGCGATTGTTTGAAAAACGCCCTTCGGATGCGTCCGGACCGGATTATCGTTGGTGAGACGCGTGGCGAAGAAGTTATCGACATGTTGCAGGCCATGAACACTGGCCATGACGGATCAATGACCACGATTCACGCCAACAACCCACGCGATGGCGTCAGCCGTTTGGAAAACATGATTGCGATGGCGGGTATCGAAATGCCCCTCAAGGCGGTCAGGTCGCAAATTGCATCGGCCGTAAATCTAATTGTGCAGGCCAGCCGTCTACAGGACGGGTCGCGTCGCATGACATCAATCACCGAAGTAACTGGTATGGAAGGCGAAGTGATTTCCATGCAGGAATTATTCCGTTTTCAACGTGTCGGGTTATCGCCGGACAACAAGATCATCGGACATTTCACCGCCACTGGCGTGCGTTCGCATTATTCCGAACGCTTCCGTTTGTGGGGCTACGATTTGCCGCCAACCATCTATGAACCGGTAAAGGCATGATCCTATGACACTTAGTGCAGAACCAATTATTTACGGTCTAATATTCGTAGGCGTCCTGGTCCTTGTCGAAGGGATCTACCTGACTGTTTTCGGCAAATCAATCAGCCTCAACAATAGGGTGAACCGGCGTCTGGAAATGTTGGATAAAAACGCCAACCGCCAGGAAGTCATGGAAACGCTGCGCAAAGAGATGCAGCAACACCTTAAGGCGCGGCGTATCCCGCTTTATTCAATCCTTTCGACCAAGGCACAAAAGGCGGCCATCGCATTTACGCCCAAGCAGTTGATTTTACTCATGTTTGGCGTCAGCTCCTTGGCGTTTATTGGACTATCTGTTGGCACATCCACCTCGGTACCTGTACGTTCAGTTGTTGCTGTGGTCATGGGCGTCGGTGGTGTCTTCATGTGGATTAGCATGAAGGCCAATAAGCGTATGGGCATGCTGGAAGAACAACTTCCTGATGCGATCGAATTGATGGTGCGTAGCCTAAAAGTGGGCCACCCGTTTTCATCGGCTATTTCCATTGTTGCAACCGAAGTCGGAGACCCTTTGGCCTCAGAATTCGGTATGATCGCGGATGAGGCCGCCTACGGGCGTGATGTCGGCGAGGCACTGAAAGATATGGCTGAACGTCTGGACATGCAGGATCTGCGATTCCTCGCCGTGGCCGTGACGATCCAACAGCAATCGGGTGGTAACCTTGCTGAAATTCTTGCAGGTCTTGCAAAAGTTATCCGTGCGCGGTTCCGCTTGTTCCGCCGCGTGAAAGCAATCACTGCCGAAGCTAAATGGTCCGGTAAATTCCTGTCAGGCTTCCCGTTGATGGCTCTGGTTGGCATCCAGCTCATCGATCCAAACTATTACGATAAGGTATTGGATCACCCATATTTCATTGGGGCTTGCCTGGCCGTTGGTGCTTTCCTGACACTCAATCTGATTGTCATGCGAGCCCTTGTGAACATTAAAGTCTGAGGGGGCGAACCATGTCTTTCATAAATGATATTTTGACTGGTGCACTTGGTCCCTTTGGGCCATTAATCGCCGTTGGAATGTTAGGGATTACCCTGATTGTTCTGACAGTCGTGTTGTATTTGAAACAACCCGAAGACCCGCTGAGCAAATTGAAGAAGTCGCAGAAAGCGCCCAAGAACTCAGCAGAGTCTCAGCAAGCTTTGCGCTCAAGATCGCGGAACGACAAACTCGATAAGTATGCCAACTTCCTCGAACCGCAAGACGAAAAACAATATACCGAAATGCGGAAAAAGCTAATGCAAGCGGGATATCGCAACCGTGATGCGGTACGGTATTTCCATTTTGCGCAATTCGCGCTTGGCATTGGGTTTCTCATTGTAGGCGTCATTTACTATGTCCTGTTTGTGTCCGGTGGGGAAACCACCACTCAGCAAACACTAATGTACATCCTCGGCCCCGGTGGGGCAGGTTACATGATGCCCAAATATTGGGTTACAAAACGCCAACAAAAACGTCAGGAAGAAATTACCGATGGGTTCCCTGATAGTTTGGACATGCTGTTGGTTTGCGTTGAAGCTGGCCAATCACTGGACCAATCAATCGTTCGCGTCGCTGGCGAAATGCGCGCTTCGTTCCCATCCATTGCCGACGAGTTTGAATTGGTTTCACAACAAATCAAAGCCGGACGTGACAAAGCATCCGTTTTAAATGAAATGGGTGAACGTTGTGGGGTTCAGGATATCTCAAGCTTTGTAACTGTTTTGGTTCAATCACAGACTTTTGGTACATCAATCGCAGACGCTCTGCGGGTCTATGCCGGTGAAATGCGTGACAAGCGCGTAATGCGTGCCGAAGAAAAAGCAAACAAACTGCCAACAAAGATGACACTGGCAACAATGATGCTTACAGTGCCCCCACTATTGATCATTCTGGTCGGGCCATCGGTGATAGGTATTATGGAACTTACCGCGATGAGCGATCAGTGATCTGCACAAATTAATGGGGCCGAATGGCACGAGCAGGTGCAATTGTTGTAAGTTTAGTTTTGCTGGCTGGCTGTACAGATAATAGCCTGCCGACAAATCCCTATGCCCCCGGCATTTCAAAAAACGGATCCGCCGTCGACGGGATGATCGTGGGCCATCGCTTGATGGCTGCCGGTGAATACGAATTGGCGCTAGACGCATTTTCCCGGGCTGCCGTGACCGACGGAATGACCACCGAAATCATGGCCGGCCTAGGCAGTGCAAATCTCGGGCTGGGGCGTCTTGGCCAAGCCGAAAAGCTTTTAAGGCAAGCGATTGAGGCGGACACGAGCAGACCAGAGGCATGGAACAACCTGGGGGTCGTGCTTATGGAAAAGGGCGATGTGTCCGAAGCGAGCGAAGTTTTCCGCCGTGCATATGCGCTCGACAATGGCGAAAGTGACTCAATTCGTGATAATTTGCGCTTGGCGCTCGCAAAATTAAATAATTCCTACTATGGTGAAGAAAAAGAACAGGACTATAAATTGGTTCGGCGGGGCAGCAGTGACTACTTAATCCGCCAAATACCATGACGAGGCTAAGGCAGTAAAAGGACGCAAAAAATGCGCCACCCCATCCTACTTTCGCTCTGCGTGACAGGCATCGTCGCGCTGTCTGCATGTGATGAGCAAAACGCAGACAACGTCGACCGATCATTTCAGGGTGTTAATGTCGTTGACGAAACCAACCTTAACGACGTGATGCTGACCGTAGCAGACCCAAACGAGGCGGTCGTTTACTTTCAGCGCGCCACTTCGGAACAACCAGATCGGATAGATTTGCGGCGTGGATTGGCCAAATCCTTTGTTCGGGCAAAGCGCGGCACCGAAGGGGCAGTCGCCTGGAAAAAGGTGGTTGAACATGAAGACGCGACCGACGAAGACCGTGTTGATTATGCGGATGCATTGATCCGTAGCAACGAATGGGATCGTGCCGAAACCGTTCTGGACCAAATTCCACCGACTTTTGAAACGTTTAAACGCTATCGTCTCGAAGCTATGGTTGCAGATAGCAATCAGGAATGGCGCAACGCAGATAGCTATTATGAAATCGCCGTTGGGCTTACGACACGACCCGCAGGAGTGATGAACAACTGGGGTTATTCCAAATTGACACGTGGCGATTTCGCCGATGCGGAACGCCTGTTTTCCGATGCCATCCGCTTGGACCAATCATTGTTTACTGCGAAAAACAATCTCGTATTGGCCCGCGGCGCTCAGCAAAAATATACGTTGCCTGTAATGCCGGCCACACAAACTGAACGTGCCCAATTGCTCTATACTCTTGGGTTATCAGCAGTCAAACAGGGCGATGTAGTCACTGGAAAAGGCCTGTTGCGCGAAGCGATTGACACCCATCCCCAGCACTTTGAGGCCGCCGTGAGAAGCCTGAGAGCGTTGGACGGAAACGTTATAAATTAAGTTCGCTAAACCAAGGATCATCACGTGCATATCACTTCAGCCGAGGCCCTTTGGTTTCTACCTTTTGCTCTGCCTGTTTGCCTATGGGTCGCTTGGAGCGATCTACGGACTATGAAAATCCCCAACAAAGCAGTTTTGGTTTTGGCGGCGGTGTTTGTCGCCGTTGGGCTATTGGTCCTTCCTTTCCCAGAATACACATGGCGTTTGTCACATCTGGTGATCGTACTATTAGCCGGAATTGTCATCAACGCCGCAGGGTTGGTCGGTGCAGGAGATGCCAAATTTGCAGCCGCGGCCGCGCCATTTATTGTTTTGGGTGACCTTCGACTGGTCCTCGTCATTTTGGCCGCAAGTTTGCTAGCTGGATTTGCAGCACATCGCCTCGCAAAATATACGTCCCTCCGTAAACTCGCACCGGAATGGGAAAGCTGGACGAGAGGTAAGAAATTCCCGATGGGTCTGTGCCTTGGCGGTACCTTGGGTATTTATCTGGCAATGGGCGTTTTTTACGGGACCTAAATCCCCAACAGGCGCCCCTCCTCTGCCTGACTGTCTCCACAATTTGCGCATGTTTCTCTGGCATTTTGCATCCTGATAGACTGATCAGATCGAGGCCTAGCTATGAACATGCAAGTCACCGAAACCCGCGTACAACCGCCCCCTCCGCCTCTTCGGATTGAGGACATGCGTCTGCCGATCGTGATGATGCGGGACATTCTGCTGAAAACTATGTTTCGCAAAAATGTGGATATGGTGACAGATATCGCCGAAGCGATTTGTTTGCCCCGCACTGTCACTCAAGAACTGGTCGATATGGCCCGCGAGCAGCGCCTGCTTGAGGCAACGGGAACGCTCAACGCCAATTCTGGCGATGAAATGGGGTATCAACTGACCGACGCAGGAAAAGCGCGCGCTTTGGACGCTTTGGCGCAATCAGAGTATTATGGCGCGATGCCTGTGCCGCTCGCGGTTTACAGCGAGCAGGTCAAACGTCAATCCATTCGAAACATCATGATCACCCGCGAACAATTGACCAATGCAATGGGACATCTTGTGTTGCCGGACAACTTGTTAGACGATCTTGGACCAGCCGTTAGCGCGGGCCGCTCCATCTTGATGTACGGCCCTCCGGGCAATGGTAAATCAAGTATTTCTAATGGCATCAGGGACGCAATGGGCGACAAAATTTTTGTCCCTCGCGCCCTCGAATACTCTGGCCAGGTGATCACCGTATATGATCCAATCGTGCACTCAAAGGCAGAAACAGAACAAGACGATCCGAATTCGTTACGTCGCAGAAGGACTTTCGACGCCCGATATGTCCGTTGCGAACGCCCGACGGTTATCACCGGCGGGGAATTGACGCTCGACATGCTTGATCTGGTTTATAACCCGACCGCACGCACGTATCAGGCGTCTTTGCAATTGAAGGCAACCGGTGGCATTTTCATCGTGGACGACCTGGGACGCCAAGTGGAGCCACCACAAAACCTTGTTAACCGTTGGATTGTTCCACTCGAGGAATCCAAGGATATCCTCGCTTTGCAGTCCGGTGAGAAATTCGAGGTGCCATTTGACACACTGGCAATCTTTTCGACCAACTTCCATCCAAATAAAATCTTCGACAAGGCGGCTCTGCGCCGAATTTTCTATAAGATCAAAATTGACGGCCCATGCCAGGCAGATTTCCTGAAAATCTTCGCCATGGTTGCCCGAAAAAAGCAGATGGCGTTAGACGAACCCGCCCTCGTGCATCTTTTGAAAAAGAAATACC
>Ga0209344_10004916_pt1 | contig 11869 bp, 9 predicted proteins | sample Cruoilmetagenom6_FD_187293 | JGI IMG/M metagenome (GOLD analysis project Ga0209344, IMG submission 187293) | Oil polluted marine microbial communities from Coal Oil Point, Santa Barbara, California, USA - Santa Barbara Oil Seep Sample 6 (SPAdes)... | ecosystem: Environmental > Aquatic > Marine >...
AGTGCTCGGCCAACTGCCAGGCAAGCCAGGAATGAGAGGCCTGGGGAATCGCCAGGATTCGAGCGGGGTCTCCGGTGTCGTGGAGGAACATCCGGGCATTGTACAGGGGACTGAGGGCTTGAGGGCTTGAGGGCGTGGCGGAGGACGGGTGGCTCACCTCGCTGAAACCTCCGGCCAGACAGCGATCAACCAGACGCCGTCGGTCCGTTCCCGCAGATACAACCGGTGTCCCGAACTCGCGGTGGCTGAGTGTTTTGGTGAGAGCAACTCGGGCACCTCGTCCATCATCCCGCCGGATTCCATCAACCGATCCTCGACCTCGAGGACAAACCTGGCCGCCTTCTTGGGGTCCCGCCGCTGCAATCGAGCGACCGCTTCGAGGAGCTCGGCCCTTGCCGACGGCGTGACTTGCATTGTCAGTTCTCCTCGAGCAGCAGACGGCAATCCTCAAGCACCACCGCGAGATCTTCACCCTCGCCGGCAGCGCTCTCGAGCTCTCCCAGAGCAAGTCGTCTCAGCAGTTCACGTTCATCGGTCAGGCTCCTGAGGGTCTCAATGGCGACCACCGCCGCCACCGGTTCACCGCCGCGCGTCAGAACGACCGGTTTGCCGTTCACCGCCAGCGCAACCAGCTTCTCGACCACAAGCCCCTCAATCTCAATCATATTGGTCTGGTCTTCCATGCTGTTTCATTCCTTCCGCCACGATCGACAATAGCGCGCCCCGGCGAGGAATGAGAAACCCCTTGACTCCCCACCCATCCGAGGCGTATAACCCGCAAACGCTCCCTCCCGAATCGGGAAGGAGCGATCGGAAATCAGGGGGACATCATGAGCACCGAGTTCAACGCCTTCGCCATGGCCCAGCGTCAGTTCGACGCGGTTGCCGAGCTTCTCCAGCTCGACGACGGAATCCGGCAATTGCTGCGGGCGCCGCAGCGCGAGTACCACTTCACCATTCCCATTCGAATGGACGATGGCACGGTCAAGGTCTTCCAGGGATTCCGCATCCAGCACAACGACGCCCGGGGCCCGGCCAAGGGCGGGATCCGCTTCCACCCGCAGGAAACCGTTGATACCGTCCGCGCCCTGGCCACCTGGATGACCTGGAAATGCGCGGTGGTCGATATCCCGCTCGGCGGCGGTAAGGGCGGCGTCATCTGTGACCCGCACAATCTCTCACCGCGGGAGCAGGAAGCTCTGTGCCGCGGTTGGGTTCGCCAGGTTTCGAAAAACATCGGACCCATCAATGATGTCCCGGCGCCGGATGTCATGACAAACCCACAACACATGGTCTGGATCCTCGACGAATACGAGAAGCTCGCCGGCGGCCACTTCCCCGGCATGATCACCGGCAAACCCGTCGAAGTCGGCGGATCGCTCGGCCGCACCGAAGCCACCGGCTACGGCGTGGTCTTTACGGTGCGCGAGGCCCTCAAGCGGATGGATCTCCCCATGAGCGAGATCCGCGCCTCGATCCAGGGCTTCGGCAACGTCGCCCAATACGCCGCCAAGAAACTCATCGAGCTCGGAGCCACCGTGGTCGCGGTCTCCTGCTGGGACAACGACGACCAGAAGTCCTACACCTTCAAGAAGGCGGACGGCATTGACGCCGACTTCCTGCTGTCGATCACCAATCGGTTCGGCGCCATCGACAACGCCAAGGCCGAGGCCGCCGGTTACGAACGACTCGAAGCCGATGCCTGGCTCGATCAGGATGTGCAGATCCTCATCCCGGCAGCGCTGGAAAACCAGATCACCGGCGAGAACGTCGAGCGGATCCACTCGAACGTCAGAATCCTGGCCGAAGGCGCCAATGGGCCGACCACCCCCGAAGCTGACGTGGTCCTCAAGCAGCGCGGCATCTTCGTCATCCCTGACTTCCTCGCCAACGCCGGTGGGGTCACCTGTTCCTACTTCGAGCAGGTCCAGTGCAACACGAACTTCTTCTGGCCCAAAGACGAGGTTCTCAATCGCCTCGACGAGAAGATGACCACCGCGTTCAATTCCGTGGCCGATCTCGCCGAGGAAACCGGTGAGTACATGCGCGACGCCGCCTATATGATCGCCATCCAACGAGTCGCCACCGCCTGCCACCTCCGCGGCTGGGCGTAGGATCCAGGAGTCGACAACTCACAGCCGGCAGCCAACAGATCACCAAAACGCCCGGCCTCGGCCGGGCGCATTTTTGCGTTCGAGAATTCACCGCTGCGGAACGGAGTAGACAGGATGACCAGAGAGTGATGACCCTTGTGTTGTCGACCGTCCCAACGACGACTCTCCCGATTTTTGAAACACCAAGAACACAAAGAGACACGAAGGTCTCACGAGGCATCGCATCATGGACCCGGACTTTCTCCGCACCTGAACACGAACCCAACCAAGCATCATTGCGATGGGCCAACAGAATGTCCTTTGTGGTTACTTCGTGGCTCTTCGTGATCTTCGTGTTTCAGAAAACGAAACTGAAGCAGCTGGAGTTGCCAAATTGAAGGCGACCGCTCATCGGCGGAATCCCCTGCTACAACTCTGGGACCCTGCCGTTCCCTTAGTAAATACCTTGGATCAACGGGTGCTATTTCGGGGGGGCGAGAAACGCGAGGGCGCGATCGGCTTCGGCGTCCATCACCACGTGCATGACCCGGCCGGCGGCTACGGCCGGCACGTGGATCACCCGGACGACGTGCTCCATGTCCGCAAACTCGGGCGCCACCGAGCCCAGGGCATTCGGTGAGCCGCAGAGAAAATCCTCGTTCCAGACTACCCGCTTGTCGTCCGGATAGACCGGCAGATAGGCAATCTTCGACTCGACCAGATCGTTGAAAAAATGCGTCCCGAAGGAAACATCCGGCAGGTACGAGCCGCGCTGCCTGGCGACCTCGACCAACATGGCGGTGTGGCTGATATCGGAGTAGGTCACCGGCACACCGAGTCGAATGTCGCCCCGACTTCCCCACCGGCCGGGTCCCATCAAGATGAACCTACGCGCGGGCAGAATCTGATTCAATGCGCTGACGGCTCGCCCGACCCGCAACATGGCGTCGCGCGTCGGCAGCTTTTCATAGTCGCGCGGATCGATGAGCACCACATACTCGATGTTGGGGCTCGTCGCCATCTGCACATAGCGGTTGGCAGAGAAGAGCTGGTCGTCGTTGTCGACATTCGCCGGCACAGGGACCCTCTTGGCCGAGGACCCAAGGCTCAAGGCCCGACACTGAAGCATGAAGAGGTGTTCACCATCGTGGGCGAACTCGATATCGACAGGCTCCCCCAGCCCCTCTTCCAGAATATCGAGCATGGCCTTGAGTGAGGAGGGGAATTCCGACCGCACGAGGCCGTCGAAGGTGACAACCAGCTCGGATGGTTCGACCTGCGCCATGAGCCCCACCATGGGCAGGAGCTGACGGTGGCGGTAGATCGAAAAGATCTTGTTCATGTTCGGCAGCTTCCGCCCGACACGACCGAGGAATTTTTCGATTGAGATCGAATCGAACTGGCCTTCGTTGAGATCGATGACATCGACCTCACCCTGCGAGTAGCGGTAGACCTCATCCGGCTGCTGCACCGCTCTGAGCGTCGGCTGCTCGAGGGCGACCAGCACCGGGTAGTCGTCAACCGTTCGGTCCACCGCCCGGGTACCGAGGCCGAGGACCAGTCTGGCCATCCCATCGGTGTGGCGAATCCTCGGCGACCAACGCATCTCGCACCGCGAAAAGGCGACCCCGGCAAAGACCGGCGCCAGCATGTTCCCGACCTCGCGACCCACCACCTCTTGAATCAGAATCCCCATCTGCTCCTGGAAATCGAGGAGACCTCGGCTGCGACGGTACTCGATGGGGTCGGGGTGGAAGGTCGAAGCATAGACCTCTGAAATCGCATTCTCGAGTGCGTCAACCCGCATCTCGAGGGTGCCCTGGTTCCGGATGAAGAGGCTCTTGTACTTGCCTGAAAATGCGTGACCGATACGGTCTTCCAACAGACTCGAAGAACGGACCACCAAGGGCTTCTCGCCGATCTCGATCAGCATCTTTTCGAGACCGGCATGGATCGTCGGAGGCATCGCACCGTTCTTGAAGAGGCGCTCGACCAGCGGGTATTCCTGGCGCACCTCTCCGATATCCTTGTACTTGACGTTGATGATCTCTTCGAGGTTGTTGTACTCGATGAATTCAAGAACGCCGTTGGATGGCAGAAAGTAGGACCGGGGAATTCGGTACTCGGTTTCCACTCGCCCTTCATATTGGGCTTGCTGCAGGATTGAGTGGGCGAGGACGAGACCGGCGGCCTTGCCCCCGAGACGTCCCCGCTGGCCATAGGTAGGAATGATGCGATCGAGCACCCAGCCAAAATCGCTGACCCGAACAAAGCGTTTCGCAACCGCGATGAAGTCAAGGTGATCGGTCAACAGCCTCCGTACCAGCGCCGCCCTGGTTCCGATGACGTCCTCGGGGAGTGATGAACCCTCACCCGGGGCGAATTCGAGGAACTCGTGCACCTTGTCGCGAAGATCGCCGAGCTGAGTGTCCGAATCCTCCGCCAACCGAGCCACCTCAAGGGCGAGCGCCCTTTTTTCGGTAAGTAGGATGGTGGTGGCGATCTCTTCCGGGGAGAGGTGCCGCTCGGCATACTTCAGCGCCAGTTCGTACAAGGCGTGTCGGCTCTGCTTGGGCAACCGGGGCTTCGGCCGATTCGGGTCGAGTCGGGCCGGCGAGCCCGAGAGATTAAGGGCGACGGCGATTTCCTCATCGATGTCGTCGAGATCGATGAGGCCCCGCCGTTGCATATCGAGCAGCAAGCGCCGGCACACCCGTTGTGCAAGCCCGGGACGCCCCTGCCGAAGATCGTTAAACCGCTCCCGCCAGACTGCTTGAGTCAAGGTTCCTCCAGGATTGCCGCATTGTAGCTTGGCGGGAGGGGTTTGAGGGTTTGAGGGTTTGAGGACCTGGGGGGTTGAGGGGTTGAGGCCGGAGGTTCCCGCACCCTCACACCCTCATCCCCAGGCGCCGTAGGCGCCGGCCAAGCCCTCACGAACTACTCGAACTCCGAGTCGGCGCCGTCATCCGTGGCCGTTGCGGCATCGGTGGGTCTCAACCTGTCGAGGTTGCCGACGATGGTCTCCGCCGAGATCGCATCCACCCCCATCACATTGTCGCGGGAACTCACCCTCACCGCCGCGAGGCCGCCCTCTTCGAGAGGGGCGAAAAAGGTATAGGTGAGCCCTTCAGCGCCTCCATCTTCATCGATGACAAGAATGACGCTTCCCATCACTTCGGTGGGCGGCAGTACGAGATCGTGTTCGCGGACCTCGAGATCAGCGAGGGCACCGAGCCGCCGGCTCACTTCCGGATTGTCGACTTCTCCACCGTCCCCGGCCTGCCAAAGACCGTCGACCCGGTCGAGGACCGCCTCCTCGGTCTTACCGGCGATCTCGATCTTGGACACATCCCAGCTGGTCAACGGCCACACCTTGTCCGACCGCCACAACACCGGCGCCTTGGCAAGTCTCGTCCCGATGGAGGACGGCACCAGGAAGAGATCCGACCCGTTACGACGGCAGACAACAGTGCCCGCCTCGTCTTCGGAGGCGGCAAGCTCGAGAGTGAGAGTTTCGCCGCCGTCCTTTGGTGTCAGCAAAACCCGGAACGCCGGAGGATCGAGCCCGAGCTCGGGTGCGTCGGCTTCGTCGGAAAGGAACTCGCTCACCCTGAGGGTGTTGAGCTCGGAGACGAGACTTCGCATCTGATCGGGATCGGCGAGATCAATCAAGGGCTCCGAAAGCATCCAACGCCCGTCGCCCTGCTCGGCCTTGATGCGATCCTCGGCGGTCTCGATCTCCACTGATTCAAGATCGTGTTCGAGCAGATCGACCACATCGCGCGACCGCCACTGGTCGATGTCCTTGTCCAGGCTGGCGACAAAATGACCCGGCACCAGAATGATCTTCTTGTCAGAACGCCGTTGCACGGCTCGATTGGATCCGAGGGGAGTTTCGTCACCGACTGCGAGGGAGAAACGATCCCCATGCGAATCCACCAGTGTGACCCCGAGAACCGGAGCGTCGAGGCCATAGTCACCCGGATCAACCTCGCCGATGGGGAGGATTCTCTCGGCATCGAGGTTGGCGACGGCATCAACGAGCGCCTTGACCGCAGCGACGTCCGCCGGGTAGTCCAGGGGCTCGACCATCCTCCATTCGTCATCCGTCTTCGCGAGACGGACCGGTCCATGGCTGGTCTTGAGTTCCAGTTCGACAACCGCGTCGCCATCAAGCTCCTGGAAGAGCCTGTCAATCCGCTCGAGACGATCGTCGGTCGTCGGTTGGTGGCGTTCGACAAAGTAGATGAACACCCCCAGGGCGATGGCCACGGACGCAAGGATGATCAGGTTCCTGCTTCGCATCAAAACTCCGTCAGTGCTTGCGGCGCCGCCACACCATGACACCCATGGCAATGGCCGCACCCGGCATGACAAGCAGCACCACCACGAGAATCATCCGCATCTTCTGTTGGTCGATAAAGAGGCTCATGCTCTCCATATCGTGCGGAGGAATGCCCATGGAATGATCGCGCGCGACCAGCCAGTTGAGAGTGTTCATGGCGAGAATCTCATTGCCGGCATTCCCGATATCGATATCGGTGAGAAAGTCCGAGTCGCCAAAGACCGCCAATCTGGATCTGATCTCGGCATCCTCGGCGGAATCGTCGCCACCATCGAGTGACGCGGGCTCGGCCGCGCTCTCTACCACCACCACAGCCGCCACAGGCCCCTCGGTATCGAGACCGCCATCGAATACCACCGGCTCTCCTCGCAACAGCATCCCGAGATCGGTCTCGCCCCACCCTTCGGCGCTGGTCTCAACAAGAACCTTGGCGTCGTCGGAGTCGATGATGAGCGACCGCGTCACGGTGAAGAGTACTGCGATCCCATCGAGCCCGGTGGTCACCGGGTGTTGGGCAAAATCGGTCAGATAGACCGCCGACAAATCGAAAAATGGCAGCTTGCGCGACGGATCCACCACCAGATCGTCATTGACCATGACACCGCGGCCGGCGAGAAAGGCCTCGAGCCTGGTCTTCCGCATGGTGCCATCGGTTTCGATGAGTGGATCAAGGGCCACGAGAACTCGACCTCCTCCATCGAGGAACGCCTCGAGGGCGGCGACTTCGGCCTCGGTGTAGGGGCGAGTGGGACCGACGATGGCGATGGCATCAGCATCATCGGGGATCACGCCCGAGAGCAGGCTGACCTCTTCGGCACTCATGTTGTCCTTCCTCATCTTCTCGAGGAGGATTGACAGGCTGCGACCGGCAAGGGCGCCGTTTCCCTGCACCGTAGGGGTGGCTTCGCCATGGCCGGAGACAAAGTAGATCTTGGGGACCGAGCTGATCACCAGAGACTGGATGGCCGAGGTGAATTCCTCCTCACCCCTGAAAGCCTTGACAGTCGGCTGCTGGCCGTACTGCATTCCCGAGTAGTCGTACTCCACCATCTGCTCCGAGGTGACGTACTTGGTGCGATCATCGGCGATAAAGACCACTGTATCGGCCATGGTGATGCCGAACTGTTCCGCCAGAGCCTTGGTTTTGAGCGGCTCGCGTTCGGGATCGATGTATTCGAGGACGATCTTGTCCGACACCGCCGCATAGCGCTCGAGGAGTTCCTGCGCCTGGTCGAAGAGCGGACTGGAAGGCACCATGAAGACCACGATGCGAACCTCGGCATCGAGGCCGCGGACAAGATCGATGGATTTCTCGGAGAGGGTGTAGAGCTTGGAAGTGGTCCAGTCCCACCGCTTGTAATGGCGAGCGCCGAGCCAGTTCGCCATGAACACCAGACCGATCACCAGAACCAGGGCCACAACACCTGCCACACCGTAGCGAACGCTCTTTCGTCTCATCGCCCTACCTCCACTTGCCGAGCTCGAGGCTCTTTGTCGACAGGAAAAGGAAGAGGCCGGTGAGCGAAAGCTCGTAGACCACATACCTCGTATCGACGATGCCTTTGGCGTAGTCGGCCATCTGTTGCCACAGATCCGCGTGATCGATCATCGCCCCGAGGCCCGATGAGGAGATCAACAATCCACGCATGAGCGGGAGGCCGAAGAGGATGATCAGACCGGTGAAGGCGATCACCGCGGCGATGATCTGGCTTCGGGCCAGGGTCGAGGCGAAAAGGCCGAGGGAGACGAAGACCGCGCCGAAGAGCGCAACTCCGAGATAGGACGAGGCCACGGCACCCCAGTCGATCGCCGCCTGGGTCTTGACCATGAGCACATAGATCAAGGTCGGCGCCCACAGGGCTAAATAGAAGACAAAGACGCCGATGAATTTACCGATGATGACCTGGGCTTCGGTCACCGGAGAGGTCAGCAGAACCTCGATGGTGCCCGACCGCCGTTCTTCGGCCACGAGCCGCATGGTGATGAGCGGCGCCACAACCAGAAAGAACCAGAAGAATATCGTGCCGCCGAAAAATGCCTGGAGGATCGACATGGACGACTGACCGGGCTGGCTGAGATAGCCGATGATGAGGGCAAAGAGCGCACCCTGCAGCAGCAGGAAGGCGGCCATGACGATATAGGCCAACGGCGATGAGAAGGTGGCGATGAGTTCGCGCCGGACGATGGCTGCAAGTGCTTTCACCTCACACCTCCTCGGCAGCATGGACGGACACGGGTGCGACATCGTCCGCGGTGGTCAACCGGACAAAGACATCTTCGAGGGTGGCCTTCTCCTGGGTCAGACCGAGTAGGATCCAGCCACGCTCCACGGCGAGGTGGAACACCGCCTCGCGGGGATCAGCCTCAGCATCGTGCTCGATGAGAAAGACGCCGTCGGCGCGCCGGTTCACGGCCACGACGCCGGAAAGTCGTCCGAGCGCCTCCGTGCCTTCGACGCCGGCGCCGCTGATCTCGACCCGCACGACGGGGTTGCCGATGAGTCTTGTTCGAAGGGCCTCGGGTGTGCCGTCGGCAACCACCCGACCGTGGTCGATGATAAACACCCGCTCGCAGACCTGTTCGACCTCGGGCAGGATGTGGGTCGACAACACTACGGTGTGGTCTTGTCCGAGCTCGGTGATGAGTTCCCGGACCTTGATGATCTGGTTCGGATCGAGACCAACGGTGGGCTCATCGAGAATGAGCACCGGCGGCTTGTGGATGAGCGCACCCGCAAGACCGACCCGCTGGCGGTAACCCTTGGAGAGCGTGCCGATGACCTGTCTTTGGACATCCGTCAACATGCAACGCTCGAGGACGTACCCGAGCCTTTCGGAGAGCTCCGGCCGCCGAACACCCTCGACGTCGGCGCGAAACCGAAGGTACTCGTCCACCCGAAGCTCGGGATACAGGGGCACATTCTCGGGCAGATAACCGATGTGTCGACGCAGACCCACGGAATCTGCCTCGAGATCGACACCAGCCACGACGACTCGGCCGGTGGTGGGCGGCACAAAGCCCGTGATCATCCGCATGGCAGTGGTCTTCCCGGCTCCGTTGGGCCCGAGAAAACCGAGAATCTGACCCTCGGGGACATAGAACGAAAGGTCGTCGACCACAGGTGTGTCGACATAGACCTTACTCAGGTTTTCGACCTCGATCATCGAGAACTCCTCGATTGCCGGAAAGAGCAGTCGCCTCCGTCCGGCGAATATTCACTGTTTCAGTGGAGAAAGATAAGCAAGACCGATGCCCGTTGCATCCCTTTGCGAGGTGGCCCACCCGACAATTTCACGCCATCTTGGCGCGATCAGGCGTCACGAACCGCGGTCACGATGAGCATGAGCGTGGTCGAACCGAGAGTGAACTCATCCTGGTGGTTCAACTTCACCCGATCGATCCTCTTGCCTTCAAACCACGTGCCGTTGGTCGCCCCGAGATCGGCGAGTTCGACATCCAGGTCCCGAATCTCGACAGCGACGTGACTTCGAGACACCTCGGAGTCCCGCAATTGGATATCCATGGCCGAACCCCGACCGATGAGGATCCGCGATTTGTGAAGCTGAAAGACGCTGCCGGCTTGCCCGCCGGCGATGACGGCGAGGGAATAGCGCGGATCCGATGGCAACGATGGTAACGGCGAGTCCGATGTGGGCTCCGGAGCGGCCTCGGGGGCCGTGGGAGTGGGCATCGGCGATGCCGATGTCGGCACCCGTCGCCTGAATCCCGGACTTCCGGAATCCTCGGCACTCTCCGCGGTCGCATGTGCTGCGGCTTCCAATATGGGATTTTTTGCCTCGAAGGTGAATCCGCAGGAGGTGCACTTGACGTCCTTGACCGAATCGCCGTCGAATCGGCGCTCGTCGTATCGGTACTTGGTCGCGCACTCAGGGCACGTAATGATCACATCAGCCTCCGGGCGCCACCATCATAACAACATTCGAGCAGTAGTCGATCTGCCCCCGTGCGTCGTCTTCACTCCTCGCCGCCACCGGGGGCAGTCCACCGATCCATCCATTCGAGGACGACCTCGTGCCACTGGATCGAGTTGAGCGGTTTGAGGATCCAATGATTCTCATCCGGGTAATAGAGCAATCGCGACGGTACCCCGCGCCGCTGGAGCGCGTTGAACGTCGCGATGCCCTGGGTGTCCACGACTCGATAGTCGAGGGCTCCATGGATCACGAGTTCCGGTGTCTTCCAGTTGCCGACGAACTGAACCGGTGAGTGCTTGGCATAGCTCTCGGGGTTCTCCCACGGCGTTCCACCGTGCTCCCACTCCGGAAACCAGAGTTCCTCGGTGTCGTAGTACGCCATGGTCTCGTCGAGATTGCCGTCGTGGCACACCAGGGCGGCGAATCGATCAGTCTTGCCCTGGATCCAGTTGATCATATAGCCGCCAAAGCTCGCGCCTGCCGCCGCCACCCTGTCGGAATCGATCCAGGAGTGTCTGCGGAGAACATCATCGAGACCCTTCATGAGATCTTCGTACGGGGCGCCTCCCCAATCGCCATTGATGGCGTCGGTGAAGGCCTGGCCGTATCCCGTTGAACCGTGAAAGTCGACCATGGCGACCGCGTACCCGTGACCGGCGTAGACCTCCGGGTTCCAGCGGTAGTGCCAATGATCGTCAAAGCTCCCCTGGGGACCGCCGTGGATGAGGAATGCGAGCGGGTACTTCTTTCCGGGTACCCGGTTCACAGGTTCGATGAAATAGCCAAAGACCTCGTCGCCGTGCGCACCGATGAAAGAGAACTGTTGGTAGGCGCCGAAATCGATGGCTGCGAGTCGGTCAGCGTTGAAGCTGGTGATCTGGAGCGGATCACCACCGTCGGCCGGGCGGACAAAGAGCCCCACCGGCGAGGTCAGCCTGTCCTGGGCAAAAAGTAGTCGCCCGTCGGGCAGTGGTTTCGGGTTCGAGTTGGTGTGCCTCGTCAGGAGCGCCTGGACCGAGCCATCGTCGGTGCCGATACGAAAGATCGAGTGGTTGCCGACATTGTTGGCCGAAGCGTAGATCGAACTCCCGTCCGGTGACCAGATGATCCCACCCGGCGAGCGATCCCAATCCTCGGTGAGAACCCGCACCTCGCCATCGGGCCAGTCCATCACGAGCACCCGGAAGCGATCCGCCTCGTAGCCGGGTCGGACCATGGCCAGATAGGCCAATTTCGAGCCATCGGGCGAGAACGCGGGCGCCGCATCCCAGGCTCGGTTGGCGGTGGTCAGCTTCTCAGCCGGTGCGGAACCGTCTGTGGCCGCCACCCAGAGATCGTAGTCGGTGGACCAGGTCTCCTCGGATCCGTCGACAACCTTGGCGGTGTAGACCACCGTTTCGTCGTCAGCCGACACGGTCCAGTCCTCGTCACCACCCCACGGAATGGTCGGGCAATCGCCGTCCACACCGGCCATCAAATCCATCGGGTCGCCGTTC
>Ga0209344_10004917_pt1 | contig 11867 bp, 8 predicted proteins | sample Cruoilmetagenom6_FD_187293 | JGI IMG/M metagenome (GOLD analysis project Ga0209344, IMG submission 187293) | Oil polluted marine microbial communities from Coal Oil Point, Santa Barbara, California, USA - Santa Barbara Oil Seep Sample 6 (SPAdes)... | ecosystem: Environmental > Aquatic > Marine >...
AAATAAGAAATAGCAGATAAAGTTTAGGAATACAATGGTTAATGCAAGCCCATAAAAGAAGCCTTGTTGAAATAAGTTGATTCCAGCTTTACTCGCGATGACCACAGACGAATTTCTGTTAATCGCATGATTGCTAGAGGAAGCTGAAAGTGTCGTTTCAATCAGCACAGATTCTTCTGCTTTGTTAGATTCAGAGACCGTCTTCTTTACCTCATTTTTCTTAGGTGTAGGAACGATCTTATCATGTATAATAGTAGAAGAAACATTTGGTGTTTCATTGTGAGTAATAGTAGTATTCTTCTTTGATGATAATTTGAAGAGGGAAGCACTAATTAAAGAGGCTTCATTATAGCTACTAAAATCTATTGTATTTGCCGTTGCCGACAGCACAATAAAAAGACTCAATACGTGGGGCAAAATTGATAGTCTCATTAAATAAGTTTTACACATTTGGGATGAGCAATATACAAAACTTATGTATTTAAACTAATTTATTTGCATTTTATCGATAAAAAAAGAAGAATAAAACAAAAAAATACTACTCTTGTAGGAATGGTATTACATTTTTCGGAAGCTATGTTCCTAGTTGATTTGATCTATTTTTCGCCAACCATATCTTCGGGTTTTACCCAAGCGTCAAATTCTTCGGCAGAGAGGTATCCTAAACGTACTGCTTCTTCCTTTAACGTGGTTCCATTTTTATGAGCCGTATTGGCAATTTCAGCCGCTTTATAATAACCAATTTTAGTATTTAAAGCAGTTACTAACATCAGTGAATTGTTCAATTGTGTTTTGATCACCGCTTCGTTTGCTTCAATTCCCTGAGCACAATGTAGATCAAAAGAAACGCATGCGTCTCCAAGTAATTGAGCCGATTGTAAAAAATTGGCAGCCATAACGGGCTTGAATACGTTCAATTCAAAATGTCCCTGCATTCCACCAACGGTGATAGCCATATCATTACCTATTACTTGAGCACAAACCATGGTTAGCGCCTCGCATTGCGTAGGATTCACTTTTCCTGGCATGATCGACGAGCCTGGCTCGTTTGCAGGAAGTGTGATTTCGCCAATTCCGCTACGTGGACCGCTCGCAAGCATTCGAATATCATTGGCAATTTTATTTAGTGAAACCGCTAATTGCTTTAAAGCGCCATGTGATTCCACAATTGCGTCATGTGCAGCAAGTGCTTCAAATTTATTTTTTGCAGTAATAAAGGGTAATCCTGTAAAATCGGCAATGTAACCAGCCACTTTTACCGAATATCCCTTAGGGGTATTAATTCCAGTACCAACAGCAGTCCCGCCTAAAGCGAGTTCAGAAAGGTGCGGAAGTGTATTTTTTAACGCCTTAATTCCATGTTCTAATTGAGAAGCATACCCACTAAATTCTTGTCCGAGTGTCAACGGTGTAGCATCCATAAGGTGCGTGCGTCCAATTTTCACAACATTAGCAAACTCGTTAGACTTATTGACAAGCGTTTTATGTAGTTGAGAAACTCCAGGAATGGTATTTTCTATCACCTTCTTATAGGCTGCAATATGCATACCTGTAGGAAATGTATCATTTGATGATTGTGATTTATTCACATCGTCATTAGGTTGTAAGGTTTTTTCACCTTCTCCAACCACGTGTCCCGCCAGTTGATGCGCTCTATTTGCGATGACCTCGTTCACATTCATATTACTTTGTGTACCGCTTCCGGTTTGCCAAATGACCAATGGAAACTGATCATCGTGCTTTCCACTTAAAATCTCATCACAAACCTTTGCAATAAGGTCTCTTTTTTCTTCGGAAAGAACTCCAAGTTCGCAGTTGGTATAAGCAGCGGCCTTTTTTAAATAGGCAAAGCCATATACCACTTCCAATGGCATAGAAGCTGGAGCCCCAATTTTAAAATTGTTTCGTGAACGCTCTGTTTGTGCGCCCCAAAGCTTATCGGCAGGTACTTGAACCTCGCCCATGGTGTCTTTTTCAATTCGGTAGTTCATGATATAAAATTTCAGTAGAACAAAGGTACTTTTTTAAGAACTTCTACGGAAGTTTTTGGCTTGTGATATTTCCGAAGTAACTTTAGAAAAGATTTTGAGTGAAGAATTTTAAATAGTGTTGTTTTTTCTGAAAAAACATTTTTATCTTTGCATGGATAAAACACGTTTACTATGTTCGATTTTGACCAATATTTAGGATTTCTTGCGTTTTTAACCATTTTAACCATCGGTTTTTGGTTGATGATCTTTTTGGTAGGGATTATTCCTTATTGGATTGGCGGACAACTACTTGAAAATATGAAGATGAAACGTGCTGCTAAGAAAGCTGAAAGAGAATCGTAAATAACTTCCCACGTTATATAATTGAAAGCCCCGAAATTTATTTCGGGGCTTTCTTTTTATACTATGTTTCTTAGGTTTCTGAAGATATTATCCTTCAAATTCGCCATCATCACCATCTCGCTGTGGACGCTGACGTTGTTTCTTTTCATTGATGCGATAAGTTAGCGCTAACGTAATTTGACGTTGTCTCCACTGAAATTCACTAGCACTTGTAAATGATTCTGTTTGTGTAAACGATTGACGTTTTCTAGAATTAAGAAGATCGCTAACGTTTAACCCAATCGTTCCATTATCATTCATAATATCTTTACTAAAAGCTAAGTTCAAGGAGAAAATACCTTCACTTTCGGTTTGTGCATTATTGCTTGGTCCTCGGTAAAATGCAGTGGTTTGCCAATCGATTTTTGAAGGTAAAGTCACCTTAGAACTAAAGCGAGCAAACCAACTTGTATTTTTAGCTCCATAATCTACATCGTTAAAAAATCCTTCGGTTTCAAACTGAAAAAAGTTAAAACTACTATTCAATCGTAACCATTTAAGCGGATTGTAAAGTACACCTGCCTCTGCACCAATACGTTTGTTGGTTGCAAGGTTAATAGGAATTGTACGAATAATAGCCACACCATTTGCAGTAAACATGCCCGTTTCTTCCTGAACACGCTCAAAAGCATCTGTCTCATACTGATAGTATACAGAAGAAGTCAGTGTTAATTTTCTTCCGAAACGCTTTAAATACCCTAGGTCAAAGGCGCTTGAATAGGCAGGGTCAAGATCTGGATTTCCTTGAAAAACATTGGCTTCAGACGAACGCGAGGGAAATGGATTGATAAAATACCCACGCGGACGGTTAATTCTACGATTATACCCTAAGGTGAAACTTGCGCTCTCGCTCAATTCGTAAGTAAGGTTAACCGTTGGAAATAAGCCAAGATAATTTTTATCAAAGTTTAGATCAACTTCATCTGTTGGTTCAACTTCAGCAGTTACTTCACCCTTTAATTGTGTGTTTTCTAAACGCAAACCGGCAAGAAAGGAAAATTTACCAAACTTGTTTCCGTATTGCGTATACACAGCACTAATATTTTCGTCATAGGTGAAAATGTTTGAAATATCTTCATTGAGGTAAAACTGGTTTGAAGTACCATCTTCTTCTAAAAGCTCATAATCTGTAATAGATTCTTTATAATTTCCGCGAATACCCGCCTCAAATTGGGCGTTTTCGCCAATTGGAAGTACATAATCTGCTTGTACTAAATATTCTGTTTGATCTTCGATCGCTGTAATAAACTCACTAGGAAGTCTTTCTGTATCTGGAAATGTGTTACTTTCAAGAATGTTTGAGATCTCTGTCTCTTCATCCTTTTCGTATTGCAAATCGACGGTCAGTTTTTGTCCGTCGTCATTTAAATCATTCACATAATTCAACGAAAACTGATAACTAGTATCCTCTTCTGTTTCAATTTCGGTACGTGTAATAGAAGAAACACGCGTATCGATAGGGTTAAAGTTATCGGTGATATTTGTTGTTTCAGTTTCATTATCTCCTAAACGAAGAAATGCGCTCCCTGTGATCGACGATTTATCTGTTAAGAAGTATTCCATTCCTAGATTGGTATTGAAACCTTTCCGAAGTCTATTGTAATCGCGATCTTCAACAATTCTACCGAAGGTTGGTGAGATTACAGTAACCTCGCCCGTATCTTCATCAATTACAGTTCTATCAAAATAACGGTTGTCGAAAGAAGCATTTCCTGGTCCGTCACTATAACGATATCCTGTCGTGTTGAAAATATTAAACTTGTCTGTTCTCAGGTTGATGTTTGTAGAAACATTACTACTTACAGGTACACCAATGTTCACGTTAACAGAACCATTAAGTCCTAAAGTTTTTTCTTTCCGAAGAATGATGTTAAGAATACCTGCGGTACCTTCGGCATCATAACGTGCAGACGGACTCGTAATCACTTCCACACGCTCAATAGCATCTGCTGGAAGTTGTCTTAATGCATCGGTAGAGCCAAACCCGGCGATGGCACTTGGTTTTCCATTGATCAAAATACGAACGTTCTCGTTTCCGCGCAGCGCAATAGCACCATCAACGTCTACGGTAACCGAAGGCACGTTGTTTAAAGCATCACTAACCGTAGCGCCGCTTGTGGTAAGATCTTTACCAATATTGTAGATCTTTTTATCTAAACGGATCTGAACTTCAGTTGTTTCTGCGCGAATAACAACCTCGTCTAAACTCTCTGAATCGAGCGCTAGCATTATATTGGGGAGTGTTGTGTCTTTAGTTAGTCGCTGTTTGGCAAGTATTTTTGACTCATAAGAGATAAATTCAAATTTAACATCGTAAACGCCGCTTGGAACCTCAATGCTGTACATCCCGTCCATGTCTGTTATTCCTCCAGTAACAATTTTTCCTTGTTGATCGGTGAATGAGACGGTGGCATATTCTAACGGAATATTTGTGCCTGTTTCAAGAATTTTTCCTTTAATAATAACATCGGCAGCTTCCGATGGTGTGGGTCTTTGAGCCATAAGAAGTGTTGAGGCACAAAGTAGGATCGAGGTAAGTATAGTTCGCATATATTGTCTTTAGCAATTTTGACTACGAAAATAACCCCGTCCTTCGCGGTTAGTTTATAAAGTTGTGTTAAAAGAAAGTATGGAAACGTGAAAGTTTCAGGAAAGGGGAAAATTGGATTATGAAACTGGAAGCGCGAGGCGAGAAGTTAGATGTTTAAGCCAGATACTACTTGCATTCAATCATTCAATCATTCAATCATTCTCTCATTCTAAAGGATATCCAAAATCGCTTCAGGTGGTCTACCCACAACGGCTTTATTACCATTGACAACAATGGGGCGTTCTATTAATTTAGGATGCTCGGCCATGGCTGTAATGACTTGCGCGTCACTTAGGTTTTTGCCTTTATAATGTTCTTTCCAAATGGCTTCGTTGGTTCGTACCAAATCTATGGGCTTGATCTTAAGCAGATCAATGATCTCCTTTAATTTTTCTTCGGAAAGGGGTATGTCGAGATATTTTACGATCTCAAAATCTTTAGTTGAGTTTCCTAAGATCGCTAGGCCCTGTCGGGATTTGCTGCAACGCGGATTGTGATAAATGGTGATCATAGTGAATAGGTAAAGTGGTTCGTCAAGTAATTTAGTGTATTTTCTTAAGTCATTTTTTTATTAAGTCATTCTTTCATTAAATCATTATTCAAAATTGAAGTTCTTTAAGTTCTTCGGTATAGTCGTATTGAAGATCTTCATGCAGACCTGTAATTTTCTTTTCAATTAATGCAAGCTGCCTATCAAATAGATTCATTAAGGTTACATTGCGTTTGATCGAAGGTGAAAATGCTTTTAGCTGCTCGCAGAAATAGAGGAGGAGTTCTACTTCGGTTTCCTTGTTTTGTGTATAGCGAATATACTTTTTAACTGATCGTAAAATTTTCCGGACGCTCTTTTTTATAAACTGAAAGCGACTTCGGTTGATGGCTTTAAATTCTTCATCAATTTCAGTCTTGATAGCGCGTATATACGATGCTTCATCCTCACTTTCAAACAGCAAATACGTTAATAATTCTTTGTTTTCCATTTTAAACCGAGCCAACCGAAGGCACAGTGACTGCAATTCTTCCGTAGAACGGTATGTTAATTCTTTTTTGAGCTGTGCTACAGTAGCGGGTTTCATGGAGTGATAATAATTTGTACCTTCAAAAGTAGGGATTCTCTCTGAGTTTTTCCCTGTGTTATTTATATGTACAAAGAAGTTTTCTTCGGAAAGACACCAAAACCTTACTTCGTAGTTTTTATGTCGATATTAAAAGGAAGAGAGGTCTAAGCCATCCACAGATTGAAAGTTCGTGGAAACTTCTACCTGATGACCCATATTTGATTTACGCATTGCTTTAAAGGTAAATTGTGTGCCAACTACTGAATATCCAATACTATTTTCTAACTGTAGTACATTGTCTATACTTAGTTCGCGCAGCTCTACACAACTGCACAAAATAGGACAACAAAGGCCTGTTATTTCATCATGATAGTTTAAGGTAGTAGCGTAAAGATTTGAGGTTTTGTGAATTATTATTCTTCTGAATGTTTTCCGAAGAAAATAAATTCTAAAAACGCACAGAAAGGCCTAGACCATTTTGGTTTGAAACAACATAAAAGTCTGGTTTGAAGGCGGTAATGCTACTGCTTAGGCTTGCATTGTGCAGATTGACGGCTTGTTTGGCTTGTTTGCCTGCTTTTGCTGAAATGGGAATGGAAGTAACGATCAAGGCACCACCAGCAATGGCAAAGGCCCAATTTGGATCACCCCCAGCGATTGAGCTTCCTAATGGTAATCCAACGCCTAGGGCGCCAGCACCTGCTAAGATCCTAGCAATTCCGTTGTTGCTCTTAGATTTTTGCATGATCTCAGCCGATTGGCTTTCAAGGATCATGGCTCGATATAATTCACCCGAGGTCATTTTGCTACCATTTTGAGAAAATGTATAACCAGCAAAAACTTTCTTTGATTCAATTGTTTGTGCTTCCGAAGAAACAAAAGCACCCAATAGAAAGGCACAGCTTAAAAGGAGGAGTTTCATGACGTTTGGGTTTATAACAAATATAAGAAATGCTATAAACTGAACAATGTCAACACCTTACAATTCGTCACTCGCTGCTTTCTGTCCGGTCATCATTAAATAGGCTTTTAAGAATCCATCGATCTGACCATCTAGAATAGCGTCGGTGTTGCCGCTTTCATGACCTGTACGCACATCTTTCACTAATTTGTAAGGGTGCAGCACGTAATTTCTGATCTGAGAGCCCCACTCGATAGCCATTTTTCCTGCTTCTATCTCGGCGCGTTGTGCCTGTTGTTTTCGGAGTTCGATTTCGTACAACTGACTCTTAAGCATTTGCATTGCTTTTTCTCGGTTCTCCAATTGCGAACGGGTTTCACTGTTGTGAATTACAATACCACTGGGATGGTGTGTTAAAATGGCTTTGGTTTCCACTTTGTTCACGTTTTGTCCTCCAGCACCACCACTTCGGGCGAAATCCCAAGAAATATCAGACGGATTAATGTCAATTTCGATTGAATCATCCACCAGCGGATAAACATAGACACTCGCAAAACTGGTATGACGCTTTGCATTGCTATCGAAAGGAGAGATACGCACCAAGCGATGCACACCATTTTCACTCTTTAACCAACCAAAAGCATAATCGCCATCAATCTCAAGCGTAACGGTTTTAATTCCCGCAACGTCACCCGACTGAAAGTTTAGTTCTTTGACTTTAAAACCATTCTTTTCGGCCCACATCAAATACATACGCATCAGCATTTCGGCCCAGTCGCAACTTTCGGTACCACCAGCACCAGCAGTAATTTGGAGAACGGCACTTAAATCGTCTCCCTCTTCACTTAACATATTTTTGAATTCGAGGGCTTCTATTGCTTCCAGCGCATTTCCGAAGCGGATCTCCACATTTTCGGCGAGTCCTTCTCCTTCTTTAAAAAATTCGTAAATAACTTCGGCATCTTCATATAACTCGACGGCTTTTTCAAAGTCGGTTACCCATCTTTTTTTATTCCGAAGTTGCTTCATAAAAGCTTCCGCTTCTTGCGGATTGTTCCAAAAGTTAGGATCAAAGGTTTTCTCTTCGTCGTTGGTGATCTCTATGCGTTTTCTGGCTAGGTCAAAGATACTGCCTCAGCGCGTCAAGGCGGTTACTGAGGTCTTGGAGTTGGTCTTGTGTGATCAAGGCGTTATATTTTAGCGTAAAATTACCACTATTGTTTTGCTTGCTGAAATTTTAACTGAAGATTTTACATGTGTTGTTCGGTAGATGATGGTTAAGTGAAATCTTACCCAATGCCTCACGCTATCTATTTCAAACACTTCACTTTTTTTTAGTAGTTTTAAAGTCTCCCCTTAACAAATTCTTGTAGCTATGAATAAAATATATGTATTGATGCTTTGTGCTTTCTTCGGAAGTAGCCTGGCAAACGCTCAATTTTTGGAAAAAAAGAAAGATCTCGAAACATTTAAGGGATATTTTAATTTTCATTATTCTGAAGAAGAGGGAGCACATTATCTGGAGGTTCCGAAGAAAAGAATTGACACCGAATTTCTGTATGTACACTCGCTACGGACAGGTTTGGGGTCTAATGATATTGGTTTGGATCGCGGACAACTAGGCGATGGGGTGGTTGTGAAATTTGTAAAGAGCGGTAACAAGCTATTGCTGTTGCAACCAAACTTAAAGTTTCGGGCTCTAACCGATAATCATTTGGAAGGCAAGTCGATCGAGGAAGCCTTCGCTAAAAGCGTGCTTTTTGCCTTTGATATTAAAGAAACCAAAGGGAGTAATTATATTATCGATCTAACACCCTTTTTATTCTTAGATGCGCACGGTGTTGCTGCTAGATTAAAACGAAGCAAAGAAGGCGTTTATAAACAAGATAAGACACGCAACACACTTTGGATGGAGCGTACAAAGGCGTTTCCGAAGAATGTAGAGTTTGAGGCTATGCTTACTTTCGTTGGCGAAGCAACTGGGCGAAATATAAAAAGTGTAGCACCCGATGCCAATTCGTTATCGGTTATTCAGCATCATAGTTTTGTAGCGCTACCCGATGATGACTATAAACCTCGCGCTTACGACCCAAGGAGTGGCTCTTTTTCTATAAGTTTTTTAGATTATAGTACACCCATCTGGGAACCTATAAAAAAGCGTGTTATCACACGACATCGTTTAGAAAAAAAGGATCCAAAGGCGGCAGTTAGTGAGGCAAAAGAGCCCATTATTTATTACTTAGATCCTGGAACACCTGAACCTGTTCGTTCCGCTTTGTTGGAGGGTGCAAGTTGGTGGAACCAAGCCTTTGAGTCGATTGGTTATAAAAATGCCTTTCAGGTGCAATTGCTACCCGAAGACGCAGATCCTATGGACGTACGTTACAATGTGATTCAGTGGGTACACCGCTCAACACGTGGTTGGAGTTATGGTGCAAGTATTACAGATCCACGAACGGGTGAGATCATTAAAGGGCATGTGAGTTTAGGTAGTCTTCGTATTCGTCAAGATTTTATGATCGCGCAAGCACTTATGAACAAACCATTTGCCCAGAGTGACGCTAATTATCAGCCTATGTTAGACATGGCGCTGGCGCGTATTAGACAACTCTCTGCACATGAAGTGGGACATACATTAGGTTTCGCTCACAACTTTGCTGCAAGTACTACAGACCGATCGAGTGTTATGGACTATCCGCATCCAACATTAAATTTAAAGAATGGGAATGTCGATTTTAGCGATGCGTATGCAACAGGAATAGGGGATTGGGACAAAGTAACTGTTGCCTATAGTTATAGTGAGAAACCTGCAAATATGACCGAAAGATCATATCTCAACGGTCTTTTAACAACGGCTCAAGCGCAAGGCATGCGGTTTATAAGCGATAGTGATGCGCGTGCTCGTAGTGGCGCACATACGAAAGCTCATTTATGGGACAACGGTAATGATGCTACTGAAGAATTAGTTGCTGTTTTAGCACTTCGGGAGAAGGCTATGGGGCAGTTTTCGGAAGATAATATTAGAACAGGGGATCCGTATACCATGTTAGAAGATGTTTTTGTGCCCTTGTATTTTTATCATCGTTTTCAGACCGAAGCTGCCGTTAAGAAAATAGGAGGTATGGATTATAATTATGCAGTAAAAGGCGATGGGCAGTTGATTCAAAAAGCCCTTCCGAAGCAAGAACAGCAAGCTGCGTTGGACGCTGTGTTGCAAACCTTAGATCCTAAAAATTTAATGATACCAGAGACTGTTTTGGCGTTATTTCCACCTAGAGCGTACGGTTACGGAAGAAATCGAGAATCGTTTCAAAGTAATGCAGGCGTTGCTTTTGATGCGCTTGGTGCCGCAGCAACGGCTAGCGATATGACTTTAGGGCTGTTACTTCATCCAGAGCGCTTAAATAGAATGGTGGCGCAGCAAGCTATAGATTCGCAAGCGGCAATACCGCTGAATGAAATGTTGTTACAATTGGTTCGAAGATCTTTTCAGATAGGAAAATCAAATACAGGTAGTTATGAGCATGAAGTGGCACGAGCCGTTCAGTATAGAATACTGCTTCATTTGCTTCAAATACAGAAGGATGATCAAGCCATTCCGCAGGTAAAAGCGGCCACAATATCCGCTATAGAATATGTGAAATCGTATACTGCTGCGCAAGGAATAGCAAATACGTCCCATACAGGTCATATGCAAGCACCTTATAATGATTCTGCGTATCGTATGTACCTAAAAAAAGTGATCGAGGAAGCAGAAGAACACCCTGAACGCTTTACATTAGCAAAAGCGCCTAAGATTCCCGATGGGAGTCCAATAGGCAGTTTTGAGTGTTATTTTGATGGTGAGTAGTGATTGGTGAATAGTAAACAGTAAATGTTTAAGAAATCTAGCATAATTTGTATTTTTACACCCAACACCCATATCATAAATGAAAGATCCAATTATTGACCTGCGAAGTGATACCGTAACAAAACCTACTCCGGGCATGATGGAGGCAATAATGAACGCCAAAACGGGCGATGATGTTTATAAAGAAGATCCTACGGTGAATCTTTTGGAGCAAATGGTTTGTGATTTCTTCGGAATGGATGACGCCTTATTCTTCCCTACGGGAAGTATGGCGAATCAGGCAGCAATAAAATTACATACCCAACCTGGGGAACAGCTTATTTGTGATAAATGGGCTCATGTTTATAATTACGAAGGAGGAGGCGTTTCGTTCAATAGTGGAGTGAGTTGTAGGCTTGTAGACGGCCATAGAGGTATGATCACGGCACAACAGGTTACTGAGCATATCAATCCGCCCGATTTTTATCACAGTCCGTTTACATCGTTGGTATGTCTCGAAAACACAACAAATAAAGGCGGAGGCGCGTGTTATGATTTTTCTGAAATAGAACGCATCAAGCAGGTTTGTGATGCAAACGGACTCGCCTTACATTTGGATGGCGCACGTTTGATGAATGCATTGGTTGCCAAAGGAGAAGATGCCAAGGCCTATGGCAAAATCTTTGATACGATCTCATTGTGTTTTAGCAAAGGCCTAGGGACACCCATGGGAACCGTTTTAGCGGGTAAAAAAGATGTAATGAAAAATGCTATTCGTGTACGGAAGGTATTGGGTGGCGGCATGCGACAAGTTGGTTTTATGGCTGCTGCAGGGGTTTATGCCATGGAAAACCATGTGGAGCGCTTAGCGGAAGATCATCGAAGAGCACAGGAAATAGCCGAATTACTTCAGAAATTGGCTTATATCAAAGCTGTGGAGCTTACGGAGACCAATATTGTGATCTTTTATTTGAATGAGACGATTTCCGAAGAAAAATTTCTAACGGATCTAGAAGATAAAGGAATACGTATTAGTACAATGGGGCAAGGGAAGCTTCGTATTGTAACGCATTTAGATTATACCGAAGCGATGCATCACCAATTTCTTGACGTTTTG
>Ga0209344_10004918_pt1 | contig 11867 bp, 10 predicted proteins | sample Cruoilmetagenom6_FD_187293 | JGI IMG/M metagenome (GOLD analysis project Ga0209344, IMG submission 187293) | Oil polluted marine microbial communities from Coal Oil Point, Santa Barbara, California, USA - Santa Barbara Oil Seep Sample 6 (SPAdes)... | ecosystem: Environmental > Aquatic > Marine...
CATGTCAATACGTGTCATAGCCTGATCATCATCAAACAAATATTCGGCTAATGCCTTTGCAAGTTCGGTTTTACCAACTCCTGTTGTTCCTAAGAAAAGGAACGAGCCAATAGGTTTTTTCATGTCTTGTAAACCTGCACGACTTCTACGAATAGCATCACTAACCGCTACAATAGCCTCTTCTTGACCCACCACACGTTTGTGTAATTCTGTCTCTAGTCGAAGTAATTTCTCACGATCACTCTGTAACATTTTTGTTATTGGAATGCCTGTCCATTTTGCTACAACTTCGGCGATATCTTCATTAGTCACTTCTTCTTTTATCAAGAAAGTGCCACTTTGATCTTCGGCAAGTTGTGTCTCCATTTCTGAAAGCTCTTCTTGCGCTTCTTTGATCTTACCATAACGCAGTTCAGCCACTTTTCCGAAGTCACCTTCACGTTCGGCACGCTCCGCTTCAGCTTTATAAGATTCTATATCTTTCTTGATATTCTGAATACGATCAACTACTTCTTTTTCGCTTTTCCATCGTGCATTGAGCTCGTTGCGTTCTTCCTTTAAGTTAGCCAGATCAGATCGTAACGTTTTCAGCTTAACTTCATCTTTTTCACGTTTGATCGCTTCGATCTCGATCTCAAGTTGCATAACTTTTCGGTCAAGCACATCAAGTTCTTCAGGCTTGGAGTTGATCTCCATTCTAATTTTTGAAGCCGCCTCGTCCATAAGGTCAATTGCCTTATCTGGTAAAAAACGATTGGTTATATAGCGTTGCGATAATTCAACTGCTGCAATAATTGCCTCATCTTTGATTCGAACTTTGTGGTGCGCTTCATATTTTTCTTTGATACCACGTAATATCGAAATAGCACTTTCGGTATCAGGTTCGTCAACTATTACTTTCTGAAAACGTCGCTCTAGGGCTTTATCCTTTTCAAAATATTTCTGATATTCATCTAAGGTAGTCGCTCCAATTGCCCGCAATTCACCACGAGCCAAAGCAGGCTTTAAAATGTTTGCGGCATCCATGGCACCCTGACCACCACCGGCACCAACAAGGGTATGGATCTCGTCAATAAATAGTACGATATCTCCATCACTAGAAGTAACTTCTTTGATAACGGCTTTAAGGCGTTCTTCAAATTCTCCCTTATATTTTGCTCCCGCGATCAAAGCACCCATATCTAATGAATAGACTATTTTACTTTTTAAGTTTTCAGGCACATCACCGTCTACAATACGGTGGGCGAGACCTTCTGCGATAGCTGTTTTACCTGTCCCAGGTTCACCAACCAACATCGGGTTATTTTTGGTTCGTCTTGAAAGGATCTGTAAGATCCGACGAATCTCTTCATCTCTCCCAATTACGGGATCTAATTTTCCTTCTCTCGCTAGCTCGTTTAAGTTACGTGCGTATTTTGAAAGGGAGTTATATGTTTCTTCAGCACTTTGTGAAGTTACTCGATCTCCTTTGCGAAGTTCTTCGATAGCTGCTTTTAGACCTTTTTCGGTAACGCCTTGGTCTTTTAATGTTTGAGCGATATTGCTTTTCGATTTAAAAATAGCGAGCAATAAATGCTCAACTGAAACATATTCGTCGTTCATTGATTTTGCAATGAGACTAGCTTCAGTCATTGTTTTATTAGCTTCGCGTGAAAGCATAATATCACCACCGCTTACCTTAGGGAAGCTTTGTAGTTCTTTGGCAAGAATTTGTTGTAGCATGGCTACATTTACATTCAGTTTCTTTAGAATGAAAGGTGTCACATGCTCGTCGACTTTAAAAATAGCTTCGAGGATATGTTCATTTTCAATTTGCTGATTTTCCAAACCTTGCGCGATCTGCTGCGCCTGTTGAATGGCTTCTTGCGATTTTATGGTAAAGTTGTTAAAGTTCATAGGTTATATTTGTTATGCACGCAAGGTGCTTATTGTTTTCTTCGGTAGGGATATTTCAAAAGCTGAGCCAGATTCGATTTAGGACAAATTGGCTAGTGTTTAGGTGGTTTCGACAGACATATTGACTGAAATCACTTCGAAACTAACCAAAATTGACATTATCTTTGTAAAAAAAACAGATAGTTATGGGTTTCTTCGGAAAAAGAGCAAACAAAAATGAATCGGAAGTAAAGGAAGAAAAAAGTGTTCCGTGGCTTAGATTAACTCGTTTAGAGCAACTTTCAGAAATAAAAGAACAATCAAAAGGAAAGCCAGTTGCCATTTTTAAGCACTCTACAACTTGTGGGATTAGCAAAATGGCTCTTCGTAATTTCGAACGAGCTTATACACTCACCGATGAGCAAATGAAGCTGTACTATCTCGATCTAAAAGCATTTCGGGATGTTTCAGATGAGGTAGGGTACACGTTTCAAGTAATACATCAAAGTCCGCAACTCATTGTGATCAAAAATGGTGTTGCAGTGGCTCATGCGTCTCATCATAGTATTCGCGCTGAGGAACTTCAAAATTTTATATAAAAAAAGGCTTCCATTTGGAAGCCTTTTTTTATCGTATTGAATTGTTAGAAAGTATCACTTTAAACCGTTCTTTAATGTCAGTACCCGAGTCGTATACCATTTGTTCGTTCGATGGAAAAGGCACAAAATCATTGCGCAACCATTTTTTATCATCTGAAGTCAATGCACGTTCATCACCGCGAAAACGCGCAAAAGTGTTTTCAAAAATAAATTCAGAACTCAAAGGATGTCGATCCATATCTCGATTACGTACTAAATCACGATACAAAACATCGCCACCAACTAAAACCGATTTCGTTTGTTCGGTAAAGGTAATTCGGGCAGATACATTGAGATACTTATCTACTTTGATATCGTTTCCTAAACTATCTTTCATTACGTTTCCGTTTCTGTCTAGTTTATATTCCCAGCCGTCTTTAATTCTTTTTGTGCGTCGTTCCTCATTTTCTTTAACGCGCTCTGGTGAAATAGCGATCTCTCTAAAAATAAGCTCAATGGCGTAATTATAATTGATTTGCTGTTGTGCCTCATTGTGATATTCGGTCCAGAAATCATCTAAGCCATAGGTGTTGAAATCGAGTAACTCGCGTTCTAAATTACGTGGGATTATTTGTCCGCTGTGATTCTTTAAGTTTACGATCACAAAGTCAGTTCCGTAGAAATGAGCCTCTTGTTTTAATTGAACTACATCTTTATAGGAAGGTTGTAATTCATCCAGTTCACAAAGCACATTATAGGCAGTGCGCGCATCCATTACCGTTTCCCGATTTAGATAGCTCTTTGCCTCGTCGTACATGTAGTGCACATAATTTGCCTTTGCCGAAACAATGGCATCACTATAATCTACAATATCAAATCGTGCATTCCTGTTCAAGGTTTTGCTATACAGTGGAAGTAATGGACGAATTTGATCTTGAATATACTCCATGTTTTGATACGTATAGTAAATTTCCTTGGAAGCAGATGGATTGGTAGATTTCTTTAAAAAGGTGATACGTCGTTTGTCCTCTTCCAGGGCCTTTTGAAACGCCTCTTCTAAAAGTACAATACGTGTATCGCTGGTAGCGCCATCTTTATTCCGTTGCAGTTTTTTCACTGCAAGCTCAATAGCTTTTTCATAATCTCCGCGTGCCAACAATTTTTCATTGCGTTTTGCGCTGTTGCATCCCACTAAAAGGATGGCTGCCGTAAGAATAATGTAGAAATTTCTCATAACGTGAAATATTGGTTCACATGGTATAATCCAAGAGCTGTGCCAAACTTATAAAAAAACCCCGACGAAATGCCGGGGAGGTTGTTTTTAAGTTTAAATCTTTGCGGGTAAAACTTTACCGCTACATTCGCCAAAACCAATGCGAAGCCCTTTGTTTTCGCAGTAGGCTCGCATAATGACGGTGTCTCCATCTTCGATGAATTTACGTTCAGAACCGTCTCTTAATTTTATAGGATTTTGTCCGCGCCAAGTTAATTCAAGCATCGAGCCATACGAATCTTTGGTAGGCCCAGAAATGGTTCCGCTTCCCATCATGTCACCACTACGTACGTTACAACCGTTTACAGTATGGTGTGTGAGTTGTTGTGCCATAGACCAATACATATATTTGAAATTTGAATTGGCAACAACGGTTTCAAGTTTTCCCTTTGGTTTGATCGCTGCTTGTAGCTTGATATCGTAATTCATAGCCCCTTCTTGCTTTAAATAGTCAAGCGGTTTTGGGTCTTGTTTCGGACCTTCAGTTCTAAAAGCTTGTATCGCGTCAAGTGTTACGATCCAAGGAGAAATGGTAGAGGCAAAGCTCTTTCCGAGGAAAGGACCTAAAGGTACATATTCCCACGCTTGAATATCACGAGCACTCCAGTCATTAAACAATACAAGACCAAAAATATTTTCTTCTGCTTCGGAAATAGGAATACGTTTCCCTAGATCGTTTGAAGCTGTTGTAATGAATGCCATCTCTAATTCGAAGTCGAGCAATTTCGTCGGACCAAAATTAGGTACGCCATCATCGCCAGGCTTGGTTTGCCCAATAGGTCGTCTTATGGGTGTTCCCGAAGGAATAATGGAAGAACTTCTTCCGTGGTAACCAATAGGAATATGCAACCAATTTGGCAATAATGCATTCTCTGGGTCACGAAAGAGTGAACCTACATTGGTAGCGTGTTCTTTACTCGCATAGAAATCGGTATAATCACCAACATCCACAGGAAGTTGCATTTCAATTTCATCTAAACGAAATAAAATGTCAAGACAGTGTTGTTTGTTTTTTCGCAGTTCATCGTTTCCTTCCAAAAAGATATCTGAAATTCGATTACGAACTAGGCGCCAAGTTTTTCGGCCGTCTGCAATAAAATCGTTGAGCGTATCCTGAAGGAAGATGTCTTCAGTAAGATCAATTCCTGCAAAGTACCCTAATTGATGCAACGCTCCTAGATCAATAGCAGTATCACCTATTCGGGTTCCTATGGTTATAATATCATCACGGGTAAGAAAAACACCAAAGGGAATGTTTTGAATGGGGAAGTCTGAGTTTTCTGGTACGTTCAGCCACGATTTACGAGATGGGTCATTGGCAGTTAAAGGCATATCGGTTTGTTTTTTGTTGGTAAAATGTTAATCAAATATATAATTTCTGAACAAGTAACCACAAGCTTTTAGTATTTTTGAATTTATTTAACTATTTCATAAAACTATGCAACGCGACGAACAGATATTTGAGCTTATAGAAGCAGAAAAACAAAGACAGTTAAACGGACTCGAATTAATCGCTTCCGAAAACTTTGTAAGTGATCAGGTCATGGAAGCCGCAGGCTCGGTTTTAACCAATAAATACGCCGAAGGATATCCAGGAAAGCGATATTATGGAGGTTGTGAAATAGTTGATGAGGTAGAACAAATAGCTATTGATCGTGCCAAAACATTGTTTGGTGCCGATTATGCAAACGTACAACCTCATAGTGGCTCACAGGCGAACACAGCTGTTTTTGCAGCTTGTTTAGAGCCTGGAGATACTTTTTTAGGATTTGATCTGTCGCACGGAGGTCATCTTACACATGGTTCTCCGGTAAATTTTAGCGGAAAATTATACAATCCGGTTTTTTACGGGGTGGAGGAAGCGACAGGAATGCTTGATTATGATAAGATCGAAGCAATCGCTATTAAAGAGAAACCTAAAATGATCATTGCGGGTGCTTCGGCATATTCCCGTGAGATCGATTATAAAAGATTTAGAGCGATCGCCGATAAAGTAGGCGCATTGCTCATGGCCGATATTGCGCATCCAGCCGGACTTATCGCAAAAGGTATCATTAGTGATCCCATTCCGCATTGTCATGTAGTTACCACGACAACACACAAAACCTTACGCGGACCCCGAGGAGGAATGATCTTAATGGGGAAGGATTTTGATAATCCCTTCGGAAAAAAACTAAAGAACGGAAACTTACGTAAAATGTCTTCCTTATTAGACAGCGGTATTTTTCCTGGTAATCAAGGGGGTCCGCTTGAACATATCATTGCGGCCAAAGCGATTGCTTTTGGAGAGGCATTGACAGATGAGTTTCTACACTATATGATTCAGGTAAAGAAAAATGCAGCGGTCATGGCTGAAGCTTTTGTGCAAAAAGGCTATAAGATCATTAGTGGTGGAACAGACAATCATATGATGCTTATTGATCTTCGGAATAAAAACATCACAGGAAAACAAGCGGAAGAAGCCTTAAGTAAAGCTGAGATCACTGTAAATAAAAACATGGTGCCTTTTGATGATAAATCGCCTTTTGTGACTAGCGGAATTAGAATTGGAACAGCTGCTGTTACCACTCGTGGTTTAGAAGAAAGTGATATGCAAGAGATTGTGGACCTTATCGATGCTGTAATTACCAACTTTGAAGATGATGCCAAATTGGAAGCAATTGTTGGGAAAGTCCATAGCATGATGGCTGGACGGCCTTTGTTTGCGTCATAGTTTTGTTATGACTCTGGCAGAAGTTCTATCTCGTCTTCACGCTCTTGCCGATTCAGACAAGGTGCTTTTTAAGCAGCAGAAGTTTGGGATCATTGCGAACAATGCTTTAGGTGTTTATATCAAAGACATAAAGGACATTGCTAAAGAAATAGGAAGCGATAACGAGCTTGCCTTAGCGCTTTTCGATACGGGAATCTACGAAGCACGCCTACTTTGTAGTAAAGTTTTTAAACCCAGGGATGTAACCGAAGCGCTCATGGAAAAATGGGTTGTGACGTTTGAGAATTGGGAGATGTGTGATAGCTTTTCGATGGGACTTTTTTCTAAGAGTCCGTTTGCCGTTCAGAAGATACAGGAATGGTCAACACGCGAAACTGAATTTGAAAAACGAGCGGCTTTCGCGACCTTGGCTTCCTATTGCATGGCCGATAAAACTTCAGGGAATGATCTGTTTGAATCGTTCTTACCGATACTTTTGCGAGAATCTTCCGATAGCCGACTGTATGTTAAAAAGGCGGTCAATTGGGCGTTACGCAGTATTGGAAAACGCAATCAAGAGCTACGGAAGTTAGCAATACAAACAGCTATTCAAATTTCCGAAGAAAACAGAAATAGTAAAACAGCGCAATGGATAGCGAAGGATGCCTTAAAAGAATTGCAAGGCGAGAACCTGAATGTTTTAGATTATCCCCGTGCGATCTACCGCCCTAAAGCCATTAAAAAATAATGTACTTTTAAAGGATGGAAACTACGTTTATGATTCCTTTAGAAACGGAACGCTTGCTGCTTCGGAAGCATACCTTGGAAGACGCCCCATTTATTTTGGAGCTGTTTAACAGTCCGGGTTGGCTTCAATATATAGGCGACAGAAATGTGCATACTGTGGAAGAAGCAGCCACTTATCTCAAGGAAAAACATTTTGTAAGTTACGAAACCAATGGTTTTGGCTCTTATTTGGTTGTTTTAAAGGAGACGGGGGCTAAAATTGGTTCGTGCGGAATTTACAAACGAGATAATTTAGATCATCCAGATATTGGCTTTGCTTTTTTGCCCGAATACCTCGGAAAGGGGTACGGTTATGAGTCGGCTAAAGTGGTAATGGATCGCGCTTCAAGCTGGTTTAAGGATGGAAAGATCCTGGGTTTTACGGTTCCTGAAAATACAGCTTCCATTAAACTGCTGGAGAAATTAGGGCTACGCAGCCATGGCACATATTGTTTTGAAAACAATCCTGAAAACGAACTCCTTTTATTTACGACCTAGCATTATTTTATGGAATCCTTTACCACAGAACGTTTGCTTATTCGGCCGCTATGTTTAGCAGACCTTGAGGATATTCATCTTTTGAATTCCTTAACTTCTGTAGCAAAATACAATACCATTGGGATTCCGAAGGATATAGATGTTACCAAGAACTTGCTTGAGATCGATCTTCTTGATGATCGGAGAAAGCGTTGGGTCATTCTGAAAAAGGGCGGAGATGTGTTTTTAGGCGCCATGGGAATGAACGTTTCACCAGAACGCTATAAAAAAGGTGAAATTCATTATAGTTTATTACCTGAATTTTGGGGTCGCGGGTATGCCCAAGAAGCGGTCAGGGCTCTAATTAGCTACGGCTTTAAAGTATTAGATTTACATCGGATAGAGGCAGGGGTTGCTGTTGAGAATACGCGATCGGTTACCCTGCTTGAAAAATTACGTATGCGACGTGAAGGAACATGTAGAAAGATCCTTCCATTGGCATCTGGCTGGATGGATAATTATATGTACGCGATCTTGGATTCCGATGCGCGGGATTACTAGCTTGTTTTATTTCTTAAGTGAATCATTAATTATTGTAATTTCGCTTTTAAGAGACGGTTTTTAACCTGTTTTAACTGCCACAGTCTATATTTGTACACTAAAACAATTTATATGAAAACTTTATTATTACTGTTTTTTGCGCTACTAGTATCTGTTGCTATCTCATGTAAGGATGCTGTTGTTGAGACAAATACAATGATTTCTTCGGAAACTTCCGAAGACGCTATAAAAGCGAAGGCACAAAACGTAGCCGATTGTATTTCAGTGATGGAAACCCATCTCAATGCGGTGTCAAACCGAGACTTGAAGGGCTTGCGGAAAACACTTTCGCCTTCAGGAAATATGCTTTTAATTTTACCACAAACTGAAACAATGACGACGGTAGATGCTTTTATGGACTATCATACCGAATGGTTTGCAATGCCCAATTGGACCTTTGAAACAACGATCGTAGACCAAGAAATAGGGCAGGAGTTAGCATATGTTATTGTGCAAAGTATGTATCGTGAGCCAGAACGAAATGGACAACCCTATTTTAATAGAATGACAATAAGCTATGATCTGAAAAAGGTTGATGGTAGTTGGTATGTTGTTAAGGATCATGCGACTTCAGTTGAAAAATCGACCGACCTACAGTCGTAATCTTGTTATCCTAAAATAGTTAGTTGTTAATAATATTTTCGATTTTTCCCAATTTGTAGATTTATTCTAGTACATTTGCCATTCATTAATTTTTAAATTTATATAATGCATACAGGCAAAGTAAAGTTCTTCAACAACACCAAAGGTTTTGGTTTTATTACTGAAGACGACACAAACAAAGAACATTTTGTACACATTTCTGGTTTAATCGACGAGATTAGAGAAGAAGACGAAGTAGAATTTGAGCTTAAAGAAGGAAAAAAAGGATTGAACGCGGTAAACGTGAGAGTACTATAATTTTCAGTTTCTTAAGAAAACAGAAGCCCGATCATTTGATCGGGCTTTTTTTGTACCTGTGTTTTTTGTGATTGTATTAATCTTCGTCTGGAAAAGTGGTTGCTTCGTAAGCACCAGCATCTGGATTCACTGCATCTCGGCTCGTTCCGTTGAGGTCTTGAGCAGGAGCAACGCCTGATTTTCCAATACCTTCGGCGCCAGAATTGCCGCTTTCAATATTGAAATTATTCAAGTTGGTATTTTGAAAAATAGGATCATTATTTCGAACAAGCCCGGGAAAAATTTCTAAATCACTAAATTTATAGAGCGGGTCGTTTAAAAACTCATCATTTGGATCTTCAAAACGAATCAAGCAATTTTCGAATTTATACGAAAACTGTGCTCCATCGCTTGCTATGAGTCCGAGTTCGCGGCGTTCATTTCCGTAGATGATACAATTGGTAAAGTTTGCTGCTAGGAGATCTTCAGTAATAATACCATCACCCGTATCAATAAAATTATCTAGTTGCACTGCAGGAAATGTTCTAAAGCTATTGGTCCAATAATTTGCAAAGGTAGAATGTCTAAAATTATATGTACCGCCAAAAGAACAGGCCAAAGATGCTTGTCCGCAATTATTGATCACCAAGTTTTCACCGTCGATATTCGCAGTTCTTCCTAATAAGCCAATATTGGCAGCATTATAAATTTGTACGTTTTTCAGCGTGAGGGTTGGGTCTGTACCGCCATCATTGCTATCCATTAAAATACCAACGACATTGTTTTTAATGGTGGTATGCGTAAAAACATTGTCGGTACTTCCTGCGGTAAGCCAAAGGGTTCCCCATTGTCCTGGGACATCTTCAAAAAGAGGTTCCAGACGATCGCCTTCAAAAATAACCTCACCTTCCATCAATTCAGGATCGTTACTAGGTGCGCCATTCACTTTGATAGAACCCGTGTTTCCTACTAGAATTCCGCTTCCTTCGTGAAAATGAACACGAGCACCTGCATCAATTGTTAATGTTTTACCAGCGCCTACAGCGGCATAACCGTAGATCACGTATGGTTTTTCATTGGTGAAATTGAGTTCGCTATTGTCTAAAAAGAAGCCTTCAATAAGTACATCTTCCTCAGGATTGTTTGGGTCTGGGCCTAAGTTGAGGGTTTCAAACATACCGTCACCAAGATCCTCTGGAAAGAGAAAAACAGCGTCTTTTACTAAAGTAACAAGATCGACATCCTGTTGGTTTCCATCGGTATCAAAAAGGATCTTGTCTGTGTAGAGAAACTCAAGACTTGTATCTGAAAGAGCTTCAATATCAGCTGTGGTCTCAACAAAGATGAAGATACTATCCTTTGCCATGACTTGGATATCCTGAAATGTTTTTCCTGGTAATCCATCGACATTTAAACGATAGAAAGATTCTTCACCTTGACCTAAGCGTATGGATGGAATATTAATGTCCTCTTCACTGCGGTTGTATACTTTCAGATTGTAGGTGCTTGAGCCAATTTGAGAAAAGATGGTGTCTAAATACACTGTGTCTCTTGAGAACTCAAGATTTCCAGTGCTAGGAACGCTTTCGAAGTCGTTTCTACAAGAACTCCATAAAACTAAACAGCACAGTATGCCCAATCCGTATAAATATCGCATGCAAGTAAATTTTCAGTAAAAATATAACTTTTTATGCAGCTACTTATTGTGGAGAACGAAAGATTCTATTGGTTACGTTTCTTTCTTCGTTCACGCTTAATACGTTTAAATTCAATTTCGTTGTCGTGAGCTTCCTTGAGTTTTTTCTTCCATGCGCGACGTTCGGGAGAGCCTTGGTTAGCTTTTGGCTTTGCATAGCCAACGGATGGCCCCGAATCTTGAAAGGAAATACCACCAGTCATAACCACCTCGCCAAGGAATCCCCAATTTTCAATTAAGCGTACATCAATGTTATTATTAATATTTGCTGTAGTTATTTCCTGCGTTTCAAAACCAACGTAGCTGAAACGGAGTACTTTGTTTGGTACGACATCAATACTGTAGTTCCCGTCAAAATCGGTTTGGGTACCCGTACTTGTACCTTTAATAATGACAATGACTCCCGGAAGCGGTATATTATTATCATCGGTTACCGTTCCAGAGATGGTAAGTTTTTTGGCTTTGGAAGGTTTTTCGTCTATCAAAGCTTCTGAAGCGACTTCGTCAATGTCTTCTTCGGAAGTAAGATCACATATTTCGACATTCTCTTTGGTGTTGGGGACGTTAACCGAGCTTATTTTCCCAACGGTAACACGTACCGTTTTTACAATTTCAGTTAGTGTAACATCAATAACCGAATCTTTTCTTCCAATTAAAATGTCTTTTTGTTCCAGGTATCCTTTTTGGTAGATCAGTGTGTTGTCATTTAAAGTAGTAATGGAGTAATACCCCAAAGCGTCGGTCCGTGTACTTTGGCTTGTTTCAAGTACGGTCACTTCTGCGTTTCGCAACGGATTCCCATGTACGTCGGTTACAGTCCCTGAGATCGTCACACGAACCCGGTCGTTGGATGTATGGCTGCCAATACCTAAGGAGATCATCGGTTTTTCTTTTATAGCGGGGCTTCCGTGCGCATGAGCTTGTTGTCCGTTTAACAAAGTTAGTGGAAGTAGTAGTGAAGCGGCGTATGGTGCTAAGCTCGCGGTCGATTTACGTTCCAAGACGAGTTCG
>Ga0209344_10004919_pt1 | contig 11864 bp, 13 predicted proteins | sample Cruoilmetagenom6_FD_187293 | JGI IMG/M metagenome (GOLD analysis project Ga0209344, IMG submission 187293) | Oil polluted marine microbial communities from Coal Oil Point, Santa Barbara, California, USA - Santa Barbara Oil Seep Sample 6 (SPAdes)... | ecosystem: Environmental > Aquatic > Marine...
TTGCGTGCAGGCATTCGTCTTCTGTTACCACAATCCCGGCCCCGCACAGGCGCTTGAGGATCGGGAATGTCATCTCGCCGGGGGACGGTGTGACGATGGCGTCGCACAAGGAACCTGAGCGGCGGGTGTTGGTTTCGATTTTGCCTGATTTTAGGGAACGGGCGACATCATCGAAATCTTGCGGCTCGCAAGGGCGCACAGTGAAATTGGGCGCGGTTTTTTCTAGGGCCAATGCAATGCCGGATGTCAGACCGCCACCACCGCAGCAGACCAGAACTTCAGCGTCTTTTACGCCCGCTTCTGCGGCTTGTGCGGCAATTTCCAACCCAGTGGTGCCTTGCCCTGCAATGACATACGCATTGTCAAAAGGCTTCACCAATATCAGATCCCGGCCTTTATTGGACTCAGCCGCAACCTCATCTCTATCTTCGGTTGCGCGGTCATAAAGCACAACTTCGGCCCCCAGTGCTTTGGTATTTTTGATCTTAACCTCAGGCGCATCTGAAGGCATGATAATGACCGCAGGAATGCCGTTCATTTGGGCGGCCAATGCTATACCTTGCGCGTGATTGCCAGAAGAAAACGCAATAACACCGCGCTTGCGTTCATTGTCAGTCAGCGCAGATATAGCGGACCACGCCCCGCGAAATTTAAATGACCCCGTGCGTTGCAGGCATTCAGCTTTGACAAAAAGTGGCCGCCCTGCAATTTCATCCAGAAAAGGCGAAGATAAAAGCGGTGTTTTAACCGCATGGCCGTCCAGCCGCTTGGCTGCGGCTTCGATCATTTCATAGTCACTCATTGTATTTCCTTCAGGAATTGTTCCAGTACATCCAAGCACTCGGGTTCGTCTAAATAGGGGATATGGCCGCGATCCTTCACTTCCGCATAGATCATATGCGGATGGTGCCTTTGCATTTCGGTCGCGGTTTTGCGCGATAAAAGGTTCGAATTTTCGCCGCGTACCAACGCCAATGGCAGGTCGGCATATGCATCGAAATAGGCCCATAAATCCACGTTGTTACCATGCGATTGGGCTTTGATTGCATGGCGCAGGTTTGGATCATACCGTAGATGCAACCCATCAGGTTTTTCAATCCAACGCGACCGAACCTCGGCATGCCAGCGTTCCGTTGGAATATTCGCGAAACCAACGGATACTTTAGGCAGTTTTTCAACTGCCTCATCGTATGTTTTGAAATCCGGACGGTGGCCTAGGAAGCCTTTGATCGCCTCCAGACCCGTAGCATCCAATACCGGGCCGATGTCGTTCAGCATCACGCCTAGTAGGCGGTGATGATCTGTCAATGCAAGGTGCATCGAGATCAGACCACCGCGTGATGTGCCGATAATTGCGACTTTGGCTAAGCCCAGATGATCAAGAAACTCCACCACATCACTGGCTTCGCGCACAAGATTGTAGTTATTGAAATCAGGGTCGAAATCGGATTTTCCACGTCCGCGCATATCAAGACGGATCAGGCGAACGTCCTTGGCATGGGGTGCCATATAGTTAAAATCGGTGCTGTTTCTGGTCACACCGGACAGACACAAAACTGGTATGCCTTGCCCTTCGTCACGATAAGCTAGGGTTAGCCCGTCCGATGTTTTGAATGTTTTCATCCCAGTGTCTTGGCCATGTCGGGGATGTTATGTAGGGTGTTCAAAGTGGTTTTTGGCACCCATGGCAAGCGATCTACGGGTTCGTCGGCGCGGTTGACCCAGACAGTTTGAAAGCCGAACTTGGTGGCTCCTGCAGCATCCCAACCATTTGACGAGACGAACAGAACTTCGGCAGGTGTGCAAGAAAACCGATCACAGACCATTTGGTAGACGCTCGGATCAGGCTTGAAGATGCCGACATCTTCAACGCTTAGGACGTCATCCAGAACCTCTGTAAGGCCTGCTGATTTCACCGCGCCGTTCAACATATCGGGTGAGCCATTGGACAGAATTGCGGTTTGTAGGCCTGCCACTTTCAGATCACTCAGCATTTTGGGTACTTCTTCGTAAGCTTCAAGTTCCCAATAAAGTGCTAGCAAGCGTTCACGCAATTTGCTGTCAGCGGATAAACTACTTGCCTCCAGCGCGTAATCCAAACCGTTTTGGGTGACTTCCCAAAAATCGGTATGGGCGTCCATTATTGCCCGCAGCCATGTGTATTGCAGTTGTTTTAATCGCCAGTCGGTTGCGACTTTTACCCAAACTTTGGCAAATGCTTCACGGCCCGGCTCAGAAGCTGCCCGTCTTGCAGCAGCAGCAACGTCAAACAGCGTGCCGTAAGCATCGAAAATGCAAGTTGTTATTGTCATATGTAAGACTCCTTTGATGGAAACTTACACATGGAAATTTTTAAAGGAAATGGAAAATCAGCTATTTTCGGTCTGCGCCATACCAAGTACGTGATAGCCGCCGTCAACGCAGATAATCTCACCCGTTGTGCATTCGCCGTAATCGGATGCCAGATAAACGGCTGTGCCGCCTACGGATGCTAATGTTGCATTGGCGCGTAAGGGTGAGTTGGCTTCGGTCACACGAAACGTTTTGCGCGCACCACCAATCGCAGCCCCGGCTAAAGTACGCATCGGCCCTGGGCTAATGGCGTTAACCCGAATGCCGTCTGGACCAAGGTCGTTTGCCAAATAACGCACGGTACTTTCAAGGGCGGCTTTCGCGATGCCCATCACGTTATAAAACGGTGTGACGCGGTTGGAACCCTGATATGTCAGGGTCAGGATTGTGCCACCGTTTTTCATCAAAGGTTGCGCACGGCGCGCCACTTCGATCAGGGAATAGCAGGAAATATCCATGGTGTTTTTGAAGTTCGCACGACTGGTATTGACCACCCGTCCCGCCAGTTCGTTTTTGTCGGAATAGGCAATAGCGTGGATCAAAAAATCGAGATTGCCCCATTCTTTTTCCAATTCAGTAAACAGTGTATCAAGGGACGCGTCATCTTGCACATCCGCCTCAAGTAAAATATTTGAACCCAAGCTTTCAGCCAGCGGTTTGACGCGTTTACCAAAGCCTTCGCCTTGATAGGTGAAAGCTAACTCTGCCCCTTGGGCAGCCATTTCGCGCGCAATGCCCCAAGCAATCGACTTGTCATTGGCCACACCCATGACCAGTCCGCGTTTGCCGCGCATCAGATCACCCATGATATTTGCTCATCGCGATTGTACCGTTGGTACCGCCAAAGCCGAAGCTGTTGGAAATCACCGTGTCCAGCCCCGCACTTTCAACATGTTCCATCGCAATCTCACCGGGTCTAATTGCAGGATCCAGAGTTTCGATATTGGCGGAAGGTGCGATAAAATCGTTTTCCAGCATCAAAAGGCTGTAAATTGCTTCATGCACACCGGCCCCACCCAAACAGTGGCCAGTCAGGGATTTGGTCGATGTGATGGGCGGTGTGTTGCCTTCGCCGAATACACGACGCACGGCTTCAACTTCGGTCACGTCACCCGCAGGTGTGGATGTGCCATGTGCGTTGATGTAGTTGACCTTGCGATCCCCCAAGGTATCAAGCACCAATTTCATAGATCGTTCGGCGCCTTCACCCGAAGGGGCGACCATATCATGGCCATCGGATGTGGCACCGTAGCCTGTGACTTCGGCATAAATCTTGGCTCCACGTGCCAATGCGTGATCAAGTTCTTCCAAAACCACAACGCCTGCACCGCCAGAGATAACAAAGCCGTCACGATTGGCATCAAATGCACGGGATGCTTTTTCAGGCGTGTCATTATACTTGGATGACATCGCCCCCATTGCGTCAAATAGGCAGGACAGCGTCCAGTCCAGTTCTTCACCGCCGCCGGCGAACACAATATCCTGTTTGTCGAACTGGATTTGTTCAACACCGTTGCCGATGCAATGCAAGGATGTAGTGCACGCAGAAGTGATTGAATAGTTCACGCCCTTAATCTTGAATGGTGTCGCCAGACAGGCAGAGTTGGTGGACGACATGCCGCGTGTCACCATAAATGGGCCCATGCGTTTGGGCGCACCTTTTTCGATAACGATTTTATGGGCCTGAAACAGGTTTATCGTGGACGGGCCACCTGAGCCCATGACTAACCCCGTGCGTTCGTTGGATACGTCATTGTCTTCCAGACCACTGTCGGCAATTGCCTGTTCCATCGCCAGATAATTGTAAGCGGCACCCATACCCATAAAACGCATCTGACGTTTGTCGATATGTTCCGCAGGGTTGATTTTGGGCATGCCATGTACCTGGCTGCGAAAGCCGTGTTCTTTATAGTCTTCAGCAAAGCTGATGCCAGATGTGCTGTTCTTTAATGATGCAAGAACTTCTTCTTGGTTATTCCCGATTGAGGAGATAATCCCCAAACCCGTGATGACAACGCGGCGCATATCTGGCCTCCTTAATAAACTGGTATTGATTTGTTAATGTAATCAGCTTTCTGCGGCTGCCAAGCCAACTTTCAAATCTTTTACAGCATAAATCTGCTCGCCGTCAGCAAATATCTTGCCGTTGGCAACGCCCATTTTTAATCGGCGATCAATTACGCGTGTAAAATCAACATGATAGGTGATTATTTTGCGTTCGGGTGTAACCATGCCCGAAAATTTTACTTCACCAACACCAACAGCAAAGCCCTGGCCTAACATGCCGCGCCACCCTAGGTTGAAACCTGTAAGTTGCCACAACCCGTCTAATCCCAAACATCCGGGCATAACCGGATTTCCGGGGAAGTGGCATTCAAAAAACCAAAGGTCGGGATTGATGTCAAATTCTGCAATCACATGGCCTTTGCCGAACTCGCCACCATCTGCCGAAATATCGGTGATGCGATCCATCATAAGCATAGGCGGCAAGGGAAGTTGCGCATTACCGGGGCCGAATAATTCGCCACGGGCGCAAGACAGCAACCCTTCTTTGTCAAAATGTGTTGGTCTTTCGGACATGAGTGCCTGCCTTTATCTTATTCATCTTTCGTATATTAAGTACCATAACTTTTGTCTGACTAGCAATAGGCGGTGGCACTTAAGCGCATGGGGCAAAGATGCGTTTTGGTTGAACTTTCTGTAATTTGCAGTCATAATGCGGACACGTGATCGAAACCCGAGGTTTTTATGCATATCGACCCACATACACGGGGCAGGCAATGGCTTGAAAGCAAAGACGTGCGCCCCACCAAACAAAGACTGGCTTTGGCAACAATGCTTGTGGGTGATGGACGGAATCGTCACGTAACGGCCGAAAGTCTGTATGAAGCGGCATCAAGGGCAGAAGCATCGGTTTCATTGGCTACGGTTTACAATACGTTGCGTTTGTTTTGCAAAGCGGAACTGATGAATGAGATTATGGTCGAAGGCAATATATCCTATTTCGATACGCGCACAGACCAGCATCCGCATTTTTATTGGGAAGACGCGCGCGAGTTATGTGACGCCCCGACCGAAACGCTGAAATTCGAAAGCATCCCGGCACCCCCGGAAGGGGCAGAGATTGCACGAGTTGATGTAGTTATTCGGTTGCGTAAAACCCCCTAAGATCAGATTGTTAAGTCAAAACCATTGGCCGGGTTCCATAAATCCGTGATCCATAAGTTGTTGTGAATTCCAACGGAACTTGACCGATTTCGACCAAATAAAGCTGTCTATTTCGTATGTTGATCCGGGATTGGTCTTTAGGCTTTTGGAGGTTCTGAATGAACAGATGGTAATCGTTGTATTGTTGTGCCATGGGCAAGAATATGTATTGTATTCGGGAATATTGAAATATCCGGCAGAGTCGATTTCCAGATCCGGCTCCGGTTTGAACAGGGCTACACGGTTCAGCCGCCGCTTTTCGTATGGCAAATGTTCTTCAAAACGCCACTTTAAACCGCCGCAAATATCCAGCTGACGGTCTTGGGCTTCACCTGTAATGTAGCGTTGTAGTGCATAATAACCGGCCCCATCGAAATAAGCGTCCTCAAGTGAAAACCCGTCGTTCGCCTTATCCAGATCATCCGGGTAAAGATCTATCGTATAGCTGAAGACGGAACTTCGTTTTTCCTCCGTCACAAAGTCGGTCAGATCTGAAATGGAACGGCTCTCGCAAAAAGGGAAATGCAGATATTCGGCATTGAAACAATAATAAATCCACCGGTCGGGGAATAGCGCGATCAATTGGTTGATATAGGGTGATACATCTGAAAAGAACGCATCCGGAATATCGATAGCATGACATAGATCACTACAGCCTTCGGGCAGTTCAAGATCTTGACGTTTAAGGACAAACAGGTTTTTGAAACCTAATCTTGCATGGTGACGAATGCTAGAGGTCAGACCGGTTAAATCTTCGGCAAAGATGACCCCGACGGGGCCTTTGACAAGTGTCTCTGAAGGTATATCAAAAAGTGATTTTGCCATATATCTGCTGCTTTGGATTTATAGAGTGTTGCTTTGTATGTGTATTAAATCCGCCATGAAAAATCCAGTGTAGAGTGTTGTAAAAAATAATTCACAAATTGCGTACCACCGCTTGAAAAGCAAAAAACAGTAAATACATAACACCGAATGTAACAAGAGTGGGGATTGAAAAACAAATGTTACCAATAGATCAACAGAATTATAGTTCGGAACCGGATGCGGAAATGCAGGGTAAAAATGGCTTACTTGTACTTACGACACGCATTGTTTCGTCACACCTGTCCAACGCAGAATTGCCGACAAACGAGGTCCCGCAATTTATTGAAACCATTCATGCAAAGCTGAAAGAACTATCCAAAAAAGACAGTTCCAATATGCATCAGGATCCGGCACTACCTGTTGAAGATTCCGTGACACCGGATTACATTTTTTGCCTTGAGGATGGGAAGAAATTCCGCATGCTCAAAAAACATTTGCGCGCCTGTTATGATATGTCGCCGGAAGAATACCGTGCGAAATGGGGTTTGACCCCGGATTATCCGATGGTGGCGCCGAATTATGCGGTTAAACGGCAGGAATTGGCAAAGCAAAGCGGGTTGGGTAGAAAACGCAAATAAGCAATGGCGTTGCGGATTGGTTGGCGGCGGTGTAAAGGCCAAATGTCCAGTTAACTGATCCGAGTCTATATTGCTATGCCTACAGAGAAAAAGCTTTTTATCAAGACCTATGGCTGTCAGATGAATGTCTATGACAGCGAACGGATTTCGGATGCATTGGCCCCGGCGGGCTATGCGGTGACAACGGATGAGGCGCAAGCGGATCTGGTTTTGCTGAACACGTGCCATATCCGTGAAAAAGCCGCTGAGAAAATTTATTCTGAACTTGGCCGCATGAAGCAGCTGAAGTTGAAAAACCCCGATATGAAATTTGGCGTGGCAGGCTGTGTGGCACAGGCCGAAGGACAAGAGATTATCAATCGTCAGCCAATGGTTGATTTTGTCGTGGGTTCACAAGCTTATCATCGGTTGCCCGACATGGTAAAAGCCGCGGACAGTGGTGACAAGCCTGTCGATATAGACTTTCCGACCGAAGATAAATTCGACCATATCGTGCGCAGCAAAGCAAAGCGCAAACTTCCAAGCGCATTTCTGACAGTACAGGAAGGGTGCGATAAGTTCTGTGCCTTTTGTGTTGTCCCTTATACGCGCGGTGCCGAAGTATCGCGCCCTGCACAAAAAATTATTGATGAAGCCAAGCTGTTGGTTGACCAAGGTGTGGTAGAGATCAATTTGCTCGGTCAAAATGTAAATGCTTATCATGGTCAGGGTCCGGACGGTGAATGGTCACTGGCCCGCCTTATACGTGAACTTGCCAAAATCGACGATTTGAAACGTATCCGATTTACCACTTCACACCCCAATGATATGGACGATGATCTAATTGCGGCGCACGGTGATACTGAAAAACTAATGCCGTATTTGCACCTGCCTGTTCAGGCGGGTTCGGATAAAATTCTGAAAGCGATGAACCGGCATCATACGGCAGAAGAATATCTGAAAGTCATTGAACGCATTCGCGCGGCACGCAACGATATTGCTCTGTCCGGCGATTTTATTGTCGGCTTCCCCGGTGAGACCGAGGAAGATTTCCAACAGACTTTGGCGCTATGCAAAAAGGTAAGATACGGTCAGGCCTATTCGTTTAAATATTCTACCCGCCCGGGTACACCAGCGGCGGAATGGGAACAGGTGGATGAGGTTGAAAAAGCGGATCGTTTACGTCGGTTGCAAATGCTGCTGACAAAACACCAAATGGACTTTCAGCTTTCTATGGTTGGAAAAACGCTACCGGTTCTTTTGGAAAAACCGGCACGTGATCTCGGACAGTTGGTTGGAAAGTCGGAATATTTACATGCCGTTCACATGGATGCGGCCCCGGAACTGGTCGGGTCAATTGTACAGGCCAAAGTGATTCGTACCGAAAGAAACTCTCTGGGTGGCCTAATTGTTGGAAAATAGCATAAATATAAATTTTAAGGTATTGATACACTTGCGGAAACAATGGTTATTTTTGCAAGGTTAATGTTTCCTAAGCATGATCTGTTGGCCGAAGTTTTCCGTTCACTAACTGCAATTTTTTGATATAGTAACGTAATGTAACTTAGTATTGGTTTGTTCCTCAATAAGCCAAAAATGCGTACGTAAGGGGATTATGATGTCCAAAAATCTTTTAAAGATTGTAGCTATGGCTGCACTTGGGGCTTCTGTTGCTTCAGCTGGTTTTGCCGGAAGTGCAAACACGGTATCTAACGCACGATATGTTCCTACGATCTGGGTCGACCCCGATGGATGTGAACACTGGGTAATGGATGATGGTGCAGAAGGTTATATGACACCGCACGTTACACGTGACGGCATTCCGGTTTGCCAACGCGGCAATACATGCGCAGTGATGAATTCCGATCAATTATTTGCAGTAGATAAATGGCATGTCAGTGCTGCCAACCGTACGCGACTGAAAGCGTTTTTCAGAGATTCAGGTGCAAGCGTATATTTGATTGATGGTCACACCGATAGTGATGCAAGTGATGCGTATAATATGCGCTTGTCAAAAAATCGCGCCATGGCAATTGCAAGTATTGCAAAAAGTGCCGGTGTTAAAGCACAGGCGCGTTGGTACGGGGAACGTGTTCCTGCGGCATCCAACAATACGCGGGTGGGTAAATCTAAAAACCGTCGCGTTGAAATTCAATGTATTCGCTAGGTTGGAAGGGAAAACAATGACATTTATGAAAGCAACTTCGGTAGCACTTCTGGCCATTTCAGTTGCAGGCTGCGACGTTCCAAAACAGAATAAAACCGTGGATAACTTTATTGACAGCAAGGACTTAAGCCAGTTGAAGGCTGGTATCTGGGTGGACCCAAATGGCTGCGATCACTGGATTATTGATGATGGTGTCGAAGGTTATTTATCAGCTCGTATTGACCAAAACGGTAAACCTGTTTGTTCCGGCATAGCAGAACCAAATACCGCGACTGGCGCTTACAAATCAGGAAGTCCGATCGCTGACGTCATATAAATGTGAATGGATTTTAATGAAAAGCCGCGCATGTCGCGGCTTTTTTTGATAAATGACTTGCGCAACCCTGTATATCTTGCGACTATTTTAGTAACCTAAATGCACGGAGGCAGCTTTGGCGAACATCGCCCCTACAATACCGCATAACAGCACAAGAAAACCTGAAACCCTGCTGAATTTTCCAGACAATAGATACTTAATTGATTTATGTGGCGCACTTGATCGCAATCTTACCACTATTGAAGCGGCACTGGGCGTGCAAATTGTGCGCCGTGGCAATGAAATCGCCGTTATGGGGGATAAAGACGCGCAGGCGAAAGCGGCAAGTATTTTGAATTCTCTTTATGAGCGGACAGAGCAGGGAAAACCTGTTGAACCGGCCGATATTGATGCAGCCATTCGATTTGGTGGAAAGTTGCAAGACGAATCCCGTATGGCGGTTGGTCAGATAGAGATGTTCAAGGGCGGACATTTGGAAATCAGAACTCGCAAAAAAACCGTTGAACCACGCACGGTGACACAAAAACATTACGTCGAAGATCTGTTTGCAAAAGAGCTTGTATTTGGGCTTGGCCCTGCGGGAACCGGTAAAACATACCTTGCTGTAGCGACTGCAGTTTCCATGTTTATCAATGGCTTAGTTGACAAAATAATCCTTGCGCGCCCTGCGGTGGAAGCGGGTGAGCGGCTTGGATTTCTACCGGGTGACATGAAGGAAAAAGTCGATCCCTATATGCAGCCGCTTTATGACGCGCTAAACGATTTTTTTCCGGCCAAACAAGTGGAAAAACTAATAGAAGACAGACGTATTGAAATTGCGCCACTTGCTTTTATGCGCGGGCGCACGTTGAACAACGCCTATGTGGTTCTGGATGAAGCGCAGAATGCGACAACGATGCAGATGAAAATGTTCCTGACCCGCATGGGTGAGGGGTCACGCATGGCCATCACCGGTGATATGAGCCAGATCGATTTACCGCGCAGCGTACCATCCGGTCTGGTAGAGGCGGAAAAGATACTGCGTGAGGTTAAGGGTATTGGGTTCACCTATTTTAAAACCGAAGACATTGTGCGTCATCCGATGGTTGCGAAAATCGTCACTGCCTACGACAAGCACGCCAAAGCGAATGGATAATACGGTTGAAGTTGTTGTTGAAAACGCGCTTTGGAACAGGTTTGATATTGAAGACATCGCAAACCGCGCATTTGGCGCGGTGGCCGAAAAGCTGGGCCTTGTGGATGGCCCGTACGAACTAAGTATTCTGGCCTGCGATGACGCCCGCATAGCGGTATTGAACGCAGAGTTTCGCGGCAAGCAAACCCCGACCAATGTCCTGTCCTGGCCTGGGTTCGATCTAAGCCCCGCTATGGCAGGCGGGAAACCCGATTTGCCCCCGCCTGCCACGCATGGTGATCCATTTGTGAATATTGGCGATATTGCCATTGCCTATCAGACCTGCATGCAAGAGGCGGATAAGGCAGGTATTGAACCTTTGCATCACATTACCCATTTACTGATACATGGGATATTACATCTTTTGGGCTATGACCACGAAACGGAAATAGATGCAAAAATGATGGAAACACTGGAAATTGAACTGTTGGCCAGTATGGGTATTGGAAATCCCTATCAAAATGTGTAATTTGATCGTGATTATTGGAAAGAGGCTATGAACGACACAATCGACGGATCTTCTAGCGCGGCGCATAGCGCGCAGCCGGAAGATGAAAAAGAACCGATAGGTTTTTTTAAACGCTTATTTGCGACGAATAGCTATGCAGATATGGTTTCACCCCCTGACACAGAAAAAATGCTACCCGCAAGCAGCCTGAAATTCCTAAGTACTCTTCGGGTTGATGATGTGGCTGTGCCGAGGGCTGACATCGTCGCGATTCCGATTGACCTGAAACTGGAAGAACTGTTGCGCGTTTTCAAAGACAGCGGTCATTCCAGATTACCCGCTTACAATGATGCTTTGGACAACCCCAAAGGCTTTTTGCATCTAAAGGACTTGGCCTTGAAATATGGGTTCAATGGTAAAACCACGCGATTTTCCGTTAAGCCTATGCTTAGATCTTTACTTTATGTGCCACCTTCGATGACCATTGATGTGTTGCTTCAAAAAATGCAATCGGATCGTATTCATATGGCATTGGTCATTGATGAATACGGTGGGGTTGACGGTTTGGTAACGATTGAAGATCTGATCGAACAGATTGTCGGTGAGATAGAAGATGAACATGACACCGATGAAGAAGAATACTGGATCGAAGAAAACCCCGGCGTTTATTTATGTCAGGCGCGTGCGCCATTGGATGAATTTGAAAAAGTTTTGAATGCTGATTTGGCCAGTTCTGCCGATAACGAAGAAATAGATACGTTGGGTGGGTTGATCACAAT
>Ga0209344_10004923_pt1 | contig 11848 bp, 5 predicted proteins | sample Cruoilmetagenom6_FD_187293 | JGI IMG/M metagenome (GOLD analysis project Ga0209344, IMG submission 187293) | Oil polluted marine microbial communities from Coal Oil Point, Santa Barbara, California, USA - Santa Barbara Oil Seep Sample 6 (SPAdes)... | ecosystem: Environmental > Aquatic > Marine >...
CAAAGGTAGCGGCTCTGGCGGCACCAAGGGTTCCGGCTCTGGCGGCACCAAGGGTTCCGGCTCTGGCGGCACCAAGGGTAGCGGCTCTGGCGGCACCAAGGGTAGCGGCTCTGGCGGCACCAAAGGCTCTGGCGGCACCAAAGGCTCCGGCTCGGGTGGCACCAAAGGTAGCGGCTCTGGCGGCACTAAGGGTTCCGGCTCAGGCGGCACCAAGGGCTCCGGTTCCGGCGGCACCAAGGGCTCCGGTTCTGGCGGCACCAAGGGTTCCGGTTCCGGCGGCACCAAGGGTAGCGGCTCAGGTGGCACCAAAGGTAGCGGCTCTGGCGGCACCAAAGGTTCCGGCTCGGGTGGTACCAAGGGTAGCGGCTCTGGCGGCACCAAGGGTAGCGGTTCTGGCGGCACCAAGGGTTCCGGCTCTGGCGGCACCAAGGGTAGCGGTTCTGGCGGCACCAAGGGTTCCGGCTCAGGCGGCACCAAAGGTTCCGGCTCCGGTGGTACCAAAGGTAGCGGCTCAGGTGGCACCAAGGGTTCTGGCTCTGGCGGTACCAAGGGTAGCGGTTCGGGTGGAACTGGTGGATCGGGAAGTGGTGGTGCGTATGCCAGCTCGACCAAGTCCTACCATAACGGAGGCGTGGAAGGAGATTCCTTCGACGACTGGTATGAAGACAACCTCGCGTCCGATTATGGCGGATCAGGTGGTACCGGTGGTTCAGGATCCGGCGGCACAAAAGGTGGCAGTGGGTATCACAGCGACGTAAACGTCGATGATATCATGGGGCTGATGACCGTGGATCCGGATGATCTCTATGATCCGGAACCGAACAATCCGGACGATGATGATGACCCCGATCATCACGTCTACTCCTAACGAACCTTGTGCCCCGCTTCCGATTTGGATTGCGGGGCGCAATTTTTGGGATGGATGTTTATGCGGTGACGCGTTGAACATTTGTCCCGACATCAAACGTGATGAAACCTTCCCCCCAAGTTAAGACAGATTGATTCCAGTTAGTTCCTTGGAATTGACACTGAAAGCCGTGACTGACATTTTCGCGTGTCCACTTGCGGTGGAATTCAAAAGGGGATGTGAAGATTATGGCGTCAGAATTCGTGCCGAAGGGTGCCGTCAGCTTTGCCGTCGACAAAGAAGTCGAACCGCGTGATTTCGATTTCGTGCTTTTGCCCAAATTGACGATGCTCGCGTTGAGTGCCGCAATCGAACCCCTGCGGATCGCAAATCAAATCTCCCAGAAAGAACTTTACCGTTGGCGCACGATGACCCGTGACGGCACGCCGGTGAGATGTTCAAATAACCTTGCAATTGTACCAGACTGCGCGCTGACCACGCCTGAACGCCAGACGCGGGTGTTTATTTGCGCAGGCATTGAACCCAGCGAAACATTGGATTTGAAATTGTCCCACTGGGTATCGCGCCAAGCGGCGTTTGGGGTGCCAGTTGGGGCCATTTGCACAGGTGCCTTTACGTTGGCCAAGGCAGGTTTGTTGACCGACAGGACGTTCACATTGCACTGGGAAAACCAACCTGCGTTTCTTGAGACTTTTCCCAATTTGGTTCCATCCCCCAACTTGTTTGAAGTTGACGGGGATCTGATGACGGCGGCGGGGGGCAGCGCGTCAACTGATCTGATGTTGAATGTAATTGAGGATGACTTTGGTCCTGAATTTGCATTGGTTGTGTCCGACATGTGCCTGCACGGACGCAGCCATTCCGATACAGTGCCTCAGAAAACCGCCCAGTCGGCTGTGATTGGCAGCCGCAACAAACACCTGATTTCTGCGATGCGACTGATGCAGTCAAATCTGGAAGACCCGTTGACTGTAGAAGACATCGCAGACCAAACCGGCATTTCAAAAAGACAGCTTGAACGTAGTTTTCGAGCACATGCGAACATGTCGCCCCGCCGTTATTATGCCGATTTGCGCTTGTCCCGCGCTTATGCGTTGCTCTCGGAAACGGATCTTAGCATTGCTGAAATCTCTGCTGCCACCGGGTTTGGCGGGACATCTACGTTTTCGCGGGCGTTTCGTCAAAAATTCAATACTTCACCCAACCGGTTTCGAAAAAGATGACAAAACCGGTGCATGGGTCTCACATCAAACGGGGCTTATCGGTTTGCTGTCAGGTGTGAAAATTGCGCGTGTGTCCTCGTAAAAGTCGTTGAGATGCAACGGCCATGTGGCTTTGGGCCAACGCAATTCCATCTGTAGTTGTTGTGGACGGTAAACCGCTGTGTATAGCGTGCCAAACCCCTGGTGAAACCGCGAGGAATAGAGCGGCGGACGCAAGAACGCGTTGATGAACTTTTCTTCAGGTTCAACGTGTAACGTCAAGCGTTGTAACAAAAACCTTTCACGTTCAACGGTTGCGGTAAACCGTGCATGACTGGCCCATTCAACACGTTCCTGATGGTTCGTGGCAACCGCGGCATGGGTTATCTGTGTCGTTCTGTCTGGAGCCATCAAGGCCGTCAGGAATTTTCGTTTTGCATCAATTACGGTGACATTATAACTCATGTGCGTTGGCACCCGGCGCAACACTTTCCCGGCTTCTTCGGCTGTTTCACAAGTCTGTAAAACGTAACGTAAAATCAACGGTACACCAAAACCATCGCCAACCACGCGGCGGCCTCCGAATGTAAGGGAAACGGCCAGCCCGGCGTCATTGATACCATCAACCAACCCCCACAATCCGTCACTGGTTCCCATTACGGCACGGCCCTGCCATTGGGTTCGCAAGACAAGGCTGTCAAAGGCGCGCGGGCTGTAATCATAATTACGCACAATGACTGGTTCTTCGCCTGGCCAAATGGCTTGCGAACAACTGGATAAATAAGGGGGCGGGCAATAAAAGCTCAAAAATCGGGAGGCATGATCCGATCCACCTGCCAAGTCACACAGATTGTCATAGAGCGGAACAAGCTCAGGCATATGAGTCTGGAGCGCTTTACGGCTATCCAAATACCCCGGTCTTGCCTCAGCACCTTCGCGAGACCACCATCGGTGATAATCTGGCCAATATTCATGAAACAACCCGGCCCATTTTGGACCGGGTTCAGCCTCGAATATGGCGCGCCAGTTTAATTGCATCGCCTTGCCTCTTGGCTAATTATATCATCTTAAATGCCGGGTCGTTGAGTGCAGGCCCTGCTTCGGCGGTTGGAATTGGACGACCCAAAACACCTTGCTTAATACCATGGATCCAACGTTTGCCTCGTTCATTCAACTTAAAGCCCGGTGTCATGGACCGGCCGCGCGTGACCAAAATACCGATGTCTGCACCTTCATATCGGTAGTCACCTGGTTGTAGAGTGCGCAGGAAAAACGCTTCGTTTTCGCTTTCAACGGCGCGACGGTGGTAATCGAAACGATCGAATTCAATACTGCCATCTTCCTTCATCCGATAGATGCCGGTTTCGGGTACTTGGGTTGCGATATCGACCGTGTCGTCTGTATGTTTAATGACCATTTGCGACCAGCTGTCGATCATCTTGGGATCGGCCCAACGCCCGTTTAATTCGTTCACGTCCAGTTCGAATTTCTTTTTCGAGAATTCAAGCAGATGGAACAGGAATAATGGCGCATCCGCGTGGGCAAAGGCCGCATGGTTGGTCATTGAACTGGCACCTGTGATACGTGGGTTCAACTCGCCCAACCAAAGGTCACCGGTTTTCTTGTCGATTAGGAAATCGAGCTCAAAATACCCGCGATATCCCTCTTTGCGAAGTTGTTCGCCGAATTTGAACGTCAATTCGCGAGCCTTTTGGCGTACTTTTGGCGGAAAGGCGGTCGAGAGAATTTCGTTACCACACCATCCTCCGCGATAGGGGGTCAGTTCCTTGAACCCAACAAGTTCGGTCATTAATGGACCAACAATGGTGCCTTCTTTGGTGGCGCAGGCCTCGATTGCCGAACCACGGCAATCAATGCGTTTCATAATCTTAATTTCACCTTCGCCAATAATTTCATGTTCATGGCGACGGAAATCTGCCTCGGACTTGATGAAAAAGGTCGTGTGCCCACTATCCCCATAAGCGGACTGCAAAACCAGATCGTGACCCAAACCGGCCTTCTCACAAATCTCGCGCAAATGATCGTAGCTTTCGACAACACTCAACGTATTGGGAACTGAAGGAACACCAGCCTTGTTGCCAATGCGAACCGTTTCGATCTTGTTATCCATTTTTTGACGGAGCTTGGCTTTCGGGAACCAAACTTCGGCACCCAATTCCTTGGCCAGACGTTCGGTTTCTTCGTCAAACATCAGGAAAACAAACTTGGGTTTTCCGCCGCGACGTTTGACCAGATCGATGACTTCTTTGTGCTGCAGAAGATAATTATTGATGTCCTCAATCGACTGGAATACCGCATGCGGTTGTTCCGATGGGCAGAAGACGTTGGGGTGCTTGCCACCATAACAATCGATGTAACAGATGTATTTGAAATTTTTGGACCATTCATCCAATCCCAGAAGGTTGAAATTCGTCGCAGAAATAAAGTAAATTGGATCTTCGTTTCGGTGAAAGTGGCGTCTGATTTCTGAGATGTTTTTGAGAACCGTTCCGGACATGTATTTACTCCCTGTTAAGTCGATTTGTTTTTATACTTTGTTGCGTGCCGCGATCAGTTTAAGTCGCGCGGAATTGGCTTTTGCATGACGTTTCAGAGCATCCTGTGTAAACACGCGCAGGCCCAAGTCATCCCGGTAACCGTGAATTTCACTCACGTCCAAAGCCCGCATAAAGGCCAGGATTTCCTTGCTGACCACTTGCCCAGGAACAAGGATCGGAAATCCCGGAGGGTAGGGGATGATAAACGACGCTGAAACAACTTCATCACCGCTTTCCATTGCTGAATGTATTGAACCGTCCAGCTCCAGATAATCGCAATTTTTTTCGTCGTAGCTTAAAAAGAACGCCGATCGAATATCTCCTTCTGGCGTATCGTCTGATGATCTGAACGCGTCGTGGAAACGGCTAAAGTCTGGCAAAGGCGGCAGATCATGCATCAAATTGGAAACGCGCTTTTCAAAACCGCGACGTTCCATCATCGACGCATCATCTAACAGTTCGTCAAGTTCCTTAGCGATCTCAACAAGCACTTCAATGAGGTAGGCAACGGATGAACGCGTCGTGCCAATATTGGTCATAAACAAGACGGTGTTACGTGACGTCTTGTTGATCTGAATGCCATATTTATCCATCAGAATTTCGGTTTTGAACGTGTCTCCGTCCCAACCGGTTCCACCAACGGCCAAAGTTACCCGAGTTGCATCCAGAACAAATTCGTCGTGCTCCCAGCAATCCCAGACATCAGTCCATCCCTGTTCGGGATCAAAGTAAGATGTTACGCCGCTTTCGCGGTGTTTTTCAGGGATCATGTCGCCTGCTGTTAAGACCTTGAAGTATTTTCTCAACAGTGGATGGGTCGTGATGGCCCGGCGCATTGACATTGCAGCCTCGACCTGACGTTGAACAAATTCAAAACCTTCCAACTCAACCTGGCGCCGCCCCACATCCAGCGATGCAATAATCTGGTAATTTGGCGATGTAGACGTGTGAGTCATGTAGGCTTCATGAAAGCTGGCCTCGACCTCACCCTTAAAATCCTGATCATTGACATGTATCATGGACCCTTGGCGCAATGACGTGAGGGTTTTGTGTGTCGATTGGGTTGCATAGACCCGTACACGCGCGTCCGGAGAAGGGATGAGGCGTGTGTTTAGCAGCGTTTCTTCATCTGCCCCTTCAAGTTCTGTTCGTTGTTGCTCATAGGCCTTGGCATGGCGATCAGACTTCAGACGTTCACGCAAGCTGTTGGCGGCGTTCATGCCGGTGCGATGTCTGTAAGTTGGGCCAAAACGGGCATAGGCAAACCATGCTTCGTCCCAGAGGAACACCAGATTGGGCTTGATGGCCAGGCATTCTTCCATCACGCGCTCGACGTTGTAGACGATACCGTCAAAGGTACAGTTGGTCAGCAATAACATCCGCACCTGATCAAGCTTGCCATTGGCCTTGAGTTTCAGCAATTGATGCTTGATCTCACGCAGCGGAACCGCGCCATACATCGAATATTCGTTTAGAGGATAACTATCGAGATATGATACCTGTGCACCCGCCAGAACCATGCCGTAATGATGGGACTTATGGCAATCCCGATCGACAAGGACAATGTCACCGGGGCGCACAAGCCCCTGAACGACGATCTTGTTACATGTCGACGTGCCATTGGTTGCAAAATAGGTTTGTTTAGACCCAAAGGCGCGGCTTGCAAGTTGTTGCGCTTCCTTAATCGGTCCATGGGGTTCAAGCAGGCTATCCAACCCGCCAGAGGTAGCTGACGTTTCCGCAAGAAATATGTTGGGGCCGTAAAACGCGCCCATGTCCTGAATCCAATGGCTGCGCGAAATAGATTTCCCACGGCTGATTGGCATGGCATGGAACACGCCGGTTGGCTGTTTGGAGTATTCAACAAGGGCTGTGAAAAACGGTGTTTTGTGACGTGCCTGGACGCCGCGCATAATGTTAAGATGTAGTTCGAGAAAATCTTCCTGATTGTAGAAGACCCGGCGGCAAATACCTAAATCCAAACCAGCAATGTCTTCGACTGATCGATCCGTTATCAGGTACGCGTCCAATTCAGGCCGCACCTTGGCGATCATCCGGCACAATTCGGGGCCATAATTTTCTGGAGCGAGATCTGTCAAAGCCTCGTCACCGCCAGCACGGTTCAAATGGCGCGTAAGAATAGGCAGTTCAACATTTGAATGTAGTTTAAGACCCGGGCGCACAACAATAGCTTGAATGTTGTGGTTGAAAAGTACGCCGATCAATGCGTCTTGAAGGCTCGGTACCACAACGATCTCATAGTGGAACGGATCCTCGGGGCTGCTAAGTCGCGCGAAGTTACCCTTCATCCAACGTTCCTGATGATCATTAAGATCATCAACAATCATGACTTCAAAATATGGTTTGGCGAGGGCGCGAGCCTCGATTGATTGCATTGCTTCGTCTTCGTGTTCTTCCGCGTCTGCGGTGTCACGGTCCAAAGGGATATGGCGGCGCCGATAGGCGCCTGTCGTCAATGCGCGAGCTATGCGGTTGATTGAAAAGGAAAGGTCGTCATAACTACTGTGTTCGAACTGGCGACGTAAGTGATCGAATGCTTGCATCCCCGGAAAGGCCCAATATGCCTCAATCAGAGAAAGGGATTCCAGTAGGTCCCCAATTTTACCGATATACATATCGGCTTGTTTGCCCTTTGGATCCCGGGCAAGTGCGCCGGTGTTTTCGCGTAGTGCGCTCCACCGATCTGCTCTTAATTGAACGGCCGAATAATAATCGCCCATTGACTGCATATTTTTACCCCGCTGATATGCGACCGATGCAGATTGCATGACTTAATGCGCGGGAATTTTCTGATCAGTCGCAATTTTATTGTGCTGAAAAGGGTGTTGCCTCCCTGATATCCAGCGATGATGGAATGGTTTCATTTTGTGTGGTTACGTCGTGCGGTTGGCTTGGAACATCAACATGCAAGCCATCGCGTGAGCCTTGTTTTGGCACTTCCAAAGGGCCAAGACTTTGCAGATACGCATCTGTTCCACTGGTTCGGTCGTATACGGAAAAATCTACAGACCGATCCCGGAAGCTCTTTAAGACTTGTCCCAAACCTTTCATGCCAGTTTCTCGTTGCCTGCGGACATGATCCAGATCCAATTCAATCGGGAACATGTCTTCTTGACCACCAGATTGGTGCAACACAGTTGCTGACGGATCGATAATACAAGATTTACCCACACCGCCGGCGCCCAGACCGTTGACATCAATTACATAGCATTGGAATTGCGCTGCTGTGGATCTTGCGATGGCCAACTCGGCATCCCGGTCTGTGGTGCCCGTCAACACAGGGTGTAGCAAAACTTCAACGCCCTGGCTGGTCAATTGGCGCGTCGTTTCCGGGAACCAGATGTCATAGCAAATCGACAAGCCAAACCGCCCAACTTCGGGGACGTCAAACACACAGAATTCTGTTCCGGCTTCAACACCCGCTTCATAAGGGCGGAACGGAAACATTTTACGGTATGATTTAACGATCTCACCCTGCGGATTGATAACCGTTGACGTGTTGTACACTTTGCCATCTTCGGCAAGTTCAAACATCGATCCAGGAATAAGCCATACGTTATGATTTCGCGCGGCTTCACAAAACCGGTCAATTGTTTCGTTTCGCAAAGGCAGTGCTGTTTTTGTTAGGGGGCCGAAAGGCGCCAGTTCGCTGAACAGGACCATCTGGGTCCATGGAAAACGCGCCATCAGCAAATCAATCCGGTGTATCATTTCGTTTACATTGGGTTGCAGCGCGTTCACGTGCATCTGCACACCGGCTATTGCAAAAGGCGTCATTTTGAAGCGTCTCCTCAATTCTTCAAAACCTGCCCGTTTTTATTGTTTTAAGCAGGGGTTCGACGACCTTACGCCGATACCGCCAGGAACCACAACAGTAGGCCACCGAGTTTTTTTAGAGTTTTTCAGTCATCATAACGCACCGCGCCCGGCGGGCAAAAATTGATCCATATACTCTCAATTTTCGGTAGATATGGCCGCCGCAAACCCGAAATAACAGAGCGCTTTAACCTTTCGATCAGCCGTCTCAATAATCTTTCTCAAAAAATACACCCAAGGACGTGTTCTGATCCGAATTTAACTGACCGCGCGCCGTAAGCCGCTTTGTGAGGTCCAAATTGATCGAAACCCCGGCAGTGTCGTCGGACCCCACAGTGACATCCGTGTATACGTTGTCTGACAAATACTTCCCGACCCTGACTTCGGTGGCACCGGCATCATTTGTTGTAACGTCCAGGTCGTCCAATCCAAACCCTTTGCGCAAGCGTGACACTACACCTTCACCGCCGCGCCCGGCCAAAGTGGCCACTGCGTTGGCCAATTGCAGTGCTTGGAATGCGGACAATTGTGTCAGGTCCCGGCCAAAGAAAATCTGCGACAGAATTTCTTCTTCTGGCGCGTCGGGGTTGGATTCAAACCCGACGACCGGCGCTGATGCCGGACCTTGGATGATCACACTCGCAGTCCCGGTATCTGTGTCTGTCGTCGCAACAAACCGAAGATATGGATCAAGGTCCCCTTGCATCTGGATGGTGCCTTCGTCGAGATCGAACCGTTTCTCCAACACATCGAGGCGTCCACGAATTAATTCCAGTGCACCTGCGGAAATGGCGTTGTCTGTGTCACCGGTTATGCGGAAGGTCCCCCCGAATTCTGCATCAATCCCACGACCACGTACAAAAATCCTTGCGGGTGCGTTGATCTGTATGTTCAACGGATACGCGGCGCCACTGGTGGTACGTCCGGCGTTTCGGTCATTAAGTCCAGCCCGGTTTTGGGTCGCGATGACGGCGCGCGTCGCGCCGACATGCTTGATCTTGGGCAGGCTGTGGAAACTGGAAAAGCCGGACGAGGGAACCGTGATCATGGTTTCCCCAACATCGATCACACCAGAAATGGCAGCGCCACCTGCCAGATTGCCTGCAACACTCAATGTGCCGTTCACAACGGTTTTATACAATTTCGGGTCCACAATGCGCATCGCGGCCAACCGAACGGAAAGGTCGCCGGGATAGGCCCCGGATAAGGTGACAGGGCCCTTGACCTGAAATGTGCCGCCCGAAGACACGCCGCCGCGAATGTCCACATTCGCGCGTCCCTGTCCAACTGATATGTCTGATGCGATGTTAACAAGTGATAGCCCGGCATTCGGTGCGGCAAATTTTGCCCCGCGCGATGTTATGCGCCCCGACAAGGCAGCTAGCGAAGGTTGACCTTTCACCGTCAAATCAAACTGAGCCGTGCCTTGCAAAATGCGGGGACGCAAAAGCGGGCCAGCCAAGCCCATTGGAACGCTGCCGGTTGCGGTCATATCAAGATCGCTTTGCGCATCCACTGTTCCGGATAGGTTTGCGTTGGTGCCCGATGGCCCCGCCACGTTTGTGTCGATCTGCCATTCTTCCCCATCCAGACGCGCGGTTCCATCCAACGTCAGGGGGCCGCTAATTTGGGGCACAAACGGCGCAACGTTCGGCAAATGGGCCGAAAACGTCAGGTCCGGTTCGTTCTCAATTATGGTCCCATCCACCTGCGCAATAGAACCGTAAGGACCGTTTGCAGCCGTATTTATTGTCCATCCTCGGCTATCCTGCTGTGCGGTGCCATTGACTTCAAGCGGCCCGCGCAGCTGGTCGGACAATTGACGGGTTTCATTGATCTTTGCCGCAAACTCAACCCGTGTTTCATAGGTCTCAATCGTGGCTGCCCCTGTCAGAGACAAATGATCGTTGACCAGCACAAAATCGTTCAGGTCAGTGCCTTCGGTCGTGCGACGTGCGGCAAAGGAAAGCTGTGTAAGCCCCGCCAACATCTTGTCGGCCTTCGCCTGATCGACCCTCAGATCATCCGCTGTGCCGTCGACAACAATGTCAAATATTCCACCCAGTGATGCGGACCCCGTGAGCGAAACATGTGTTCGACCGGACAAGGGGCGATCCGCCAATCCCGAAAATCGTTCAATATCGGACACGGCCAATGTGGTTGTAAATTCGGTGTTAAAGCCGCTGTTTAAACTGTCGACAACGGCCTGACCGGTTAGGGATACCCCGCCGCTGTTTACACGTAGATTGGACAGGTGAAGTGGCTGATCTTCGGTGTATTCAAGATCGAACGTGCCGGACAGGGCCGTGCCGATGGCCCGTGCAAGCGCCGGGTCGGCGATAGCCATGCCTGACGTTTGTATTTTTGTGTGCGCGCTGACCTGTCCCAATGCATTTACGTCGCCAAGCAATGTCCCGGTTGCGGTTAGTGTTGTGTTTTCGATCTGCAGGTCATCACGCGAAAGGCCTTGAACGATAAACTTGCCTTGCCAGTTGGCGCTGTTTGACGCGTCATATCCAAGGGTCAGGTCCACAGATGAAACTTGTGTTTCGGTTCCCGACAAAGGCAAGACCACGGGCGCACTGTCTTTTGCCCCGATGTGGCCGCTGAGATTGAAGGCTTCAGGCCAGAACTCAGTGTTTAATTGTGCATGGCCGGTCATGGTCATGGCTTCGGTTTGTAAGCTGAATTTGCTTAAGTCCAATGCGCCATCCACGGCGCGGCGCCCGACTGTTTTCAGGACTACTTCATCACCAAAAAACGGGCGGTACTGGGGAGCAAAAAGCGCGGTCACATCGCCGCTGATATCCGCGCTGAAGTTGCGCCCGACAGGGGCATCTTCAAACTCGGGCGCATCGGCCAATAGAATGATCTTCCCAGAAAGCTTTTCTGAACCATCGGTAGAAAGGCCAACAACTGCTTCGAAATTGTCCAGCGTTCCGGTACCGTCGATTGCGAGATCAACGCTCGGGTCGTCTGGCAAATCAAGCAGGCGCGCGGCAATGCCACCTTTACCTTCCGTCAAATTCAATTTTAACAACACAGACTGGCCCGTATCTTTAAACGCGGCATTGATCAGGAAATGCCCGGCTTTCTTGTCCAGGCGGTTGGCGTTTACTTTCGCAGTGGCAGAGCCATCAATAAGCGAAAATGAAGAGGTCAGCTTGGTTACAATAGTTTCGCCCAGGATGGGGGCGCCCAACGTGATTTTGTCGGCCTTCAGTTCCGCAATTTGCACAGAGACGGGTAATTCCGGTAGGCTAAACCCTGTTGCTTCCGGGGCAGGGGTGCCGGACGCAACAGGTTCTGGCAGGCGGGCGAATGTGATGGATTTGGCCGACATTTCCTGAACATCCACATGCCCACCAAGAAGCGCCCCACGG